>ENA-OQEB01000923-OQEB01000923.1-human-gut-metagenome-genome-assembly--contig:-NODE-923-length-11407-cov-2.410284_pt1 | contig 11407 bp, 15 predicted proteins | sample MGYA00242787_ERZ504619 | MGnify/ENA primary metagenome ERZ504619 (study PRJEB26092, sample SAMD00036317) | human gut metagenome | host: Homo sapiens | study: EMG produced TPA metagenomics assembly of... | reverse complement strand
TTTAAGAAAAGCACTCAACGTTTTTTCGTCAACTCTGTAACGGGAGCACCCGATTGCAGCTACTGACCGACAAGGTCCATCACAGCAACAGTTCAACGGTGATCGTTTCAATACCATTCCCCTATGCCTTGCACCGACCGGCAATTCTCTGAAGGTGAATTCGGAATTTACTCCTCCGCATCATTACTTTTTAATATATTTTAGTCACTTTTTTTCTCAATGTCAAACACTTTTTATATAAATGTCGTTTTTTATATAAAAATAGTTGATTGACACGTTTTGAAAAGCCTCAAAATTGGCAATATAACTAATAATATATTTATTCGTTATGCGGTATATAATTTTTTCAAATCCCTCTGCAACGCCTCAACGCTTTGATACCGCTTCGGAATGTTGATATTTGTGCATTTCCCCACAATTTTCCCGAGCCGTCCCTTTGGAATTTCGACAGACGGATGCTTACCTATTAAAAGCTCGTTGAACATAACGCCCAAAGCATAAATATCCGTCGCAGGCATTGATTGAAAAATGCCGTACTGCTCGGGTGCTGCGTAGCCTACCGTACCGAGGTACTGCGTGTCCCTGCTCTTCTCGTCCGACATAAGCCTCGACGACTGCATATCAATAAGCACCGCATTATCATTTTCGTCAATCATAACGTTAAGCGGCTTTATATCCCTGTGAATTATCCGCTTTGAATGTAAATGCTTCAAAGCCTCGCACACGTCAAGGCAATATTTAACAGCTCTTTTTTTCGATAATTCCTCTTTCGAAATAATGCTTGCCAAATTTTCGCCTTCGATAAACTCCTCAAGCACAAGCATTTCATTTTCTCCGCAGCAAACGTCGTAAATCATCGGAAGATTATTGTGCTTTTCGCCCTTTAGAGCCTTGAAAACGCCGTCGTTCTGCTCGGGCATGGCAATAACCAAAAGCATTTTCCCGCTTTTTGAGTGCCTGTATGAGACTACCGTATTCCGCTGTGTTTTACGCAGCTCACAGACCTTTTCATAATCCGCTTCGAGCGTTTTCTTTATATATTCTTCCTTTATACTCATTTCAGCATTTCCAATTCATTGTCGGCAAGCAGCTCGTCAAGCGACCAAACCGAAAGCTTATTGTTAATTGCATATATCATTGCGCTGTCACGCTTATCCTTCGCATAGAGAGGCGCCCAATTATAAAGCTCAAGAGCGTTTTGACAATCGTCAAGCTCAAGCTGCATTGCAAGGATAAGACGAACAATCTTGTCCCTTGACGGGCACTTCTCGCCTCTTAATATATCATAAAAATATGTGTAACCGATGTCGGATTTGTTGATTATATCAGACTTTGAAAGCTTGCTCTTTTCGATAAGCTTTTGCCAAGTGTCATTTAAGTCCTTTTTGATAAAGCTGTTTTCCGCCTTGCTGACAAACTCGGCAAAATCGGTTTCCTTGTCTGACAGCTGCTTCAAAAGCTCCTGCGTGGTTTTATTGTTTTCCGCCTCCATAACCGGCATTGCAGCTCCCCCCTTATTGATAATATCCCAAGCTTATTCCGCCGAAGTTGGGATTAACGCTTATTCTTCTTGAATCGTCGCAGTCCTTTAAGTAAACGGAGGTTATTCCCGTTCCCCTGCTCCAATTTGAGCTGACCCTTGAACCCTCGGGCATATATACGGTTTTTATGTATTTATTCGAGCAAAAGGACGTTTCCTCAAAGTATATCTTTTTATCCGAAGCAAAGGTAAAGCTTTGCTCTGTCTTGCCCGCAGGATAAACGATTTTACTCATATCCACCCTGTCGTACCCGTACACGTCGGAAACGGTAGCCTTATCCATATAAAGAACGCCGTTGATGCTGTAATAGCTCTTTGAAGCACAGTCGGACGGCACGGTAATATTCTTTAACGCCGTGCAGCTGTCAAAATTGTACTCGGAGCACTCAAAAGCCGAGCCGTACCGCTTTGAGCCGATAAACTCGCTCATATACGGATTATTGCATATGGCTTTTGGACTTAATCCCACGCACTCTTCGGGTAATTTGTAGGTTGCCGTTTTCTTTGCAAACGGATAGAAAATCAAATATCGGTTTGAATAGTTCTTAACGAAAACAACGCCGTCCTCGGAATAGCAATATCCGTTACCGTCGGTGTTGCTCTGAAACGTAACGCTTTCAAGCGACGGGCAGTTATTGAATATGCTTGAAAAATAACAGCTTGCGACAGGCGACGCAACGTAACGGTTTTACTTGGGAAAACAATCGACGTCAAATTTGGAAGATTGTTAAACATTACCTTCGGTCTGCTTGCATCCCTTTGTATTGTCAAGGGCGTCTGTGCACTTTCAAAAACTATCTTTTTAATGCTTGAATTATCCGAAAACGCCTTTTCGCCGATATATCCCACGTCCCTGCCGTCATGCGTTGCAGGCACAACCACAGTCGAAGCATTGCCCGTATATTTTACAAGCCGTGCTTTTTCATTATATATATCCCATTCGAATTTGCTTTCGGATGCAGGCGAGGCATTGTCAGCCTTGTTATTACTGCCCGAGCCGTTGCCCGTGCTTAAAGCAGGTTTTTGAACTTCGTTGCTTTTATCCCCCGAAGCGTTGTTACGCTCAGCCGAAGTCTCATTCGATAAGACGGGATTTTCGGAAGGCTTGTCCTCGTTTTTATTCTCAATCGCATCAAAGAGCTTGCCGAAAAAGCCCTTTCCGCCCTGCTTTTCCGTCTCAACCGTAACCGCTTCAAAAAGCGCTTCTCCGTTCTCGTCGGTTACAGGCTCTCCGCCCGGCTCGGTAACGGGAACAAGCGTCGTTTCGCCTGCGTCGTTCTTGTTTACCGTCGCTCCGTTTATAAAAAACGCCGAGACCGTCAAAATCGCAAGCGTTGCCAAAACAGCACCCGCAATATTGACAGCCTTATTGTTAATATGATTTTTTTGCCTGATTTTTTCCTTTTTCGGAGCTTTCAGCCGCAGCCTGCTCTTGTCGAACCTCCCCGATATAAGAAAAGCAGTTCAAACAAAAAGAACTCTCCTCCGGCAACTCAGAGTTACACTTGGGACAGAACTTTGACATATTATCCTCTCCAAAACAAACGCCATTATAGTATCACTATAATTTTACATTTATTTGCACATTTAGTCAATAAAAACAAAATAATATTCTGTAACATTTTATTTCGGTCCGTTTACAGGGTCTATAATCGACACAAATTCAAGGTGTGTCCTATATCATCCAAACCGCCTTATATTTATTGCCTTTACTATGCAATGTGTGTTACAATTATACTATATTATATTGATAACAGTAGGTGATTTTATGAGAACAATTTTCAAAAACTGCACATTACTTGACGGAACAAGGGATATGGCTGCAAGAGAAAATATCGACGTTGCAATCGAGAACGATAAAATCGTAGAAATCGGTAAAATCGAACAGAAAAAAGAGGATAAGATTATCGATTTAACCGGTAAATATCTTATGCCCGGTCTTATCAACCTCCATGTGCACCTCCCCGCAGGCGGCAAGCCGCAGAAGAAGCCGTTAAAGGCTGATTTTCTTTCGAAGCTTGCTCTTTCCTCCGCATTTATGAGAAAATTCACTCTCAATATGTGCCACGGCTACGCAATGCAGGGTCTTATGTCGGGTGTTACGACTATCAGAACAGTCGGCGGACTTGACGATATTGATTCAAAGCTCCGTGATAAGATAAACGCAAGTCTGCTTGACGGTCCCCGTATTCTCGCCTCAAACTTTGCAATCGGCGTAACAAACGGTCATATGGTCGGCTCTGTTGCAAGGGCTGCCGACACCCCCGAGGAAGCTGTTAAAATGGTTGACGAGCTTATCGCTAAGAAGTCGGACCTTATCAAGCTTATGGTTACGGGCGGCGTTATGGATGCTAAGGTCAAGGGCGAGCCTGGCGTTCTTATGATGAAGGGCGATATGATAAAGGCTTGCTGTGACAGAGCACACGAGCACGGCTTAAAGGTTGCGGCTCACGTTCAAAGTCCCGAGGGCGTCAGAACGGCTGTCGGCAACGGCGTTGACTCAATCGAGCACGGCTCAACTCTTACTCAGGCTGAAATTGACACGTTCAAGGCGCACGACGCAGTTTTGATTTGCACGCTCTCCCCTGCTTTGCCGATGGCGAAATTCGAGCGTGAAACCCTCGGAATAAGCGAGGTTGTTCAGTACAACTCAAATGTTGTTTTTAACAATATGGTCAAGGGTGCAAAAACGGCTCTTGAAAACGGCGTAAGGGTCGGTCTCGGCACGGATACAGGCTGTCCGTACACCACGCATTACAATATGTGGAGAGAGCTTCACTACTTCGAAAAGAATGTCGGTGTAAGCCCCGAGTTTGCGCTTTACACGGCAACGCTTCAAAACGCTGAAATTATCGGTCTCGGAGATGTTACGGGCAGTATCGAAGAGGGAAAATGTGCGGATATTCTTATTTCAAATTCAAATCCGCTTGACGATTTCAGAGCACTTTCACAGCCCTATGCCGTAGTTGCAAGAGGTAAAATTTTCCTCAATCCGAAAATCAAAAAGTATCCCAAGTGCGACGAGGAATTAGATAAGTATTATAATTGATATAATCGGGTTTAATTTCAATAGCATTGTTTTGGAAATTGCAAAGGCTCCCTTGTAAAGGGAGCCTTTTTGTTTGGCGTGGATTGTATAACGTAGGCAGGGGCTTGCCCTGACGTCAAATCACAACAAATCAACGGTTACAAGCAATTATATTTATATTATATCGTAGGGGCGAACTGTGTTCGCCCGTTTTTAATTTGCTATGAATTGGCGGGCGACCGCAGGTCTCCCCTACGGGTTATGCGGAATTTTCAATATCGTTTCAACCGCAAATCATTATATACCAACAATCCGTAGGGACAGCCCTTGCGGCTGTCCGTGAATTTGATTTTATATGAAATTTGTTGCGGACAGGGGCAAGCCCTGTCCCTACGGTTTAATGTATTTTTCAAATTTAATAACAGCCGAAAGTAGTAATATATTTGCTAATTCGTTCGGCGGCAGCAAGCCACCGCCCTACCGCGTTGTCATTTGCTTCGCAAAAGATGGACTAATCGGTTCGAATCCTGACGGAAATCTAAACAAAAATAACAGACACAGTTTTGTGTCCGTTATTTTTTGGCTGGGGTGGCAGGATTCGAACCTACGAATGCAGCAGTCAAAGTGCTGTGTCTTACCGCTTGACGACACCCCAATATTAAGTTTGTTATTTATTTTGATTATCCCGAAAAGATATTTGATAGTGAAAACTCCGCCAAATCTTATTGACAGGCGGAGTTAAATCAGTGGGGTGGATAGTCGGATTCGAACCGACGGTCTTCAGTGCCACAAACTGACGCGTTAACCAACTACGCTATACCCACCATACAGCATTGGCGCGCTGAGAGGGACTCGAACCCCCGACCCTCTGTTTAGAAGACAGATGCTCTATCCAGCTGAGCTATCAGCGCATTTTTCGAATGCTTGAATATTATATATGTGTTGAGGCAATTTGTCAAGGCTTAAATTACTTTTTTCTTTATATAATCACAAATCAAGTCAATATCACATAATGCACTATGCATACCGCCGTCTTAAAATATGCTTTTATCTTTTTTATAATATGCTATATACATATAAATTCTTTTGTGGCGGTGTGAATGAAGCCTCTTATTTTGCCTTATACCGACGCTTTTCAACCTTCTTCGAGCGCGTACAAGGATATTTTAGCAGAAACCCTTATAAAAAATCAATACTACATTTAACAATATTGCGCCATTGTTTATCGTCTATTTTGACAATATGAACAAATTGTGAAAAAACGATGAATTTTTGAAAAAAATAATTTGACAAATTTAATATGAGTTTTTATAATCTATATTATTATTTAAGGAAAGGCACTTTTTAATGCTTTCCACCTTGATATTATGAGTATTTTGCAGTGTTATGCTGAAAAATAAATTTTTAGAAAAAGAGGTTACACAAATGAAAAACTTCAAAAAAGTAATCGGCGTTTTTATTGACACTCGCAATAGTTGTTACTTGTTTTGCTGCTTGCGGCGGTAACACAGGCAAAACTACAGGCGACAAAATCGTTGTCGGCGGAACAGGTCCCTTAACCGGTGATGCTTCTTCATACGGCATTTCGGTACAGCAGGGCGCACAGCTTGCTATTGACGAAATCAACACAGCAGGCGGTATGAACGGAATTCAGCTTGAATTTATTATGAAAGATGATAAAGCTTTGGCTGCCGAGACTGCAACCGCATACGACCAGTTGATGGACGCAGGTATGCAGATTTCAATCGGCTCAACCACAACAGGTTCTTGTGAGGCTTTCGCAGCAAAGGCTGTTGAGGACAATTTGTTCTTCATCACTCCCTCTGCTTCCGCAGCTTCCGTAATCGAAGGCAGAAAGAACGGCTTCCGTGTTTGCTTCGGCGACCCCGACCAGGGCGTGCTTGCGGCTGACACACTTGTAAATGACTACAAGATGAAGAATATCGGCTGCATCTATGACACCTCCGATACATATTCAACAGGCGTTTATGAAGCATTCAAGGCTGAGATGGATAAGCTCGGTGTTGCTTTCACAACAAAGACATTTGACGCAGAGAACAAAAAGGACTTCTCAACACAGGTTGAGGCTCTCAAGGATTGCGACGTAATCTTCACTCCTTTCTATTATACAGAGGCAGGACTTGTTGCTCGTGCTTGCTCGGCTAAGGGCGTAAACGCACTCATCTTCGGTTGCGACGGTCTTGACGGTGTTGCAGGTCAGATTGACTCTTCAGTTACAAACGAAATCAAGTACATCACTCCCTTTGACGTTGAGAGCACAAACGAAAACGTTTCTAAGTTTTGTTGCAAGCTACAAGGCTAAGTACAACAAAGCTCCCGACCAGTTCGCAGCTGACGCATATGACGCTGTTTATGTAATTTACAACGCTATGCTTAAAGCAAACATTACAGACGCTAACATTTCAGCTTCCGAGCTTTGCGACAAGGTTGCGGCTGTACTTACAGGCGGTATGGAATTTGCAGGAACAACAGGTACAATGACCTGGAATGCAGACGGTGCTCCGAACAAGGTTCCGACAATCGTTACCGTTAAAAAGTAATTGTTTCTTGACTAAACAGCAAAAACTCATTAAAGCAGTCGGAGGGGATTATTATATCTTCTCCGACTTCAGCGATTTTTAGGAGAGCTGTAAAACACGGCTTTTCTGCGAAAATCGGCTGAAATCACGCCCTTGGCGGCTACACTCGGGCAAGTGATATACCTTGTAGCAGAAAGGCTATGTGAATTATATGAGTATATTATTGGACGGGCTCAGCTTAGGTGCTGTTTATGCACTTATTGCGCTCGGATATACTATGGTTTACGGTATCGCCAAGATGTTGAACTTTGCGCACGGAGATGTTATAATGGTCGGTGCGTATGCTATCTATTCAACAATGGCGCTCAATACAAATCCGTTTATAGCAATGGCGGTTGCGATTGTTGTTTGTACGGTAATGGGAATTGTTATTGAAAAATTCGCTTATAAGCCCTGAGAGGCGCTTCTCCCCTTGCGGTCTTGATTACCGCTATCGGCGTGAGCAATCTTCTTCAAGGCATTGCACAGCTGATTTACGGCTCGACCTCAATAGCATTCACGGTTGCAAACTTCAAAACCGTTCATATTTTAGGCTCTGAAATCAGCGTCGGCACAATTCTTACGCTTGTTGTCGGTGCGATAATTATGATCGGCCTTACGCTGTTCGTTAAGAAAACAAGAACGGGCAGAGCTATGCTTGCGGTTTCCGAGGACAGCGGTGCGGCTCGTCTTATGGGCGTTAATGTTGACAAGATAATTATGCTGACCTTTGCAATAGGCTCGGCTTTGGCTGCCTTCGCAAGCCTTTTCTATATTATTCGTATTCCGTCGGTTACTCCGACTTTGGGTGCAATGCCCGGTATCAAGGCTTTCACAGCCGCAGTTATCGGCGGTATCGGCTCTATCCCCGGCGCTATGCTCGGCGGAATTTTGCTCGGAATGATTGAGCAGATATGCAAGCACAATCCGACGGTTGAGGCTTACACAACGGCAATTGAATTTTGCTTACTTATCGTGATTTTACTTGTTAAGCCTGTCGGCTTGCTCGGTAAACGCAGAAGGGAGAAGGTATAATGGGATACGTTTCAAATGTAAAAAAGACCTTCAAGCTCAAATACTGCTTTAACTATATCGGCGTTGCGGCTTTTCTTGTGCTTATGATTATTTTAAGCTCAACGGGAGTTCTCAGCCGTTCGGCAGTAAATCTTCTTCCGAAAATCGCATACAGCATTATCCTTGCGGTTTCGCTTAACCTTGTAGTCGGCTTCCTCGGAGAGCTTTCGCTCGGTCACGCAGGCTTTATGTGCGTAGGCGCATATCTCGGCTCGTATTTTTCGATTTTCCTGCACAATTACATTGACAATTCGCTTGTCTGCTTCCTTATTTCGCTTATCGTAGGCGGACTTTTGGCGGCTGTTTTCGGCTTTATAATCGGACTTCCGGCATTGAGACTTAAAGGCGACTATCTTGCAATAGTTACGCTTGCTTTCGGAGAAATTGTCAGAAATGTTTTCAAAAACCTGAGCTTCTTCGGCGGTGCAATGGGACTTAAAACCGATAAAATCAAGCTTCAGTCCTCAACGCTTTATATCGTTGCGTTTATACTCGTGCTCGTTGTGCTTTTCCTTATTCAGAACCTTATCCGTTCAAAGCACGGCAGAGCGATAACCGCTATCAGAGACAATGAAATTGCGGCAAAGGCTATGGCATAAACGTTACATATTACAAGCTCTTCGTGTTCGTGATTTCAGCATTCTTTGCAGGTGTTGCAGGCGTTATTTACGGACATTACTACACACCTATCCTCTATTCCGCATTCGACTATAACTATTCGATTGAAATTCTTGTTATGGTTGTTATCGGCGGTATCGGCTCGATAAGCGGCTCGATTATCGCTGCAACGGTTATCACATACATCAACTTCCTGCTTCAGAACAACCTTTCGGGCGATCTTGCGGCGGTAAGGCTTCTTGTATATGCGATTATCCTTATTGCAATCGTTATTTTCAACAATGCACCGGCACTCAAGCCCATTAAGGATAAGCTTAACTTCAAAAATCTTTCGGCTAAGCTCTTCAAGAAAAAAGAGTCAACCATTGTTGACGACGATGTTGCTTGGAACAGAATTGAGTCGAAGATAAGAATGGATGAGCTTCTTTCCGTTGATGTTAAGAAACAAGACGGAGAGTTTACCAATCCTGACAAACCTACGAAGGAGGGCAAATAATATGGCAGATATTATGCTTAAAACCGAAAACCTCGGTATTTCTTTCGGAGGACTTAAAGCAGTTCAAGACCTCGATATTGAAATTAAAAAGCAACAGCTTTACGGCCTTGTAGGTCCTAACGGTGCAGGTAAAACAACCGTGTTCAATATGCTCACGGGTGTTTATCAGCCGACAACAGGCACCTTTTATCTCGACGGCGAGGAGTTAAAGGGCAAAACGCAAGAGCAGATTAACCACAAGGGTATCGCAAGAACTTCCAGAACATTCGACTTTTCAATAATATGAGCGTTGTTCGTAATGTTATGGTCGGACTTCACGATCAGCCCGAATTCAAGTGCAATCCCTTTGTAAGTATGCTTCGCTTGCCCGGTCATTTTGACTCTGAAATCAGAATGAGAGAGAGAGCAAAGGAAATCCTCAAGGTTTTCGGACTTTATGAGGAGAGAAACAATCTTTCGTGCAATCTCCCCTACGGTAAGCAGAGAAAGCTTGAAATTGCGAGAGCGTTGGCTACAAATCCGAAGCTTTTGCTTCTTGACGAGCCTGCTGCGGGTATGAACCCTCACGAGACAAAAGAGCTTGTCGATATTGTTAAATATATCCGTGATGAATTTGACCTTACGATACTTCTTATCGAGCACGATATGAAATTCGTTTCGGGTCTTTGCGACGAAATAACCGTTCTTAACTTCGGAACAGTTCTTGCTCAGGGCGAAACCAAAAAGGCTTTGAGCGACCCCGAGGTTATCAAGGCTTATATAGGAGGTTAAATTATGGCATTACTTGAAGTAAAAGGTCTTGAAGTATATTATGGCGTAATTCAAGCTCTTAAAGGTATTGATTTTGAGGTAAACGAGGGCGAAATCGTAACTCTTATCGGCGCAAACGGCGCAGGTAAGACTACTACCATGCAATCGGTTATCGGTCTTATTCCGCCGAAAGCGGGAACAGTTAGCTTTGAGGCAAGGATATAACCCATCTCCACTGCCACAAGATAGTTTCACTCGGTATGTCGCAAGTACCAGAGGGAAGACGAATTTTCCAAGAGCTTACCGTTTATCAAAATCTTCTTATGGGCGCATATATCCAAAAGGATAAAAAGGCGATTAAAAGAGGATATTAAAAAAATATATGAACGTTTTCCGAGACTTGAGGAACGCAAAAATCAGATTGCAGGTACTCTCTCAGGCGGCGAGCAGCAGATGCTTGCTATGGGCAGAGCGCTTATGAGCCGTCCTAAGCTTCTTATGCTCGATGAGCCGTCAATGGGACTTTCTCCGTTGCTTGTAGATGAGGTTTTCACAATCATAAAGGACCTCAACAAGGAGGGCACGACCGTTCTTTTGGTTGAACAGAACGCAGGTAAATCGCTTGCGATTTCCGACAGAGCCTATGTCCTTGAAAACGGTAGAATCGTGCTTTCGGGTACGGGCGAGGAGCTTCTTCAGAGCGAAGAAGTCAAAAAGGCTTATCTCGGCGGTTAATTCAGTTTATTATTTTATGAAAGAGTGATAATATGGTTTACCCAATGACTGTCGCAGGAGTAAAAAGAGATTTACCCCTGTGCAAAATCAACGACAACCTCACGATTGCGGCGTTTGTAATCTTCGGCGATGTTGAGCTTACCTGTGCATGTGCAAGGGAATTGCTCAAAAAAGCTCCCGAATTTGATTATATGGTTGCACCCGAGGCAAAGGCTATTCCGCTTATTCACGAAATGGCAAGACAATCGGGCAGGAATGAATATTTCCTTGTCCGCAAGAAAAAGAAAGCCTATATGAACGGTGTTTTTGAGACTGTTGACAAGTCAATTACCACCGAGGGCGAGCAAAAGCTCTATATGGACGGAGCAGACGCAGCTAAGATGAAGGGCAAGAGAATTCTTATTCTTGACGACGTTATTTCCACAGGCGGATCAATATCGGCGGTTGAAAATCTCGTTGAGCAGGCAGGCGGTAAGGTAGTCGGCAAAATGGCAATTTTGGCGGAGGGCGACGCTGCAAACAGAGATGATATTATTTATCTTGAGCCCCTCCCCTTGTTCAACTCCGACGGTACAACGAAATAATTG
>ENA-OQEB01000922-OQEB01000922.1-human-gut-metagenome-genome-assembly--contig:-NODE-922-length-11407-cov-3.561348_pt1 | contig 11407 bp, 17 predicted proteins | sample MGYA00242787_ERZ504619 | MGnify/ENA primary metagenome ERZ504619 (study PRJEB26092, sample SAMD00036317) | human gut metagenome | host: Homo sapiens | study: EMG produced TPA metagenomics assembly of... | reverse complement strand
GTGCGGCCGCCCAGCAGGACGATGACATCCCCGGGGGCGGGGCACTCGCGGCGGACATGGGAAGCGGGGGGTCGCACCCACCACAGCGCCGATCTCCATTCTCTTTGCCACATAGCCGGGGTGGTAGATCTCATCCACCTGGCCGGTGGCAAGGCCGATCTGGTTGCCGTAGGAGGAGTAACCGGCAGCGGCAGTGGTCACCAGCTTGCGCTGGGGCAGCTTGCCGGGCAGGGTCTCGCTGACAGGCTTGAGCGGGTCGCCTGCGCCGGTCACACGCATGGCCTGATAGACATAGCTGCGGCCGGACAGCGGGTCGCGGATGGCACCGCCGATGCAGGTAGCCGCACCGCCGAAGGGCTCGATCTCGGTGGGGTGGTTGTGGGTCTCGTTCTTAAAGAGGAAGAGCCAGTCCTCATCCTTGCCGTTCACATCGCACTTGATCTTGACGGTGCAGGCGTTGATCTCCTCGGATTCGTCCAGATTCTTGAGGATGCCCTGCTTCTTCAGCTCCTTGGCACCGATGGTGGCAAGATCCATCATGCAGCGGGGCTTCTCTTCACGGCCCAGGTCGGCGCGCATGGCCATGTAGCGGTCAAACGCTGCCTGCACCACGGCATCGTCGATCTGGACATCATCCAGAATGGTGCCAAAGGTGGTGTGGCGGCAGTGATCGGACCAGTAGGTGTCGATCATCTTGATCTCGGTGATGGTGGGGTCGCGGTGCTCAGAGCGGAAGTACTCCTGGCAGAACTTGATATCGCCCAGATCCATGGCCAGGCCCTTTTCGTCGATGAACTTCTTCAGGCCCTCTTCGTCCAGCTCGTTGAAGCCCTCCAGCGTGGCCACAGCGGTGGGCATGGGATACTCCATCTTCAGGGTAGCTTTGGTCTCCAGCGAAGCCTCGCGGGCCTCCACCGGGTTGATAACGTACTTCTTGATCTCTGCCACCTGCTCCTCGGTCAGGGAACCCTCCAGCAGGTAGACACGGGCAGAGCGAACCAGCGGGCGCTCACCCTGGCTGATGAGCTGGATGCACTCGGCGGCAGAATCGGCGCGCTGGTCGAACTGGCCGGGCAGGTACTCCACAGCAAAGGAAATACCCTCGAATTCAGGCAGCTCCGCATAGGTGTTGTCCACCGGCGGCTCACTGAACACGGTGGTAGCGCACTGGTTGAACAGTGCCTCGTCGATGCCCTCCACGTCATAGCGGTTCAGCAGGCGCAGGCCGCTCAGGGACTGGATGCCCAGCAGGCTCACCAGCTCATTCTTCAGGCCCTGGGCTTCCACATCAAAGCCGGGCTTCTTTTCCACATAAATACGATAAACCATGGGTGAATCCCCCTCTTTTTTATTGTTCAGCGATTGCTTTCAGCGCTCTCATACCAATATCCGTGCGCTTGTGCAGCTTTTCAAAGCTGATCTTCTCAGCGGCGGCGTATGCCTGCGTGATGGCGGCGGTCAGGCGGGGCGCAGTTGCAGTCACGCCCAGCACGCGGCCGCCGTTGGTGACCAGCGTGCCGTCCTCACGCAGTGCCGTGCCGGAGTGGTAGACTGTGATGTTGCTCTCCCCTTCCAGCTGGCCGTTGGTCAGGCCGGAAATGGGCTTGCCCTTTTCATAGGACACCGGGTAGCCGCCGGAGGCCAGAATGACACAGCAGGCCGCGCCCTCGGAGAATTTGACCTCGGTATCGGCCAGTGTGCCCTCGGTGCAGGCAGTCATGATCTTCAGCAGGTCACTCTCCAGCAGAGGCAGCACCACCTGGGTCTCGGGATCACCGAAGCGGCAGTTATACTCGATGACCTTGGGGCCGTCCGGGGTGAGCATCAGGCCGAAGTACAGGCAGCCCTTGAAGGGGCAGCCTCGGCGTTCATGGCCTGAATGGTGGGCAGGAAGATCTTTTCCATGCACTCGGCAGCAATGGCCGGGGTGTAGTAAGGGTTGGGGGCACGGTGCCCATGCCGCCGGTGTTCAGCCGGTGTCGTGGTCGTTGGCACGCTTGTGGTCCATGCTGGAAACCATGGGCTTGACCACCTTGCCGTCGGTAAAGCTCAGCACACTGACCTCAGGGCCGGTGAGGAACTCTTCCACCACCACATGGTTGCCGGAAGCGCCGAACTTTTTGTCCAGCATGATCTCCTTCACGCCGTCGGCGGCCTGTTCCTCATTTTCGCAGATCAACACACCCTTGCCCAGTGCCAGCCCGTCGGCCTTGATGACCACGGGGTACTTGCCCTTTGCCTTGATGTAATCCATGACCTTGGCGGGGTCATCAAAGGTGGCATAATCTGCGGTGGGGATGCCGTATTTCTTCATCAGGTCCTTAGAGAACACCTTGGAGGCCTCGATGCGGGCAGCGGCCTTGTCCGGGCCAAAGGCAGGGATGCCCACTGCCGCCAGCGCGTCCACCATGCCCAGTGCCAGCGGGTCATCCTGCGCCACGACCACATAATCAAACTTTTCCTCAGCGGCAAAGGCCACCATGGTCTCTACGTCCGTAGCCTTGATGTTCTTGCATTTGGCATCGTAGCTGATGCCGCCGTTGCCCGGAGCGCACCAGATCTCGCCGCAGTCCGGGCTCTTCTTCAGTGCCTTGATGATGGCGTGCTCGCGGCCGCCGCCGCCGACCACTAAGATTTTTTTAGCCATTTTAACATCTCCTAAAATATTCGTTTCTGCTTCTCTGTCAGCGTCCTCACCCTCTCAGGCGCTTCGCGCCAGCTCTCCCAAAGGGAGAGCCAAGACTGGCACTAACACCAGCAGCTACTAACGGGATGCTGCCAAAGGCTCCCCCTTTGGGGGAGCTGGCAAAGCCGACAGGCTTTGACTGAGAGGGCGAACCAGTTTTCCTTTTAGTGATGGAACAGCCGGATGCCGCAGAACGCCATGCAATGCCGTACTTATTGCAGGTGTCAATGACCTGCTGGTCGCGGATAGAGCCGCCGGGCTGGACAATGGCGGTCACGCCGGAGCGGCGGGCACGCTCAATGTTGTCGCCAAAGGGGAAGAAGGCATCGGAACCCAGGCAGACACCGGTAACATGGCTCAGGTACTCTTTCTTTTCCTCCGCGGTCAGGGGTGCGGGCTGCTCGGTGAAGGTCTCGGCCCAGACATCGTCGCCGATGACATCCTCGGGGGTGTCACCGATATACACATCAATGGCATTGTCGCGGTTGGGCTTGGCGATATCGTCACGGAAGGGCAGGTTCAGCACCTTGTCCATGTGGCGCAGCTGCCAGTTGTCGGCCTTCTGGCCCGCCAGACGGGTGCAGTGGATGCGGCTCTGCTGGCCGGCACCCACGCCGATGGTCTGACCGCCTGCGGTGTAGCAGACACTGTTGGACTGGGTGTATTTCAGGGTGATGAGGGCAATGATCAGGTCCCGCTTCTGCTCCTCGGTCACGCTCTTATTCTCGGTGACCCAGTTGGTCAGCATGGTGTCGGCGTTGATGGTCAGCTCGTTGCGGCCCTGCTCAAAGGTGATGCCGTACACCTGCTTGTGTTCCACAGGGGCGGGCTTGTAGTCGGGGTCAATGGCCACCACATTGTAGTTGCCCTTTTTCTTACCGGCCAGAATGGTCAGAGCCTCCGGCTCATAACCGGGGGCAATGATGCCGTCAGAGACCTCATGCTGGATGAGCTTTGCGGTGGGCACATCGCAGACATCGGAGAGGGCGATCCAGTCGCCAAAGGAGGACATACGGTCAGCACCGCGGGCACGGGCGTAAGCGCAGGCCAGCGGAGAGAGCTCAAAGTCCGGGGCAATGTGGTACATCCTGCGCTCCACATCGGTCAGGGGCAGGCCCAGGGCGGCACCCGCCGGGGACACATGCTTGAAGGATGCGGCGGCGGGCAGACCGCAGGCGCTTCAGCTCCTTGACCAGCTGGATGGAGTTGAGGGCATCCAGAAAATTGATGTAGCCGGGCTTGCCGTTCAGCACAGTCACGGGCAGGTCGGAGCCATCTTCCATATAGATGCGGCTGGGCTTCTGGTTGGGGTTGCAGCCGTACTTCAGTGCGAGTTCGTTCATTGATGCATCCTCCTTAAGTCTTCGTTATTCCGCTTCGGCATCGAGTTTTGCCAGCAGCTCCAGCTCCTCGGGCAGCAGTTCAGGCTCCTCGGGGTCGTCCAGATCGCTGTTGACAGCATCGTATTTGTTGAAGATCATATCGCCGGTCTCGCCGCTGTCCAGATCGATGACGCGGGCAAACAGGCTGACCTTGTTGTCGGGGTTCAGGTTCTGCCACAGGCCATGGCAAAATCGCCGATGGTACGGGGGCAGGCAAAGCGCAGGGGCTCGCCCTCAAAGCTGGGGATGGGGTTTCCGTTGTGCTTGTAGGTGCTGATGAAATGGCCCTCACCGGCCACAGGCTGGGGGTAATCAAAGAAATAGCGCTGGACGCTGTCGCCGTTGCCGTCGGCAGATTTCAGGATGCTCATCTGGTAGCTGCCATCAGCGTACACCACAGCGGAGATGCGGGGGGTGTAGTTGGGGCCGTCCGGCTCAAAGGTGCGGGTGCGCAGGGCATCGGCAAAGCTCTTGCCCTGACTCATCAGGTCAAAAATGGTATCGGTCTGGTCGCCGTTGGTCACGATATGGGTCTTGCCCAGGGTCAGCACGGGGTTATAGATGATAAGGCTGGGGTCTTCCAGCTTGTCGGGGTCTGCAGCCATGGTGCAGATGCCGCCGCGCTCGGGCACGGGGTCGAACACGCGGTTGCGGCTGTTCTCACTGCGGCCCATGATAAAGTAGCCGATGAACATCTGACGGCCATCGGGAGCATTGCACTGCAATGCCGCGGCCGGGGTACTCGTTGGAGGCCAGATAATCGTTCAGGTTGATCTTTTCCATTGTTGTTCTCCTTTACGGATAACGACCTCACCCTCTCCGTCAGCGCTGACGCGCTGCCACCTCCCCCAAAGTGGGAGGCTTTGGCAGTCCACACAAAGTTCATGGTTTTGCCAAGGGCTCTCCCTTTGGGAGAGCTGGACGCGAAGCGGCCTGAGAGGGCGAGCCAGTTTATTTTTTCACTCGATCTCACCGCTGCACACCATGGCAACTGCCTTGGGCAGCAGCTTCCACTCGGCCTGTTCCATCACCCGCTTCTGCAGCACCTCGGGGGTGTCGCCGGGCAGGATCTCCACTGCCTTCTGCAGCAGGATGGGGCCGCCGTCGCACTCCTCGTTGACAAAGTGGACAGTGGCACCAGTCACCTTGCAGCCCCGGGCCAGAGCAGCCTGATGGGGGCGCAGGCCGTACATGCCGGGCCCACAGAAGGACGGGATGAGCGCCGGGTGAACATTCAGGATGCGGCGGGGATAGGCTTCAATGACACTGGGGCCCAGCACGGAAAGGAACCCGGCCAGCACCACCAGATCGATGTTGTGGCTTTTCAGCGTTTCCAGCAGGGCCGCGTCAAATTCCTCGCTGGTGGCGTAGTCCTTGCGGCGGACCACAACGCCCTCCACACCGGCTTTTGCAGCCCGCTCCAGCGCAAAGACACCGGGCTTGGAGGCTACCACCAGCGTAATTTTACCATTGGGGTTCTCGCCCCGGGCTTCGCTGTCCAGCAGGGCCTGCAGATTGGTGCCGCCGCCAGAAACCAACACAGCTACGTTCAGCACAGCTCCACACCGTCCCCTTCAGCGATGACACCCAGCTTGTAAGCCTCGGGCTCGCCGTTGGCGTGGAGGATCTCCAGCGCCTTGTCGGCCTGCTCGGCGGGCACGGTGAGCACCATGCCAACGCCCATGTTGAAGGTGTTGAACATATCGTGCTCGGAGATGCCGCCCACCTTCTGCATCAGGTGGAACAGCGCCGGGGTGCGGACATCGTCCTTCTTGATGCGGGCGCAGCAGCCCTTCTTCAGGCTGCGGGGGATATTCTCGTAGAAGCCGCCGCCGGTGATGTGGGAGATGCCCTTGACATCCACCTCTTCCAGCACCTTCAGCACCGGCTTGACGTAGATCTTGGTGGGAGCCAGCAGGGCATCGCCCAGGGTCTTGCCGCCCAGCTCGGCGGGGGTGGTGTGCAGAACATCGGGATCGTTGTCGATGTCAAAGATCTTGCGCACCAGCGAGAAACCGTTGGAGTGCACACCGGTGGAGGGCAGAGCAATGATCACGTCGCCGGCGGTCATGCTCTCGTTGCTCAGGATCTTTTCCTTATCGACCACACCCACGGTGAAACCGGCCAGATCGTACTCATCCTCCGGCATCATGCCCGGGTGCTCGGCAGTCTCACCGCCCACCAGAGAGCAATCAGCCTGCACGCAGCCCTCGGCCACGCCCTTGACGATCTCGGCGATCTTCTCAGGGATGTTGCGGCCGCAGGCGATGTAATCCAGGAACACCAGCGGCTTTGCACCGGCGCAGATCACATCGTTGACGCACATGGCAACGCAGTCGATGCCAATGGTATCGTGCTTGTCCATGATCATGGCGATCTTCAGCTTGGTGCCCACGCCGTCCGTGCCGGAGATCAGAACAGGGTGCTTGTAGCCGGTGCAGTCCAGCTCAAACAGGCCGCCAAAGCCGCCCAGACCACCAATGCAGTGTTCGTTCATGGTGCGGGCAACATACTGCTTCATCAGTTCAACGGAGCGGTAACCGGCAGTGATATCCACACCGGCAGCTGCGTAACTCTCAGAATAGCTCTTTTCCATCTTCTTACTCTCCTAACTTTTTCTCGTTTTTGGGACGGTCGTTCAGGTGGCGTTCATGGATATCGGTGGAAAGCACCTCCTCCGGCTTCACGGCATACTCGCCGGTGAAGCAGGCGGTGCAGAAACCGCATTTTGCGTTCTTGGCCAGCTGCACCACATGCTCGGTGGACAGGTAGCCCAGGGTATCAGCCCCGATGATCTCATTGATCTGCTCCACATTGCGGCCCGTGGCCACCAGCAGCTTCTGGTCGGGGATGTCGGTGCCGAAGTAGCAGGGGTATTTGAACGGGGGTGCCGAGACCCGGAAGTGGACTTCCTTTGCACCGGCATCCCGCAGCAGCTTGATGATGCGGGCGGAGGTGGTGCCGCGCACGATGGAGTCATCCACCAGCACCACCCGCTTGCCTTTGACGGTGCTGGACACCACGTTCAGCTTGATGCGCACGCTGTTCTCGCGCTGCTTCTGGCTGCCCTGGATGAAGGTGCGGCCGATGTATTTATTCTTGATGAAGCCGATGCCGTAGGGGATGCCGCTCTCCTGCGAGTAGCCGAGCGCCGCATCCAGACCGGAATCCGGCACGCCGATGACCACATCGGCCTCCACAGGGTGCTCCTGTGCCAGGAACCGGCCTGCCTGCTTGCGGGCCTCGTGCACCGAGCTGCCCTCGATGATGCTGTCCGGGCGGGAGAAATAGATGAACTCGAACACGCACATCTGGGTGTCCGGGCGGCCGCAGTGATCCTTGATGCTCCGCAGCTCACCGGTCTTGGTGTCGGCAATGACGATCTCGCCGGGCTCCACGTCCCGCAGCAGGGTCGCGCCCGCAGCATCCAGCGCACAGCTCTCGCTGGCAAAGACGTAGCCGCCGCCGGGCAGGGTGCCGATGCACAAAGGGCGGTAGCCCCGGGGGTCCCGGACCGCAATGAGCTTGGTGGCGGACATGATCACCAGACTGTATGCACCTCCAGCACATCCATCGTCTTGCTGATGGCAGTCTCAATGCTGCCCATCCGCAGGCGGTTGCGGGTGATGAGGTAGCAGATGACCTCGGTATCGGAGGAGCCGTGGAAGATGGCACCCTCGTTCTCCAGCTGACGGCGCAGCTCCAGGGCATTGGTCAGGTTGCCGTTGTGGCAGAGGGCCATGGTGCCCCGGCCATGCCGGACGATCATGGGCTGGGCGTTGGCCCGCACCCGGCTGCCGGCCGTGGCATAGCGGACATGGCCCGTTGCCATGTGGGCCGTGGGGGTGGAAAGACTGCCCAGCACGGCGGGGGTGAACACCTCGTTCACAAGGCCGAGGTCGCGGTGGCCCTGGATGACACCGTCATCGTTGACCGCAATGCCGCAGCTCTCCTGCCCGCGGTGCTGCAGCGCATACAGGCAGAATAGGCGGCAGCGGCCACGTCCTCGGTGCCCGCCCGGTCGTAAATGCCAAAAACGCCGCATTCCTCGTGCAGCGGATATGCAAAATCAGACATTGGTTCTCCTTACAACTCTTTCAGTTCGTTCTGCAGCTTTTCTTCCTTGGCTGCGATCTGCTGTGCCATGCTCACCCGCTCGGCCTCCAGCTTCCCGGCCAGTGTGTCATCGCTCAGGGCCAGGATCTCGGCAGCCAGCCAGGCGGCGTTCTTGGCCCCGTTCAGGGCCACGGTAGCCACCGGGATGCCGCTGGGCATCTGGACCGTGGCCAGCAGCGCGTCCAGACCGTCCATCGCGCCGCCCTTCATCGGGATACCGATGACAGGCAGGGTGGTGTTGGCGGCAAAGGCACCGGCCAGATGGGCCGCCATGCCCGCCGCGCACAGGATCACACCAAAGCCGTTGGCCCGGGCATTTTTGGCAAAATCCGCGGCCTCGGCAGGGGTGCGGTGGGCCGAAAGAATGTGTGCCTCAAAGGGGATGTCCAGCGCCTTCAGCTGGGCACAGGCCCCCTTTACCACCGGCCAATCACTGTCCGAGCCCATGATCACTGCAACTTTCCGAATCATATCCGAACCTCTCTTTCTCCGTCTGCAAAACAAAAAAAAGCTGTGGTACACCTGCACCACGGCCTTTATTTCTGCGTATGCTCTCCCAGCGCTTTGCACAAAGCTGCACGATGCCCCTGAACAGCACGAATGGTGTTCTGTTCTGCGAAGCCCGACAGCATCTTCATCTTTGAAGTTCCCCTTTTGCTCTGCGCTTTTTCAGGCGGCACCCGGCATCCGCCGGGGTACCGTCCCTGTACTACATACAGTTTACGGCAAAAATTCCACTTTGCAAAGGCCCTTGGGGCAATTTCTCCCTTGTGTTCTCCCGCGTCAAAAAACTTTCAAAAGTTTTGTGCAGTTTCGACACCGTATTTCTTTTTAAGTATGACTTTTTTAGAAAATATAATAAAGTAAATTTTATCCCCCCGGCAGTAAGACAGTTTCCCCCTTAGAAGATGATCTTCGCTGTTGCTGCCCTTGCTGCCCGGATGAGGTCGGCGGGTGCGCAGCACACCTGCGTACCAATGCGGCCGCCGGAGACATAGACCTTTTCCTGGGTCAGCACGCTCTCATCAAACACGGTGGTGTACTGTTTTTTCATGCCCACCGGGCTGCAGCCGCCGCGCACATAGCCGGTGACCTTATTGATATCGGCTACATGGATCATGGCTACGCTTTTTTCGCCCACGCTGCGGGCAGCGGCCTTCAGGTCAAGCTCTGCCGCCACCGGAATGACGAACACAAAGTAGTTTTTGCTGCTGCCCTGGGTCACCAGCGTCTTATATACGCAGGCCGGGTCCTCCCCCATGCTGGCGGCCACGGTCACACCGTCCACCGCCACGCCCTCCTCGTGGGCATATTCGTGGGCTGTATAGGGCACCTTGGCCCGTTCCAGGATGCGCATGGCATTCGTTTTTGCTTCTTTTCCCATTGATGATCGCTCCTTGTAAACTCCTTGCCCTCTCAGGCTGCCCCTATTCTACCACTTTCTTTCCTAAATTTCAAAATTCCTCTTGACTTCAGTTCCCTGAAGTGTTATCATAGGCCCATGCTTCAGGAAACTGAACTTCACGAAAATAAATCACGGCAATGGAGCCGGTCTCCTGTGCCGTTTGTGTGAGAAGGATAAGGAGACGACCACCATGATCATTGTACTGAAACAGAATGCCCCTGACGCACAGGTCCGCGAGTTCTGCCACGAGCTGCAGGATATGGGGCTGCAGATCAACGACTCCAAGGGCAGCGACACCCACATTCTGGGCCTGATCGGCGACACCAAGGCCATTGCCGAGAGCTGGGTGCTGGCCAACCCCGTGGTCGAGACCTGCCGCCGCGTGTCTGAGCCTTACAAGAAGGCCAACCGCAAGTTCCACCCCGACGACAGCGTGATCGATGTCAACGGCGTGAAGATCGGCGGCGGCAACTTCGCCGTCATCGCAGGTCCCTGCAGCATCGAGAGCGAGGAACAGATCACCTACTGCGCCCAGCGCGTCAAGGATGCAGGCGCTTCCCTGCTGCGCGGCGGCGCATTCAAGCCCCGCACCTCCCCCTACTCCTTCCAGGGAATGCGGAGCGAGGGCCTGGACCTGCTCAAGCTGGCCCGCCGCGCCACCGGCTCCCCCATCGTCACCGAGATCATGAACACCGAGCACCTGCCCTGTTCGAGAATGTAGACCTCATTCAGGTGGGTGCCCGCAATATGCAGAACTTTGAGCTGCTCAAGGCCGTGGGCCGTCAGAAAAAGCCCGTGCTGCTCAAGCGCGGCCTGGCCAACACGCTGGAAGAATTTGTGATGAGCGCCGAGTACATCATGGCCGAGGGCAACGAAAACGTTATCCTCTGCGAGCGCGGCATCCGCACCTTTGAGACCAGTATGCGCAACACCCTGGACCTTGCCGGTGTGGTCATGCTTCACAAAATGACCCACCTGCCCGTGGTGGTGGACCCCAGCCACGCCTGCGGCCATGCCTGGATGGTGCCCCAGCTGGCCAAGGCGCCGTGGCGCCGGTGCCGACGGCTGATGATCGAGGTGCACAACAACCCCGCCAAGGCCAAGTGCGATGGTGCCCAGAGCCTGACCCCCGACCAGTTCGATGAACTGATGGGCTTTATCACCAAAGAAGTCGAGTTCTTTGGCAAGAAGATGAACTGAGAATGGAACGACCCTCTCGGCACGCGGCAGCGTGACTGAGGGGGTTGTTTTCTTTTGTCATCAAATATGGTATACTATGGTGTATTTTGAATTCACCCTTGAAACGAGGTATTTCTATGAAAGCTCATATTGCACGCAACCAGAATGCCGGCATCCCGCTGGCGCTGGGCTGGAATCTTTCTGCCGCTGACCGGGGCATTCTGGAGGGGATGGCTCCCGCTTTCGGATGAAGCTGCAGCTGGTCTCCCCTGCCGATGCAGGCAGGACCGTGGCCCAGCTGCTGGGCGAGGTGGAGGTCAAGACCACCCGCACTCTGGTGCTGGAGCCGGGTGCTTATCCCCCGGCGCTGGTGCTGGCCAACTTCAAGGATAAGGATGTGGACACCCTGCTCGACCTGATGAAGCAGGCACAGGTGAACATCCCCCTCAAGGCCGTTGTGACCCCCACCAGCAAGAGCTGGGTGTTCGGTGACCTGCTGGCACATCTGCAGGAAGAGCACACCGCCTTTACCGCCGCAAAGGAGACCGCCAAAGCATGATGACCAAGCGTATTTTTTCTGCCCTGCTGGCGGCTGCGCTCAGCCTGAGCCTGCTGGCGGGCTGCGGCAGCACCTCCGGC
>ENA-OQEB01000921-OQEB01000921.1-human-gut-metagenome-genome-assembly--contig:-NODE-921-length-11409-cov-2.832654_pt1 | contig 11409 bp, 18 predicted proteins | sample MGYA00242787_ERZ504619 | MGnify/ENA primary metagenome ERZ504619 (study PRJEB26092, sample SAMD00036317) | human gut metagenome | host: Homo sapiens | study: EMG produced TPA metagenomics assembly of... | reverse complement strand
CCGCAAAAGTGCCGGGTTGGTGCCCTTTGATCGTGCCCGGCACAAGCGAGGCCGCGCAACCCGGAGCTGACCGCTTTCTGGGCCAGCAGTGCGTGGGCGTGGATGTGAACAGCATGAAGCCGCTGGATAATCTCTGCCACCCGGTATCGGTCATCCGGGAAGCAGAGGAGCTGGCCGCAGATGCCTTTGGCGCTGCCCACGCATTCCTCATGGTGGGCGGCACCACCAGCAGTGTGCAGAGCATGGTGCTTACCGCCTGCAAGCGCGGCGATGAGATCATTCTGCCCCGCAATGTGCACCGCAGTGTGCTGAACGCACTGGTACTGTGCGGCGCGGTGCCGGTGTATGTGAACCCCGAGGTGGACAAGCGCTTGGCATCTCGCTGGGCATGAAGCGGGAACAGGTGGAAAAGGCCATTAAAGAGCATCCGAATGCTGTGGCTGTGCTGGTGAATAACCCCACCTACTACGGCATCTGCTCTGACCTGCGCGCCATCGTAAAAATGGCCCACGATGCGGGATGCTCTGCCTTGCAGACGAAGCCCACGGCACCCACTTCTACTTTGGCGGCGGCCTGCCGGTGTCTGCCATGGCGGCAGGGCTGATATGGCATCCGTCTCCATGCACAAGAGCGGCGGCAGTTTAACGCAGTCCAGCCTGCTGCTCATCGGCCCAATGTGCACCCGGGCTATGTGCGGCAGATCATCAACTGACCCAGACCACCTCCGGCAGCTACCTGCTCATGTCCAGTCTGGATATCTCCCGCCGCAACCTTGCGCAGCGCGGGCGGCAGGTATTCCACCAAGTGGCCGACATGGCCGAGTATGCCCGCGAGGAGATCAACGCCGTGGGCGGCTACTACGCTTTGGCAAGGAGCTGTGCAACGGCGACTCCGTTTTTGACTTTGATACCACCAAGCTCAGCGTCCACACGCTGGATATCGGCCTTGCAGGCATTGAGGTGTACGACATCCTGCGCGATGAGTACGACATCCAGATCGAGTTCGGCGACATTGGCAACATCCTTGCCTATCTTTCCATCGGCGACCGCCCGCAGGAGGTGGAGCGTCTGGTCAGCGCATTGGCCGAGATCAAGCGCCGCTACCAGACCGACGGCTCCGGCCTGCTGAGTCAGGAATACATCGACCCCGTTGTGGCCGCCAGCCGCAGGAAGCGTTCTATGTCGCCCAAAAAGAGCCTGCCGCTCCGGGAGACCGAGGGCATGGTGTGCAGCGAGTTCGTCATGTGCTACCCGCCGGGCATTCCCATTCTGGCCCCGGGTGAGCGCATCACCAAGGAAATTTTGAACTACATCGAGTACGCCAAGGCCAAGGGCTGCAGCATGACCGGCCCCGAGGACCCGGACATCGAGCGGCTGAACGTTCTGGCATAAGGAGGGAATGCAGATGGAATTTTGGTTTTCTGAGTTTCACACCCCGGACGTGAAGCACAGCATCCGGGTGAACAAACAGCTCTACTCCAAGCAGAGCGATTACCAGCGCATCGATATTTTTGAAACGCCGGAGTTTGGCCGGGTGCTCACATTGGACGGCAATGTGATGCTGACCGAGCGCGACGAATTCATCTATGACGAGATGATCGTGCATGTGCCATGGCGGTGCACAAGCAGGCAAAAGACATCCTTGTCATCGGTGCCGGTGACGGCGGCGTGGTGCGGGAGCTGACCCGCTACGACCGGGTGGAGCGCATCGACCTTGTGGAGATGGACCCGCAGGTGGTGGAAGCCTGCCGCGCCTTCCTGCCCAGCAACGCCTGCCGCATGGATGACCGCCGGGTGCACATCTATTTTGAGAACGCCCTCAAGTATATCCGCCGCTGCGAGGAGGAGTACGACCTCATCATCGTGGACTCCTCTGATCCGTTTGGTCCCAGTGAAGGGCTGTTCACCCGCGAGTTCTACGGCAGCTGCTTCAATGCCCTGAAAGCGGACGGCATCATGGTGAACCAGCAGGGCAGCCCCTTCTATGCCGAGGATGCCAGCGCCATGCAGCGCAGCCACAAGCGCATTGCGTCCACCTTCCCCATCAGCCGAGTGTATCAGGCACACATTCCCACCTTTGCGGCTGGGTACTGGCTGTTCGGCTTTGCCAGCAAAAAGTATCATCCCATCGATGATCTGGATGCAGACGCATGGAAGGCGCTGAACATGCGCACCCGCTATTACACCGCCCGGCTGCATGTCGGCGCATTTTACCTGCCGGCATTCCTTGAGGAAATGCTGCGGGAAGTGGAGGAACACTGATGCAACCCAACATTGAAAACTTCATCGGCTGTGACAGCAGCTACCGCGCCGCCAGCATCGTGCTGTACGGTGCGCCCTACGATTCCACCACCAGCTACCGCCCGGGCGCACGGTTCGGCCCGGCGGCCATCCGACACGAAAGCTATGGTCTGGAGACCTACAGCCCCTACCAGAATGCCGACCTGACCGATTTTGACATCTTCGACAGCGGCGATCTGGAGCTGTGCTTCGGCTCCAGCGAGAGCGCCCTTGCGGACATCGAAGCCCGCGCAGAGGAGATCCTGCAGGACGGCAAGTTCCCGTTGCTGCTGGGCGGTGAACATCTGGTAACGCTGGGTGCCGTGCGGGCTGCTGTGAAGAAATATCCGGATCTGCACATCGTGCACTTTGATGCCCACGCCGACCTGCGGGACGACTACCTTGGTGCAAAGCTGAGCCACGCCTGCGTGCTGCGCCGCTGCCATGAGCTGGTGGCGACGGCCGCATCCATCAGTTCTGCATCCGCAGCGGCGACCGCGCCGAGTTCGAGTTTGCAGCCCAGCACACCGAGATGCACAAATTCGATTTTACCGGCCTTGCTGAGCTGACGGAACAGCTGTGCGAGAGCAAGGTGCCCGTCTACCTGACCATCGACCTCGACTGTCTGGACCCCTCCTGCTTCCCCGGCACCGGCACGCCCGAAGCCGGCGGCGTGAGCTTTTTGCAGCTGCTGGATGCCATCCGCACCGTGACGAAGGCCAACATCGTAGCCGCAGACCTCAACGAGCTGGCTCCCACGCTGGATACCACCGGCGTTTCCACCGCCACCGCCTGCAAGGTGCTGCGCGAAACGCTGATCGCGCTGGACAAGGGCTGGCCCGGCTTTCAGGTCTGACCGAATTTGCACACATTGACATAAAGGAGAAAAATCATGAGCAAAGTTCTGATCATCGGCTGCGGCGGCGTGGCCTCCGTTGCATCCACAAGTGCTGTCAGGTACCCGAGGTGTTCACCGAGATCTGCATCGCCAGCCGTACCAAGTCCAAGTGCGACAAGCTGGCTGCAGAACTGGCCCCCAAACCGCTACCAAGATCACCACCGCACAGGTGGATGCCGACAAGGTGGACGAAGTGATTGCCCTCATCAAGGCTTATCAGCCCGACCTCGTGATGAACATTGCCCTGCCCTATCAGGACCTGACCATCATGGATGCCTGCCTTGCCTGCGGCGTAAACTATATGGACACCGCCAACTACGAGCCGGAGAACACCGACGACCCGGAGTGGCGTGCCATCTACGAGAAGCGCTGCAAGGAAGCAGGCTTCTCCGCCTACTTTGATTACAGCTGGCAGTGGGCCTACGCAAAGAAGTTTGAGGAAGCCGGCCTGACCGCCCTGCTGGGCAGCGGCTTCGACCCGGGCGTGACCCAGCTTACTGCGCCTACGCCAAAAAGCACGAGTTCGACACCATTGACACCATTGATATTCTGGACTGCAACGGCGGCGACCACGGCTATGCCTTTGCCACCAACTTTAACCCGGAGATCAACCTGCGCGAGGTGTCCGCTCCCGGCAGCTACTGGGAGAACGGCCACTGGGTGGAGATCCCGGCTATGAGCATCAAGCGGGAATACAACTTCGATCAGGTGGGCGACAAGGATATGTACTTGCTGCACCACGAGGAGATCGAGTCCCTTGCCAAGAACATCCCGGAGGCAAAGCGCATCCGCTTCTTCATGACCTTTGGCCAGAGCTATCTCGACCACATGCGCTGTCTGGAGGATGTGGGCATGCTGTCCACCACCCCGGTCAACTTCAACGGGCAGGAGATCGTGCCCATCCAGTTCCTCAAGGCTCTGCTGCCGGACCCCGCCAGCCTTGGCCCCCGCACCAAGGGCAAGACCAACATCGGCTGCATCTTCACCGGCAAGAAGGACGGCAAGGAAAAGACCTACTATATTTATAATGTGTGCGACCATCAGGAGTGCTACAAGGAGGTGGGCAGTCAGGCCATCAGCTACACCACCGGCGTACCGGCCATGTGCGGCGCACTGATGCTGCTCACCGGCAAGTGGACCACCAAGGGCGTGCACACTGTGGAAGAGTTTGATCCGGACCCGTATCTGGACGCTCTGGACAAGTACGGCCTGCCCCGTTCCGAGAGCCACAGCCCGGCGCTGGTGGACTGATGCGGCTGGCCGATACCCGCCCGCCCTTTGCGGGCCTTGCAAACCTTTCTTGGGAAGCGCTTGCCTCTCTGCCCACCCCCTGCTACCTGCTGGACGAAGGGCAGCTGCGCCGCAACGGCGAACTTCTGCTGGGGGTGCAGCAGCGCACCGGCTGCAAAATTCTGCTGGCGCAGAAGGCTTTTTCCAACTTTAATGTTTACCCGGTGCTGGCTCCTTATCTGGCGGGCACCGAGCCAGCGGCCTGTACGAGAGCCGCCTTGGCAAAGAAGAGCTGCCGGAAAAAGAGAACCATGTGTTCTGCGCGGCCTACCGGGCAGACGAGTTCGCGGAGCTGCTGCAGTACGCCGACCACATCGTGTTCAATTCGCCCACCAGCTGGCAAAGTTCGGCCCGGCAGCAAAGGCGGCGGGCAAGAGCGTGGGCCTGCGGCTGAACCCGGAGTGCTCCACGCAGGAAGGCCATGCAATTTACGATCCTGCGCCCCGGGCAGCCGCCTTGGCACCACCCGCGCCAGTGGGATGCCGCCGTGCAGGCAGACCCGGCCCTGCCCGAATTACTGGACGGACTGCACTTCCACACCCTGTGCGAGCAGGATGCCGATGCACTGGCCCTGACGCTGGCGGCGGTGGAAGCAAAGTTCGGGGGGCTTCTGCCCCGGATGAAGTGGCTCAACTTTGGCGGCGGGCACCATATCACCCGCCCCGGCTACCGCCTTGCCACGCTGGAACAGTGCATTACCGAAACACAGAAAAAGTACGGCGTGCAGGTGTATCTGGAGCCGGGCGAAGCATGGGCGCTGAACGCCGGGTATCTTGTTACCACTGTGCTGGATACTTTGCAAAATGGCGAGACGAGCTTGCCATTCTGGACATGTCTGCGGCCTGCCACACCCCGGATGTGATCGAGATGCCCTACCGCCCGCCGCTGATGGATGCCGGGGACCCCGGCGAAAAGCCGTACCTCATCCGCCTTGGCGGCCCCACCTGCCTTGCCGGGGATGTGGTGGGCGACTACAGCTTTGCCTCCCCGCTCACCGAGGGGCAAAGGCTCATTTTCGGCGATATGGCCATCTACACCACCTGCAAGAACAACACCTTCAACGGGATGCCGCTACCGCCCATCTGGGCAATGGACGAAAACGGCACCTGCCGGGAGCTGGTGAAGTTCGGCTACAGCGATTTCAAGATGCGGCTGGGACGTGCAGCGGATTAAAGTACGACCCTTACGACAAATCTGTATTCATTCAAAAGACAGTCTGTATCAAAACCGCCCAAAATGCACGCTATTCAAATACAGTTTCTTTTTATCATCTGACGAAAATTTAAAAAAAATCATATTCAGCCTAGACAAGTTCCTTTTCATGTGCTAAAACAATGTTAAGAAACCCGCAACGATGCAGGATCTGAAGATCACTGCGTCGTTGCGGGTTTTTCTTGTTTTATCTGGGAAAGTGTCAAGAAATAATAGAGGGGGCAATTCTTATGAAAGCATTCATTTCGCGTCGTGATTTCCTGAAAGCGGCAGGCATCACCGCCGCAGCAGCAGCTTTGGCAGGCTGCTCTTCTTCTGGCGGTTCCGCAAGCGGCTCTTCTGCAGGCGGCAAGACCATTAAGATCGGTGTGTTTGAACCGGCTTCCGGTGATAACGGCGCAGGCGGCAAGCAGGAAGTGCTGGGTGTCGAGTATGCCAACAGCCTTGCTCCCACCGTGGAGATCGGCGGTGAGACCTATAACGTGGAGCTGGTGGAAGTGGATAACCAGTCCAGCACCGATAAGGCCGTGACTGCTGCACAGGAGCTGGTCTCCAAGAAAGTCTCCATCGTGCTGGGCAGCTACGGCTCCGGTGTTTCCATTGCAGCCGCTCCCACCTTCCAGTCCACTTCCATCCCGGCCATTGGCTGCTCCTGCACCAACCCCGCCGTGACTGAGGCCAACCCCTACTACTTCCGTGTCTGCTTCCTTGACCCGTTCCAGGGCTCGGTCATGGCAAACTTTGCAAAGGATGAGTTCAGTGCTGCCAACGCCTACGTGCTGAGCATGCTGGGTGAGGACTACGGCTCCGGTCTGGCCACCTACTTCGTCAACGCTTTTGAGGATCTGGGCGGCACTGTTACCAGCGAGCAGTTCCCCGAGGGCACCTCGGACTTCTCTGCCTACATCCAGAACGCCATCAATGCCGGTGCTGATGTGATCTTTGCTCCCTGCGCTACCACCTACGCAGCCCAGATCATCACACAGGCTGCTTCTGCAGGCTTTGACAAACCCATTACCGCAGGCGACACATGGGAGTCCAGCGTTATTCTGGATGCCCAGAAGGGCACCAGCGTGCAGGTGTATTGCTCCACCTTCTTTGATGAGAACGATGATTCCGGCGCAGCCAAGGAGTTCGTGACCGGCTTTAAGGAGTGGCTGAACGCCGACAGCCAGAAGCTGACCAACAACGGCGGCAATGACATCGTGGCAGCTGTTTCTGCACTGGGCTACGACGGCTACATGGTGGCTCTGGAAGCCATCAAGGCAGCAGGCAGCACCGACGGCACCGCCATCCGCGATGCTCTGTACGGCGTAAACTACGACGGCGTGACCGGCAACATCACCTTTGACCAGACCACCGGTGATGCCAACAAGGATATGGCTTACATCAAGAAAGCTGCCGACGGCGCATTTGAGTTCGTCAAGACTCAGAGCGTGGAAGGCTGAACAAAACTTTAAACTCCCTCAGTCAACGCCTGACGGCGTTGACAGCTCCCTCAACGAGGGAGCCTTTTTGTAGCCTTCCGGCAGGTTTGGCCCCCTCTGGAGGGGGCTGTCACCGGAGGTGACTGGAGGAGTTTATTTTATTAAAAGTTGTAAGAAATGGAGGGTCCCCCTTATGGCTGCAAAGTTTCTGCCCTATTTGCTGGCAGGTATCTCGGTGGGCGGCCAATATGCATTGATCGCCATTGGCTACACGATGGTGTACGGCATCCTGCGCCTGATCAACTTTGCCCACGGCGATATCTTTACCGTAGCCGGTTTTCTGATGGTGTACGCTACTGCTTCCCTTCCGCTGACCATTTCCATCCCGCTGGTGGTGGTGGCAACGGTACTGCTGGGCATCGCAGTGGAAAAGATTGCCTACAAACCCCTGCGCACTGTGCCGCGCATGTCGGTAATGATCTCCGCGATCGGTATGTCCTACCTTTTGCAGAACTCGATGTGGTATGTCACCGGCGGTCTGGCCAAGCAGTACCCTGCCCTGCCGTGGATCAGCGACACCGTCACGGTGCTGGGCTGCCAGACCAAGCGGGTGACGGTGGTAACGCCGTTCCTCGTCATTGTGCTGGTGGCAGCACTTGTTACCCTGATCCAGAAGACCAAGATCGGCATGGCCATGCGCGCCGCTTCCCGCGATTTTGAGACCGCTCAGCTGATGGGCATCAAGATCAACAATGTCATCTCCTTTACCTTTGCGGTGGGCAGCTTTCTTGCGGCCATCGGCTCCATGATGTATTTTTCCAACTACACGGCAGTCACCCCCACTGTGGGTGCCATGCCCGGCCTGAAAGCTTTGTGGCTGCGGTGTTCGGCGGCATCGGCTCCATTCCCGGTGCGGTGATCGGCGGCTTCATCATCGGCATCTGCGAGAGCCTTATTAAAGGTGCAGGCGCTACCACCTTCAGTGATGCGTTCACCTTTGCACTGCTGATCGTGGTGCTGGCCGTCAAGCTACCGGCCTGTTCAGTGAAAACCTGACCGAGAAAGTGTGATGACCATGAAACAAGAGAAAAAACGCATCTATCTCCGGGCCGCACTGGCGCTGGCCGCTCTGCTGGTGGTGCTGCTGGCACTGGATAACCTGAGCTTTGTGCCCTCCATGCTGCTCACCGTGCTGCGCAAGGGTGCCATCTATGCACTGGTGGCTGTCTCCATGAACCTGCTGAACGGCTTTACCGGCCTGTTCAGTCTGGGTCAGGCAGGTTTTATGCTGCTGGGTGCCTACACCTACGCCATCCTCACCATCCCCGCCGCTTCGCAGAAGTCCATCTATCAGCGCTATGCAAACGGCGGCATCGGCTTCTCCATCCCGGAACTACTCTCCAAACCTCTGGGCGGCTTCGGCCTGCTGCTGGGTGTTGTGTTCTGCCTGATCCTGGCCGGTTTTATCGCAGCGCTGTTCGCCTTCCTCATCGGCCTGCCGGTGCTGAAGCTCAAGAGCGACTATCTTGCCATTGCTACACTGGCTTTGCCGAGATCATCCGTGCCGCCGTGGTTTACGAGGCTTTGGCCCGCTGACCAACGGCTCCAACCTTCTGTACGGCTTTACCAGCTTTGCCAGCTTCAACCTTTCGCTGGGCGGCACGACCCTGCATCTGGAGACCGTGATGCCCTTCCTCTTCTCCGGCATCTGCATCGCCATCATTCTGCTGCTCATCAACTCCACCTATGGCCGTGCCTTCAAAGCCATCCGTGATGACGAGATCGCTGCCGAAGCCATGGGCATCAACTTGCCAGCCACAAGCGCATGAGCTTTATCATCAGCAGCTTCTTTGCCGGTATCTCCGGCGCAATGCTTGCCATGTATCAGGCCAGCGTGCAGGCCACCACCTTCAAATCCAGCATGACCTACGAGATCCTGCTGATCGTGGTCATTGGCGGCATTGGCTCGGTGTCCGGTTCCATCATCGCGTCCTTCCTGTTCATCGCCAGCTCCGAGTGGCTGCTGCGCTTCCTCGACAACGAGACCTGGATCGGCGGCTTCCGTGTGCCGCTGCTGCGTTCCGGCTTCCGCATGGTGGTGTTCAGCATCATCATTATGGCGGTGGTGCTGTTCTTCCGCAAGGGCATCATGGGCGACCGTGAATTGTTCCAGAAAAAGCCCGCATCCACTGCAAAAACTGCCAAAAAGGAGGCGCGTTCCAAATGAGTGAAAACGTATTGACCATTGAAAACGCCACCATGCAGTTTGGCGGCGTGGTGGCTGTGGACAATCTGAACCTGAAGGTAGATAAAGATCAGATCGTCTCCCTCATCGGCCCAACGGTGCCGGCAAGACCACCGCGTTCAACGTTGTCACCGGCGTGTATGCGCCCACCAACGGCGCGGTGTGGTTCGAGGGACGCAAGATCATTGAGAACACGCCCCACGGCAAGATGAAAAAGCTCTATAAGGGCCAGAACGCGAGCAAGTATTCCCACATTATCGCCCCCACGCCCGATAAGATCACCCAGATGGGTATTGCCCGCACCTTCCAGAATATCCGTCTATGGAAGAGCCAGACCGTGTTTGAGAACGTGCTCATCGCCAAGCACTGCCGCCGCTCGGCCAACCTGCTGAGCGCTGCCTTCCGGCTGAATGCAGACGAGGAAAAGCGCCAGCGCGAGGAGTGCGAAAACCTGCTGCATGTGCTGGGACTTGAGGATGTGCGCAATGAACTGGCTACTGGCCTGCCCTACGGCCTGCAGCGCCGGGTGGAGATCGCGCGCGCGCTTGCCACCGAGCCGAAGCTGCTGCTGCTGGATGAGCCTGCTGCCGGTATGAACCCGCAGGAGACCGAAGAACTGACCGCCTTTATTGACCGCATCCGCACCGATTTCAGACTGACCGTGTTCATGATCGAGCACCACATGGATCTGGTGATGGATATTTCCGACCGGGTCTATGTGCTGGACTTTGGCCGCTTGATCGCCGAGGGTACGCCCGCCGAGGTGCAGAACGACCCGCGGGTGATCGACGCTTATCTGGGGGTGGACGAAGATGCTTGAGATCAAGGATTTACATGTTTCCTACGGCGGCATTCAGGCCTTGCGCGGTGTGTCGCTGAACGTGCCGGACGGCAAGATCGTTACCCTGATCGGTGCCAACGGCGCAGGCAAGTCCACCCTGATGCGCACCATTTCCGGCCTTGTAAAGGCACAGAGCGGCTCCATTTTGTGGAACGGGCAGGAACTGCTGGGCAAGCCCATCGACCAGATCGTGGCCAGCGGCATTGCCATGTCGCCGGAGGCCGCCGGGTGTTTGCCGACCTGACTGTGCTGGAAAATTTGAAGATCGGCGCATACCTGCGCAAGGATAAGGCCGAAACCGAAAAAGACCTTGAGTGGGTGTACAGTCTGTTCCCCCGCCTGAAGGAGCGCAGCTGGCAGAGCGCCGGCACCCTTTCCGGCGGCGAGCAGCAGATGCTGGCCGTGGGCCGCGCCTGATGAGCAAGCCGAAGCTGCTCATGCTGGACGAGCCGAGCCTCGGCCTTGCGCCCATCGTGGTGCGGGGAGATTTTTTGATATCATCCGCACCGTGAACCAGCAGGGCATCACCGTGCTGCTGAACGAACAGAACGCCAACATGGCCCTGAAGGTGGCCGATTACGCCTATGTGCTGGAGACCGGCACCCTGACCCTTTCCGGCACGGGTGCTGAATTGCTGACCAATGAACAGGTCAAGGCCGCATACCTCGGCAAAAAGCGCGCTGACCGCACCTGAAACTTTATAAGAACCGCTAACGGCAGAGAGGGGCTGTTGCAAAACAGCTCCATGAAAAAATAACGCATAAAAATGCCTCAGTATGGCAGGCGGAACAGGCTCATCACACTACCAACAAAGAAAAACAGGGCGTTCCCGACGGGGAACGCCCTGTTGTACATATCGCTATCGCATGTGGCTTTTGGCAGGGTGCGTCCGGGTGGACGCACCCTGTTTTTTTACTATGCTTCATCGTTTTCCACACGAAGCATCCGGTATCCGACACCAACATGGGTCTGAATCAGATGCGGCGCATCCGGGTATCGTTCCAATTTTTTGCGCAGGGATGCCATGTAAACTCGCAAGGAAGCAATGTCATTTTCCTGCGTACTGCCCCATACTTTCTGCGTGAGGGAGGTATGCGTCAGCACCTTGCCCACATTATGCGCCAGCACACACAGCAGTTTGTACTCGATGGGGGTCAGATGCAATTCATTCTCACCCAGCCAGACGCACCCGGCCGAGAAGTCGATCTTCAAAGGAC
>ENA-OQEB01000920-OQEB01000920.1-human-gut-metagenome-genome-assembly--contig:-NODE-920-length-11439-cov-6.339639_pt1 | contig 11439 bp, 16 predicted proteins | sample MGYA00242787_ERZ504619 | MGnify/ENA primary metagenome ERZ504619 (study PRJEB26092, sample SAMD00036317) | human gut metagenome | host: Homo sapiens | study: EMG produced TPA metagenomics assembly of... | reverse complement strand
CGACGCGCGCCGTGGTCGCGCGCCCTGCAATCTGGCGCATCTCCTGGGTAGTCGCGGCGCCGCCTAAGTGCTCCTCGGCATTTAATTCAACGGGTTCATAGGCGCCGGCGGGGTAGTCGACGGTGGCGTGCGTACCTTTGAGGGCTTCGGCGCTGGCAGAGATAAAGTGGCGGTAGACCTGCGAGGACACAACGGTGATGACCGAGCTCACGGCGGCACCGATCACGATCCGGCGATACCGATCTTGGAGGCAAGCGCGACGCTCGTGGCGGCAGCTGCGGCGCCGGCGATGATTTGGGGAATGGAAATGTCGTCAAACAGGCCCTTTTTGGGCGCGATGGCCATGGTCTGTCCGATGGAATGGTTCTCGTGCACGCCGTTGTTGAGCGATGCCGGCGTCATGACGCGCGTGCGCGGCGCGTCGGTGTACTTGGTTGTCATACGGGGTCCTCCCGGTGTAAATCTGCTTCGTTTCGTGTAGCCATCAGGGTACCCACCAGATGTGAATCGTACGTGACATTTAACAGATACCATCAACTCATCAAGGGGGGCTTGCTGTCTTTGGTGCAATAGCTTGATGCTAAACTGGATTTACGATTGCGAGGTGGTTTACGTGATGTACCCGTATATGACATTCGAAGACGGTACCGAGGTCGTTCATTCTGACCTGATTGCAGATGAGGATATCGAAAAGGTTGTCGTGCATTTTGAACGACCGACGGCAGAGGGCTTCGACTCCGCTCGCTGTGAGTTGCCTTCCTGTTCGTGGACTGACTGGGAAGGGCATTTTACTCAGAGTGAAAAACGAGCTTTCGAAGAGTGTTTGAGCAAATCATTTAGATTAGTTCGAGTTTAGTTCGAATAAAGAAGCCGAATGCGATGACCTAAAGCGTATGCATTTTTAGTATTAGATGCGTATGAAATGGAGGATGTGAATGGATGAGCTAATAGACTTTAAAAAACGATTTCTCAAGAATGGCGAGCTGGTTTCAATTCCAAAAAAGGAAAGCTATAAAAGAATCATGCTGCTATGGGCCGTCTCTTTCTTTGAATTAAATACAAGTTATACGGAGCTTCAGGTTAATCGTGTGCTGTCACAGCTCTATCCTGATTATGCCGTGTTGAGGCGGTACTTGGTTGATTATGGATTCCTATTAAGGGATGAACGAGGCCTGAAATACGAGGTTAATCGTGATGTTCACGGTATTGAGAGCTAGCCATCCGGTTCGGGTCCTATATATTGCTAGAGGGATAAGCGAAATAGGCAATTGGTGTGCGAATATTGCTTTGCCAATGCTGATTTACGAGGTAACTCACGATGTTTCTGCAACTGCTTTGATGGTCTGCTGCAGATTTGCCCCCGCTCTGTTTTCAGTTTCGCTCGCGCAGCTGCCTCAGAAGATGGGTATCGGGACACTGCAGGCCATGAGATTGGCAGACTTAATTCGCGCGGGATTATTCGTTTGCTATATTTTTGTTGATAGTAAATGGAGTATGTTTGCTATTACGTGCGCGGTATCGCTTTGCCGAACGGTTGAAATGCCCTGCTTTTACTCGTTGTTAAGAGCCAATACGAATAGTATCAATCGCGACGTAATTAATAATTCGTTTGGGTTTCTGCAGAATTTGATGATGGTTCTGGGGCCAGTTGCCGGCGGTTTTGTTGTCGCTCAATTTGGGGCGGAGGCTGTTCTTGCATTAGACGCGCTTTCTTTTGCCGCGTCGTTCTGGTTGCTGCGAGATGTTCCGTCGGTTATCGAGGTTAATGATAAAGAGGGGATAAGCAAAAATGAAAAAAACAGGACTGCATTTAGTGATCTTAGCGCGAAGCACTTGGCAATTGGTTTCCTATTAATCGATATTTCTAGTGGCGTGGCATTCGGCTCTCTGAATTCTCTTTTGCCAGCTATAGCGCAATTGCAATTTGACTCGTCATCGATACAATATGGATTCCTTCAGAGTAGTCTTACAATCGGACTGTTGTTCGGAAATACAATATATGGTCGTTTAATTAGTGGTTCCGATTGCGTTAAATCATATTGTTTTGTGACGTATCTTGCGCTCGGTGCGTATCTGGCGTTTGGCTATCGTTATGCGTCTGGGATATCGTTTATTTTCCTTTTTATCGTCGGTGCCGGAAACGCCATTCAAGATGTGCTTCTCATAACATCGCTGCAGGATTTGGCGAGAGACGAATCTGAATCGATAAGCCTGTTTTCAATTAGGGAGTCTTTGCAATCGGTTGCTGTTGTTATTTCAACACTCCTTGTTTCGCTGTTCACGAGCACCGCGATGTTCTCAATTCTCGTTACAGGACTTGGTGTATTTTCAATTATGATGGTAGCTGCGTTTCAATTGAATTATTTGCGAAAGATGTGACGTTGATATGCCTAAAACGCTTTTAGTATTTCCCCCAGGATGGAGTCCAGTGGGGCCGTATCTTGCCTTGCCTGTTTTGAAGTCATATCTTCAAGAGGTTGAACAATATAAAGTTGACATTGTTGACTTAAACGTGGAATTTTACGATGACCTCCTATCTTTTAGACATGTCGAAGAGTGCTGTAAAAGGTATCGGGAATCAAAGGATTCGTTTAGTTCGAATGTTCAATTAACAATCGAGTTGATACAAAAGTCAGCACTTAATGTTGACGAGGCAAAAGATATTTTCAGATCGAAGAGATACTTTAATCTAAAAGAAAGACAATATGCTGAAAACATTTTTAGAAATGCACTCTATATCATAAATCACGTCTCGTATGGAGTTAAATACACGTTCAACTCCATAGATCTGCCCTATGATTATTATTCGACACCAGAAATAATGAAATCGCTTGCGGATACCTTGCATAATCCGTTTATTTCCTTCTATGAAACTGCCTTTCTTAAGCGTATTCAGAGGGAAAAAATTGAGTTTATTGGGATTTCGGTGAGCGGCTGTTTCCAATTGATTTCTGCAGTTACGTTAGCGAAACTGATTAAAGAAGAATGTCCATCTGTTAAACACGTCTCATTGGGCGGCAATTACATTACTCGTTTAGCAGATGACTGCATGAAAGAATGGCATCCCTTTTTTGAATACATTGATTCGATAATGATGTATGACGGCGAAGAGCCGCTTGCACGTCTTCTTGAGGCTCTTGACTCCGGTGATGACAATCTCGACTGTGTTCCAAACCTTTGCCATGCTAAAGGTGGAAAGATATATAAAAACCATCGGATTGAGCAAACATTTATCAACGATACAGTTCCCGATTTCGATGGCTTCGCCCTTTCTAAATACTTCATGCCTGAGTTAATATTGCCGGTTTATTCCTCTAGGCAGTGTTTTAATCATTGCGCCTTCTGCACCATTCCCGGTGCTACCGGTGGTTGTTACCGAAAGATGCCTATATCGAGAGTATTTGAAATAATGTGTCGGTTAAATGAAAAATACGGCACGAGAGTTTTCTCTTTTGTGGATGAAACATTCGAAGGCAAAAGAATGGAGCAACTCGCGGATGAAATAAACGCATCGGGAAAAACGTTTTTCTGGCATGGAGAAACGAGGTTCTCTCCAACCCTAAGTACAGACGTTTTCAACAAGATATACCAAAGTGGATGTAGGCAGATTCAGTTTGGCCTCGAGTCATACAACCAAAGAGTTCTTGATCTAATGAAGAAGAACACGAGAGTTGATTGGATTGATCGCAATATCCATGATTGTCTCAATGCGGGTATTCCTGTTCATCTATTCTTTATGATTGGCTTCCCGACCGAAACTAAAGAAGAGGCTCTGAACACCTTAGCTTATACAGAGAATGTTTTGAATTATTCAAAACAGGTATGTGGTGTTCCATATTCCACGAGAGGATTTACGAATTTTGGTCTCGTTATGGGGTCGGATGTTTGGAATCATCCCGATAAGTATGGTGTCTCTGTAATGCCGAAGTCCCAATATGAGGATTTGCGCCTCGAAGTGGATTATGTTTCAGGCACTGGTTTAACTTTAAATGAAGCAAAATCCTTATCTGATGAGCATCATATTGATTTTTATATGCAAGAGGTCATAAACGGTAGCGACACAATTGACTTGCCCCAGCGGCTTCATATTTCAGAGGTGACCTGGATCCTAGATTCTATTCACGCTGTCAGGTATAAGGGACATTTGACCAAAGTAAAGCGACGGCTAACTAGTCTAAATCCAGCTGATCGAATCTGGCTGGATTCCAAGACCTCTGTCGTGCTCGTTGAGCCATTTGCCTACTTCTATAATTCTGAATACCATCATGTCTATGCTGTTTCCCAGTTGGTATACCTTAAGTTGGCCCGTTTATTGGAGGCCGATTGTAGCATTTCTCTTATCCTTGATCAGGGCGACCTCGAGCTGACAAGGGCGATAGAAGAACTGTTGCATTATGGATTGCTGAATACAAATATCGATGCCGATTATGTAATGCACGATAATGGTTTTCAATTGGTTAAAAGTTCGTTTGTGAAAGAAGTCGGACGCTCAAAAGAGGGGTTAAGAGTACTGCTGAGTTGTGCCACCCATAGAATGTGTGCGGTTAATGATTTTTCGTTCGCTTTGCTTTCGTTGTTTGAAAAGCCGATTACTAAGAACGAGGTGCGCGACATTTTGAAAAAAGAGGGACTATCGGCAAACGAGGAGCAATTAAACAAGTTGGTTGATAATTGCATGAAAGCAGATATACTACAATTGATTAGATAGAGGAGGTTTCTGCATGGACGTTATTAACAAAGATCTCTTGGAGCAACTGAAAGAGTTTCAGGAAGAGGGCGTCGTGGTGGAAGTGTTCGACTTTGAGGACTACATGGATAAATTCTGCCATTAGTTTCGGAATTTACTCGCCTCGCTTAAAGGAGAAGTCGATTATCGATTTCTCCTTTTTTAATTAAAGATATTTTTGAAATACATGCTTTTAGCACAGGTTGGCCTCTCAGTAAACTGGGAGGTTGCTTTGGCTAGTTAGAGATATGTGAACGTCCGTTAGACTGAATCTCAGGGTAGAAGGGGCCTCCAGTGTCCAGATCAACAAGGCAATGCTGCGTTTCGGCTAATAAGAACGATGGCTTTTTGCGTGTGGCGGCGGCGTCGCCGCAGATTCGCGTGGCCGATGTCGAGGGCAATGCCGAGGTTGCGTTAGCGGCTGTTCGCGCGGCTGTTGAGCGCGGCGTTCGCGCGCTGGTACTGCCCGAGCTCAACTTGTGCGGCTATACCGCGGCCGATCTGTTCCATAACCGCACATTACTGCATGCCTGCGAGGCTGCTTTGGTGCATATCCTCGATGAGACTCGTGAGCTGCCGATTGTCTTTACTATCGGTCTTCCCGTTGCAGTTGCCGAGAATATCTACAACTGCGCCGCCGTGTGCTGCGCGGGCGAGCTTTTGGGCCTCACGGCCAAGAAGTATCTGCCCAACTATGGCGAGTTCTACGAGCGCCGCTGGTTTGCTCCGGCGCCCGCAGATCCCGTGTGGGTCGAGTTTGCCGGTCAGGGTCCGGTTCCGCTGGGTTCGGAGCTTGTCTACCGCTGCTGTGACGAGGGTGCCGAGGATATGGTGCTGGGCGTTGAGGTCTGCGAGGACCTGTGGGTGCCGGCGCCCCCTTCGACCGAGATGGCGCTTGCCGGTGCGACGGTGATCCTCAACCCGTCGGCCTCGGACGAGATTATCGGCAAGGCAGATTACCGACGCAGCTCATATCCAACCAGAGCGCGCGCCTGTACTGTGCCTATGCCTATGCAGATGCGAGCGAGGGCGAGTCCACGACCGACATGGTCTTTGCGGGCGAGAACCTCGTCTACGAAAACGGCTCCAAGCTCGCCGCGACCAAACTGCTTACCTGCGATATGGCCATCGCCGATGTTGACCTCGACCGTCTGGTTGCCGAGCGCCGTCGCTCGACGACGTGGACGCGCGCGGACGATGCGCCTGAGGCCACGACTGTTGAGTTTTCATTTGAGGGCGTGCTGGCCAAAGAGCCCGTCCTGCGCGATGCCTGCGATATCGACCGCGTTTTCCCGCGCGCGCCTTTGTGCCGGCCGACCACGGCGACTTGGCCGAGCGCTGCGAGACGATCCTCGATCTGCAGACTGCGGGCTCAAGACCCGCCTTGCCCACACGGGTACCAAGGCTGGCGGTTATCGGCCTTTCGGGCGGCTTGGACTCCACGCTAGCGCTGCTTGTGACCGTGCGTGCCTTCGATGCACTGGGGCTGCCGCGCACTGGTATCACAGCCGTGTCCATGCCCGGCTTCGGCACGACGCATCGCACCAAGTCGAATGCCGAGTCGCTCGCCCGCGACCTGGGTGTGAGCTTCCGCGAGGTTTCGATCCACGCGGCTGTGGAGCAGCACTTCAAGGACATTGAGCATGATCCAGCTGTGCAGGACGTGACCTACGAGAACAGCCAGGCGCGCGAGCGTACGCAGATTCTGATGGATCTGGCCAACCAGGCTGGCGGTTTTGTCATTGGCACGGGCGACCTGTCGGAGCTGGCGCTCGGCTGGGCTACCTATAACGGCGACCACATGAGCATGTACGCCGTCAACGCGAGCGTGCCCAAGACGCTTGTGCGCCATCTGGTACGCTATGCCGCCGATGTCTTTGGCGGGCGCATTGCCGAGTCTTGCTCGATATCCTCGATACGCCGGTGTCCCCCGAGCTTCTGCCGCCCACGGGCGACGGCGAGATTGCGCAGAAGACCGAGGATTTGGTGGGCCCGTACGAGTTGCACGACTACTTCCTCTACTACCTGCTGCGTTTTGGCTTTGAGCCGGGCAAGATCTACCGCATGGCGCTCAAGAGCTTCGAGGGCGTCTACGACGTCAAGACCGTCCACACGTGGTTGCGTACGTTCTATCGTCGCTTCTTTGCCCAGCAGTTTAAGCGCAGCTGCCTGCCCGATGGTCCCAAGGTGGGCTCGGTGACGCTCAGTCCGCGCGGCGATTGGCGTATGCCGAGTGACGCCAGCTCACGTCTGTGGCTTGCGCAGATCGATGCGCTCGATCCGATTGACTAAGGTTGGCTAAATTGAACCAATACGGGGGTTGCAAGCGTTACACTTTTGCAATCTGATGGCCCGTATCGCGCGGCGCTCTTGTCGGAGCGCCGCGTTTTTCATATCGAAAGGTGGCACCATGCAGGCATCGCAGCGTCTCGACCGCTTTAGCGCGGAGGTCTTCGCCTCGCTCAACAACAAACTGCTTGCGCTGAAGGCTCAGGGCAAGACCATTTACAACATGAGCGTGGGCACGCCCGACTTTAAGCCGTACGACCACGTGGTCGAGGCGCTCACGCAGGCAGCCCAAGATCCCGAGATGTGGAAGTATGCCCTGCGCGACCTGCCCGAACTCAAGCAAGCTGTGTGCGATTACTATGAGCGTCGCTTTGGCGTTTCGGGCATTACGCCGTCCATGGTGCAGTCGTGCAACGGCACGCAGGAGGGCGTGGGCCATTTGGGCCTGGCCCTGCTCGATCCGGGTGACACCATTTTGGTTCCGGATCCGTGCTACCCGGTTTTTGAGGCGGGGGCCAAGATCGCCGACGCCAAACTCGAGTATTATCCGCTGGTGGCGGAGCACAATTACCTGCCCTATGTGGCGGGCATCGATCCCGAGGTGGCCGATCGTGCCAAGTACATGATCGTGTCGCTGCCCGCAACCCGGTGGGCTCGGTGGGCACGCCCGAGATCTACGAGGAGATCATCGCTTTTGCCCGCGAGCACGACCTGCTGATCGTTCACGACAACGCATACTCCGACATCGTGTTCAACGGCGAGCCGGGCGGCAGCTTCTTGCAGTACCCCGGCGCGCTCGAGGTGGGCGTTGAGTTCTTCTCGCTCTCCAAGTCGTTTAACGTCACCGGTGCCCGCATCGGCTTTTTGGTCGGCCGAGAGGACGTGGTCTCGGCCTTTGCCAAGCTGCGCGGCAGATCGACTTTGGCATGTTCTTCCCGATCCAGAAGGCCGCCATCGCCTGCCTGAACGGTCCGCGCGATGAGGTCGAGGCGCAGCGTCTGAAGTACCAGGAGCGCCGCGATGCCCTGTGCGACGGTCTTGAGGGCTTGGGCTGGGAGCGCCCCAACGCGCATGGCTCTATGTTTGTGTGGGCCAAGCTTCCCGGTGGCCGCACCGATTCCATGGCGTTTTGCGAGGAGCTTATGGAGAAGGCCGGCGTTGTGGTGACGCCGGGCGCGAGCTTTGGTCCTTCGGGCGAGGGGCACGTGCGCATGGCGCTGGTCTTGCCGCCCGACCAGATCGCTTTGGCTGTCGAGGCCATTCGCGAGGCGGGCCTGTATTAGAAAGCTATTTTGGCTCGTCAATATATCGAAACCGATTTCGTGCAGTTATTTTACGAATTCTGCAAACAATTTCGGTAAACGGTCGATTTTTGGCTGCGAATAGGAGCATAATCAAAGTCCCGATTGGATGTATTGGGATTACGACAAGCCGCTCGGGTCGTTCCCGGGCGGCTTGTTTGTGGAGTGAGATGGGAGTTTCTAATGGTTAACGAGAAGAAGGTCGCTATTGTCGGCTGCGGTTTCGTCGGTTCGTCTTCGGCGTTCGCGCTGATGCAGAGCGGTCTGTTCTCCGAGATGGTCCTCATCGACGTGGACAAGAACCGCGCCGAGGGTGAGGCCCTGGATATCGCGCACGGCATGACGTTTGCCGAGCCGATGAAGATCTACGCCGGCGATTATTCCGATGTCGCCGACGCCGCCATGATCGTCGTCACCGCTGGCGCTGCCCAGAAGCCCGGTGAGACCCGCCTGGACCTGGTCAACAAGAACGTCAGCATCTTTAAGTCCATTATCCCCGAGATTAAGAAGTCCGGCTTCGATGGCATTCTGCTCATCGTCTCCAACCCGGTCGATGTTCTGACCTACGCCGCCATCAAGATGTCCGGCCTGCCCGAGGGCCACGTCATCGGCTCCGGCACCGTGCTCGACACTGGCCGTCTGCAGCAGATGCTTGGTGCCCACGTCGAGGTTGACCCGCGCGACGTTCAGGCTATGTCATGGGTGAGCACGGCGACTCCGAGTTTGTCGCTTGGTCCAGCGCCCAGGTTGCCGGCGTGCCGCTGAACACCTTCTGCGAGCTTCACGGCCACCTGGAGCATGAGGCTGCCGAGAAGCGCATCGCCGAGGACGTTAAGAACTCCGCCTACACCATCATCGAGAAGAAGCACGCCACCTACTACGGCGTCGCCATGGCCGTTAAGCGCATCTGCACCGCTGTTATGCGTGATGAGCAGACCGTTCTGCCCGTTTCCTCGCTCATGGTGGGCGAGTATGGCCTGTCCGATCTGGCCATCTCCATGCCGACGGTCGTTGGCCGCGACGGCGTCGTCTGCCGCGTCCCCGTGCCGCTGAACGACGACGAGCAGCATGAGCTCACCGTCTCCGCCAAGGCCCTCAAGGACATCATCGACAGCGTCGACTTCTCCTGCTAAATCAAGCTCGCTAGAGCGAAAAGCTACAATGAAGGCGTCCGGGTCCACACGGCCCGGGCGCCTTTTTGGTGCAAAGTAACCTGACTCCAATGCACCATAGTTGATGGGAGGGCCATGTCGGATTCGCCTAATTTTTTGACCTATGTCCAGACGGCGTTTGATCCCTTTGAGGAGCGGCCGTTCTGCGCGGTGGATAGCCTGGTCTTTGCGTGGTTGTCCTATTTGCGCTTGCCGGGTGATATGGCGGGGCTGACGAACTGGCAGGGCCTAGACGTACGCGAACTGCTGCGTGCCGAGTGCTACCGGGACATGATTGACGACTTGTGGGACCAGAGGGAAGCAGGGCCTTGTTGGAGGCCGTGGCAGCAAATCCCAGATACCGCGGCGTGCACGTTTGCGGCTATCGTGCCGTGAGCGATGTGGTGGCGACGGAGCAGTTTGCAGCCATGGCGTTCCGGTTTCCGGCGGGGTTTAGCTATCTTTCCTTCCGGGGGACCGACAGCACGATTGTGGGCTGGAAAGAGGACTTTAACATGGCGTTCCGGTGTCCTGTGCCGGCCCAGGAATCCGCGGCGCGTTATGTGGACGAGGCGGCGGATGCGATCGACGGGCCGCTTTTGTGCGGAGGTCATTCCAAGGGCGGAAACCTTGCGGTGTACGGTGCGGCGATGTGCTCCGATGTCGCCCGTGAGCGAATCGAACGGGCGTATTCCCATGATGGTCCAGGGTTCGTCGAGGAGTTTCTGAACGGCAACGCCTTTGCCGATCTTTCCGGTCGAATCGACAAGACGCTACCTCGGTCGTCGATCTTCGGCATGATGTTCGAGACACAAGAGGACTATGCCATCGTTGAGAGCACCGAGTTCAGCCTGCTGCAGCACAATCCCTTTAGCTGGGTGGTTGATGGTTGCGACTTCGTATACTGTGAGCGCCTGTCCGCCGGTGCTCGATACGTTGATGGCTCCATTCGCGAGATGCTGCTTGCAGTGTCACCTAGCGAGCGCGAGCGTTTTGTAGATGCGTTGTTCTCCGTGTTTGAGGCTACGGACGCCGAACGGTTTGCGGATATCGCAGGAAATCTGCGTGAGAGTCTGCCCGTGATGCTCCAGGCTGCGCAAGGCTTTGACAAAGATACGCGACGCTTTATCTCGCAGACCATCGTGGCGATCCTTAAATGCGCACTGTTGCCCAAACGACCCCAGATCGACGTGCCCGCTGCCGGCAAGAGTTTGGCAGAACAGCTCGAGGCTTGGCAGTCCGAGCTCCTGCGCTAGCCATTGATACAAAGCAACCTGTCCCCGATGCGCCAATCTTCGATGCGCCTGGGGCGGGCTCGACCGCTATACTGGTTCGTGCCGAAATCGATCTAGAACGGAATGCCGTATATGAAAATCAATCACGCGATTCTGCATATCCTGGACTTTGACTCTGCCGTCAACGTTATGAGCCAGCGCGAGTTGGATATCGAGAGCCGCACCGTGCGTAATTTCGTAACCACGCACCTGCGGCGCGCTCGTACCTCGGCCGACAACAAACGCGCCACGTTTGCCGAGAACTCTGCGTTTGGTGGTGAGCTCAAGGGCTATTTCTTTGGCGAGCGCGAGTTCGTGGACCTGTCGCAGCAGATTGCGGAGTTTATCTCCTCCGAGCTCACCAAAGCCGAGAAAGCCGAGTCCACCGACGTGCTCGTGGCTGATTTTGACGACGATGAGGATGCCCGCTGGTTTGCCGTGATGCTGCTGGGCTCCAAGCAGGCTTTTATGCACGAAGTGGGCCGCGAAGAGGGGGAGGTGCGCAACGACATCGCGCGCCACTACGCCATTCTGCCGAACCCCTCGCAAAAGGTGCCGAGCTATGCAATCGTGCGTGCAAGCACCATGGAGATCGGCTATGTGGATAAGAAGCGCAAGATTGCCGGCGAGATCGCATGCTCATTCCCGATGGCCTGCTGCAGTGCGACACGGGGGTATCGGGCAAGGAGGTCATCGAC
>ENA-OQEB01000919-OQEB01000919.1-human-gut-metagenome-genome-assembly--contig:-NODE-919-length-11474-cov-1.760994_pt1 | contig 11474 bp, 15 predicted proteins | sample MGYA00242787_ERZ504619 | MGnify/ENA primary metagenome ERZ504619 (study PRJEB26092, sample SAMD00036317) | human gut metagenome | host: Homo sapiens | study: EMG produced TPA metagenomics assembly of... | reverse complement strand
CTCAGATTATACAGTTACAGAGAAGATGATCAACACTTCATCCAGAAGGCGCTTGGTAAGAAAAGCTTCAGAAAGCCGCTCGTGAGCGTATGTGTGCCAAGTGGTGTTACAGAGGTTGAGAAGAAGGCCGTTGAGGATGCTACATTTGCAGCAGGAGCCAGAGATGTTAAGATTATCGAGGAGCCAATCGCAGCTGCAATCGGTGCAGGTATTGATATTTCAAAGCCATGCGGAAATATGATAGTAGATATCGGAGGCGGTACATCAGATATAGCAGTTATCTCACTCGGTGGTTCGGTAGTCAGCACATCTATCAAGATAGCCGGAGATGATTTTGATGAGGCAATTGTCAGATACATGAGAAAGAAGCATAACCTTCTCATCGGAGAGAGAACAGCTGAGGATATCAAAATCAAGATTGGTACATGCTACCCTCTCCCACAGCCGGAGACAATTGAGGTAAGAGGAAGAAACCTTGTAACAGGACTTCCAAGGACTATTACAGTCAGCTCAGAGGAGACAGAGGAAGCACTTCGTGAGGCAACTCTTCAGATAGTTGAGGCAGTGCACTCAGTGCTTGAAAAGACTCCACCGGAGCTTGCAGCCGATGTCGCAGACAGAGGAATCGTGCTTACAGGAGGCGGTTCGCTGCTCAGAGGTCTTGAGGAGCTTATCGAGGAAAAGACCGGCATCAATACAATGACTGCAGAGCAGCCTATGACATGTGTTGCTATCGGTACAGGAAAGTATGTAGAGTTCCTTGCAGGCAAGAGAGATGAAGAATTCTAGAATATACGTTTTATAACAGGCAGCCGTGAGGGCGATGATATGTCCCTGCATTGCAGGAATGTATTGTCGCTTTTTTGTTAATATTGTTACAAATGGGGATATTACAGTCAGGGGGATTAGTGAACAAAATAAAGGATATTGGGAGAGGTGTAATCAATCTGGTATTTCCACCGCGCTGTCCGGTATGCGATGGTATAATTGGTCCGGTTGAGAGATATATACACAGCAGATGCTGTGAAAAGCTCTTTCCGGTTGAGCAACCACAGTGTATGCGCTGTGGGAAGCCGGTTTTGTCTGAGCGAAGAGAGTATTGTGACGACTGCGCACGGGCACTCGAGCATCACAGGCAGATGCGGGAAGATGACAGCTACAGGCAGGGCAAGGCGCTTTTTGCATACAAGGGCAGCATAAAGCAGACCATGTACAGGTTCAAGTATTCAAACAGACGTGAGTATGCGGCTTATTTTGCACAGACAGCAGTGGAAAGATATTCGGACTGGATACTAAGCTGTGGGATAGATGTTATTATTCCGGTGCCGATGCACCGTAAAAAAATGCGCCAGAGAGGCTACAATCAGGCAGAGTGTTTTGCAAGGGCATTGTCTGAAAAAACAGGCATAAGGATGGCAAAAGGGCTTGTGCGCAGAGTGAAAAATACCAGTCCACTCAAGACAATGGGGTATGTTGAACGCAGAAATTGTCTCGAGGGGGCTTTTCAAGTGGCGGATAGTATTGTACAATATGACCAAATACTAATAGTAGATGATATATATACTACAGGCAGTACGGCAGAGTCGATTGGGCACGAGATAGCAAAGAAATGTCCCGGCCGTGTATATGTGCTGTGTATTTGCATAGGACAGGGAAGTTAGGAGGGTTTTATCAGATGAGAATATCTAATTGCAAGGGCTGTGGCAGAATATTTAATGTACTGTCAGATGAGCAGTACTGCCCGAACTGCCAGAAAAAAATGGATGAGAAATTTGATATAGTAAAGAGATTTGTTGAGGATAATCCAAATGTGCCGGTTGAGACAGTGGCCAAGGAGACCGATACATCCATGAAGCAGATAAATAGGTGGATACGTGAGGAAAGGCTTTCGTTTTCACCGGATTCATCATATGGTATACCATGCGAGAACTGTGGAAGGATGATACGTACAGGCAGATTTTGTGATGAGTGCAAGACTAAGCTCACAAACACACTACGCAGTGCCCTTGACACACCAAAGGGCCAGGATAAGCAGCTGTGGCAGCAGGATGACAAAAACCGTATGAGATATATCAGGTAACAGGTAAGAGGATGATTTATGATAAACGAAGAAAAAGTAAGGGAACTGTTTAATATTGCTCTATGTGACAGCAAAAGCGATGACAGCCGTGTGCAGAAGCAGTCCGCAAGCTATTACGGATGGGACTATATATGGAAAGAGGGCTTAAAAAGCTTCTTTACAGGTACATTCGCATTTGCAGGGCTTGTTGTGATGTGGGTTGCTGTCAATGCAGCAGAGCTTTTGGACAGAATCAATAAGCTTGATTTTAAGGCAATGGGTGTCACAATAGGCATACTGTATATTGCGTTTATGGCGGTTTACATTTTTGTCACAATTGTGGTGTATACTGCAAGATATAAGGCCGGCAGAAGAGAAGTGCGCAAATACGCAAATCACCTGAAGGCAGTGGGCAGAATATATTCCCGTGAGGAAAAGATTAAGCGTTAGGGAGGCTTTATGAACAAGTTACTGGAAATTAAGGATAAGGCAGTCAAATTTTGCGGTGAGTATGAGCACTTTATACTTCCGGTTGTGAGATTTGCCGTTGCATTTATCGCATTTATAACAATAGATTTGAATATCGGCTATATGGCGAAAATAAGCTCGATGCTTGTGGCACTGCTTTTAGCGCTTGTGTGTGCACTGCTTCCGGTGAATGCAATACTCTGGATTGCTTCGATTATGATACTTTTAGATATGTATGCGCTGTCCATAGAGGTTTTTGCTATCACATTTGTACTTTTTTTAGTACTGTATTTTGTCTATTTCCGTTTTGCACCGAAGGATGGCATGCTTGTGATACTCACACCTATATGCTTTCAGCTTCACATACCATCTGTTATGCCGGTTGCAGCAGGTCTTTTAAGAAGAGCTTATTCGGTTGTTGCAATAATATGTGGCACACTGCTGTACTATTTCTTTGATGGAATCAGACAGAATGCATCAGCGCTTGCAGAGGTGGTAGATAAAAAGGGGCAGAGCACTACAAAGCTCAATGTGACAATGGGACAGCTTCTTGACAACAAAGAGATGTTTATAGTTATGGCAATCTTTGTTATCACCACACTGGTGGTGTATCAGGTCAGACGATTGAAAATCAACAATTCATGGACTGTTGCTACCATAGCAGGAGGACTCGTACAGTTGGTTGCACTTGTTGTTGCTTATCTGGTGCTCGGACTGCCGGAGAAGATAATCTGGCTTGTGCTCAGCACTGTAGCAGCTATTTTTGCAGGTGTTGTCATACAGTTTATATTTATGAATCTTGACTATGCACGTACAGAAAATGTACAGTTTGAGGATGATGAATATTATTATTACGTCAAGGCAGTTCCAAAGAAGATGATTGCCAAGGAGGAAAAGGTTGTAAAGCACTTTGGCAATACAGGAAGCCTTGGAAAGAAGATTCAGAGACATAATCAGGAAAATATCAGCAAAGAGGCTATTGCAAAAGATCTCGAAATAGACGAAAATATATTTGAGGATGACAAATAGTTACATAGTATAAGAGAAAGGAGGGCGCTATGGATAATGTGAGTGGTGTATTGATACGCTTCAAGGATCAGTTCCTTACATTCACAAATGTGCCGGGCATCAAAATCGGTGTGATAGACATTATAGAGATACTTATTATTTCAGTGCTCTTCTATCATATACTTTTGTGGATAAAGACCACGAGGCATGGAATCTGTTCAAGGGCCTTATTATCATACTGTTGTTTGTGCTTGTTGCAGCATTGTTCCAGATGGATACAATACTTTGGCTTGCTGAGAAACTCTTTAATATAGGTCTCGTGGCACTTGTTGTTATTTTTCAGCCTGAGCTTCGAAATGCCTTGGAGAATATTGGTGGAAAGACCTTTTTGGGTGATTTTTTTAATACCGGCAGAGGCGAAATTGAGAAATTCTCCGACAAGACAATTGATGAGCTGGTGCGTGCATGCTTTGCGATGGGCAGAGTAAAGACAGGAGCGCTAATAGTCATGGAGGATGAGATAAATCTGGGTGAGTATATCAGAACAGGAATAGATGTGGATGCTATACTTACAAGTCAGCTCCTCATCAATATTTTTGAGAAAAACACACCGCTTCATGACGGAGCGGTTATCGTGCGTGGCAACCGTGTGGTGTCAGCTACATGTTACCTTCCGCTATCAGACAGCCTGTCACTCTCGAAGGATTTGGGAACCAGACACCGTGCAGCGGTCGGAGTCAGCGAGGTAAGTGATTCGCTTACTATCATAGTTTCAGAGGAGACAGGATCAGTTTCTACAGCATACAAGGGGCAGATTGAGCACGATATAGATGCCGATCATCTAGCACACAGCTTAAGCTTCTGCAGAACAGACATAGGGAGCCGGGTAAATTTGAATTAATTAAAAGGAGGTTTAAGAATGGGAAAGAAGCTTCTAAAAACCTTCACAAATAATATAGGCTTTAAAATACTTGCGATAGCATTTGCATTTATACTCTGGCTTGTGGTCTACAATCTCAATGACCCGGTCAAGACAAAGACATTTACCACAACAGTCACCGTCACAGGCCGTGATTCGGTTGTTGACAAGGGCTATGGCCTACCATCAAGGATTCGGAAAAGACCATCAGCTTTTCGGTATCAGGCAAGAGAAGCTATCTGAACGAGCTTGATGATTCTGATTTTTACGCAAATGTCGACCTTGCAAATATCATAGTAGATAAGGATGATACGAATAAGGCAAGCGTAAAGGTAGATATTGGATGCACCAAGTACAGACATTCGATTACCTTCAACGGTGGAGACCATATGCTCCCGCTTTCGGTTGAAAAATATATGCAGAAGCAGTTTGAGGTAAAGGTATCATTGGATGGAAGTCTCTCAGGTGCGAAAGCACTGGGAAACAAGCCACAGGCAAATCCAAAGGTAGTAAAGATCGGAGGTCCTGAGTCCATTGTTTCAACTATAGCATCGGCCAATGTAAATATAAAGGTCGATGACAATACCATAATATCAGATAATCAGATAACTGATCGCGGTGATCTCACTCTGATTGATGATAATGGCGATGAGATAGATATATCAAAGCTTGATGTGGACAGCCAGTATCAGTCTATAGCAGTGACAGTTGATGTCCTAAGTACCAAGGAGGTGCCTATCAAGTGTACTACGACAGGCTCACCGGCAGGAGGAAAGAGCGTGCTCGGAGTAGAACTATCAGAGGAGTCTGTAATGCTCAAAGGTAATGCAGAAGCATTGAACAATATCACATCTATAGATGTGGGACCAATTGATATATCGGGCGAACAGACGATATAAGTACATCTGTTGACCTGACAGGATATCTGCCGGATGGAGTTTTTATAGTGAACTCATCCAAGGCAAAGCTCAGTATAGATATAAAGATTGAAACAAATGCGACTTCAACCATGACGCTGAACAGTTCCAATATCACATATGACGGACTGGAAGAGGGATATACGCTTACATTTGTAACAGATAAGAGCAGTGTCATAGTAAGCGGCACCCAGTCTGATATAGATACACTTTCGGGAACTACACTGAAGGGTAAAATTGATGTGACAGGCCTTGGTACAGGTACACATACAGTGACGGTAAAGCCAAATCTGGATGAGACCAAGTACACATGGGGCGAGATAAAGGTTCAGATAGTTATCGGAAGGGAAGGTGACGGAGGCGGCACAACGGGAACTGATGGTACAGGAACAGCCTCGGGCTCAACAACAGGCGGTACAACATCAGGCGACACCGGCACAGGCGGTTCATCGTCATCGGGCAGCACATCGTCAGGAAACACCGGAAATAACGGCTCTGACAGTTCATCACATTGATAGATATATAACCGAAAAGAGGTAATAAAAGTGGTAGCACAAAAAATAATAATCAAGAATCCTACCGGATTACATTTACGTCCGGCCGGCAATCTCTGCAAAGAGGCAATGAAATTTAAATCAAAGGTAACATTTATATATGACAGAGAAAAATGTAGCTAATGCAAAGAGTGTACTTTCAGTGCTTGGAGCATGCATAAAGTCAGGCGATGAGATAGAGCTTATCTGCAATGGCGAGGATGAGAGTGAGGCGCTTGAACATCTTATACAGTACATCAAGGATGGACTCGGAGAGTAGTACACAAGGAAAATGGTATACATGGAGAAACATATATGGAGAAGCTTTTAACCATAGTCGTTCCGGCTTACAATGTTGAAAAGTATATAAAGAACTGTCTTGACTCGTTATAGATTTGTCTGTGCTCAGAAGTCTGGAGATACTCATAGTGGATGATGGTTCCACAGATTCCACAGCCAGCCTGGCACATACCTACGAGCAGAAATATCCATACAGCTTCAAGGTGCTCTCCAAGGAGAACGGAGGCCATGGATCTACCATCAACTATGCGATACCGCGCGCAACAGGAAAGTATTTCAAGGTGGTGGATGGTGATGACTGGCTGGACAAGAGCCTTTTGCCACAATTTGTACAGCTTTTGAAGCACACGCACTCGGATGTCATATCCAATGACTTCAACCTGGTGGATGATAGGACAAAGAAGGTCACAAAACGCAGAAAGGCAGTGTCCAACTCTTATCACTACAACAGGGAGTGGGGCTTTGCGGAGGCCGTCATGGACCCGCTGATCACTATACATTCCATGACCATCCGTACTGATGTATTGCAGAAGAATGATATTCGTATGGATGAGCACTGTTTCTACGAGGACCAGGAGTATATACTCTACCCTATACCATACTGCACAAGCATCACGTTTTCGCCCCTGCCGCTGTATCAGTACAGACTTGGAAGGAGTGGCCAGAGCGTGGACATAAAGATGATGATCAAGCGTCATGACCAGCACCTTAAGGTGCTTGATGCACTGTTTGAGTACAACAACGTGCATGGCAATCTGCAGACCTACAAGAAGCAGTACCTTGAGCGCGGCATAGCCGAGGCAGTCGATGATGAGTACCAGATATTTCTTGCAAAGGGCAATGATACAAGGAACGTTGAGCATATGAAGAAGTTTGACGAGATGCTGCGTGAGGAGCACCCGGGAGTGTACCGGGCGTGCAGCAGGAAGAGCGTCTGGATGCTTAGAAAAACAGGTTTTAAGATATTTCCGATGGCAGCATGGGTCTATAGCAGACTGCGTGGTAATTAATTTCATGAATAGGCGTTAATGAGTATGCAATACTCTTTTTAATAATAGTAATCAGGACGGATAGAACAGTTAATGAGTAAAATATTATCAATCATAATACCAACATATAATGCAGAAAAGTTTCTGAATAAGGGGCTGTCGTCATTTCTGGTATGCAGGGATACAGATGCACAGACAGCACAGCACAACTGTAAAATGGCAACGGAGGGCCGCTTTGAGGAAATAGATATTGACAAGGCTATACTCGATAAGCTTGAGGTGATAGTCGTAAATGACGGCACACCTGACAAAAGTGTTGAAGTGGCACAGAAATTTGTGGACTGGTATCCGGATACTTTTGTCATAGTAAATAAAACAAATGGTGGACACGGTTCTGCAATCAACACAGGCGTGGAGCATGTGAGAGGAAAGTATTTAAAGGTGGTCGATGCAGATGACTGGGTAGATACGCTTGCGCTAAAGCACCTGGTTGAATATCTCGAGCATGTAGATTCGGATGCGGTGATACAAAGCTTCAGGTATTATGACATATCAAAGGATGAGTACAGACCGGCAGATGTGAGTGTGCCTGATTTTACAGGAGAGTACAATTTAAAGGATATAGTAAATATGTGGGATGATGTATATGATGGTCTATCATTTCACGGAGTGATATATAACACAGGGTTCTATAAAGCACTTGGATATAAGCTTACAGAGCATGTATTTTACGAAGACCAGGAGTATGCAACTGTTCCGTTTTCGTATGCAAAAACTGTCAGATTTATTCAGGAAGAGTTGTATGTATACAGAGTTGGAGATGTAAATCAAAGTGTTTCAGCAGCAAGTCAGGTGAAGCGTCTTCCGGATTTGGAGCAGGTTATATTTAATGTACTTGAGGCAGAGAAGAGCTTTGCAAAAATGCCACTGGGTGGAAAGGAACACTTTATCAGAAAGACGTCGGGCATAATCACAAGCTATTATCAAATAGCTTTGATAAAAAATACCGACAGACAATCCGGCAGAGCGATAGTAGAGCAGTTTAACATGAAGCTTGCTCAAAAAAGTGCACTTATGTATGAGGCAGTACAGCGTAAATATAAAGTATTTTGGCTGTTTAATAAGCTGCATGTGAGCAACAGCTTTTACGAGAATCAATTTGCAAAGCTGCTTGAGTTTGCCAAAAGGGTTGGCAGAGCAGACAGACTATACAGAAAATAATACTGACTACCATTGTCAAATATGGTGACAGACAGCGATATAAGTGGAAATTAACATATAGAAACAGGAATTAGATAGGATATGGAAACAGAAAATAAAAAGATACTATCAATAATAATACCGACATATAATGCGGCAAAGTTTTTGGATAAAGGGTTATCATCATTTATTATTTGATGATAACTCTCTTTTAAATATGCTGGACATTATTGTTGTGAATGACGGCTCTACCGATAATAGTGTGGAGATTGCACAAAAATATGTAAATAAATATCCTGACGTGTACGGATACTGAATAAAGAAAATGGTGGTCATGGCTCGGCAATTAATGAAGGAGTAAAATAATAAAAGGAGCTATTTTAAGGTAGTAGACGCTGATGACTGGGTAACACTGATGTGTTGAAAGAAACTATTTGTTATCTTAAAGATAATGAAAATAAACATGAGAATTTCGCAGATGCAGTGCTGATGAGCTATAGATCATATGTGCTGCAGAGAGAAAATACTGATGAGTATCCATACGACGATAAATATATAACAAAAAATGGTGGACCATATAATGCAGGATATGTGGACGAGCATCTGTATGATTTCTGGTGGGGGCTGAGTCTGCATGGGGTGATATATAATACGCAGTTTTATAGAAATACAGGACTGACACTCTCTGAGGGGGTATTTTACGAGGATCAGGAGTTTTCAATAATCCCAATGGCATATGCAGAAAGTATCTATGCATATGATAAGGCACTTTATGAGTATAGAGTCGGTGACGTAAATCAGAGCGTTTCGATAGAAAGCTCACTGAAGAGGCTTGACCATTATGAGAAGGTTATCATGAAATTGATTGAGGCAGGCCGGGATGCGGAGCACTTTAGTATAGGCGGAAAGCAGCTGTGGTTTGATAAAACAAGCAAATTTATCAACGATTATTTGCAGCTTTGCCTGATTAGAAACACTTGATAAAAAACAGCTTAGAAAAAGGATGAAGCTGTTTGTCAGTCAAATCGAAAAAAAGAATACAGATATGTATAAATGTGTAAATAAGAATTATAAAGTATTTTGTATGTTGAATAAAATGCATATGAGCGATAAGGTTTATCAGAACTATTTTATACGCCTGTTACATATTGTGCGTCATTAGCAAGCTTTTTGTTATCATAATGATGAATAATATGTTTAAATAATCGGAAAATATGTGACAAATCTCACTTGAGGCATATATAAGAAAGTGATAAAATATGGTGCTGTGAGAATAATATAAAAATTAAGATAAAGAGGACAAAGAGGACAAAGATGAAGAAGAAAAATATAAAACTCCTGGTAGTTTTGGCCTGTGTGCTTATGGCGTTGGGAATGTCAGGCTGTGGAAAGAAAGCATATAAGACATTCCCTGAAAAGTACAAGCTTGCATCAGTTGATGTAGGTGGAATGACTGCTGACGAGGCAAAGAAAGCCATAAAGACTGCAGTAGGCAAGTATAAGATATCAGTGAAGCTTGACGATGCATCATTTGATATGACAGCAGAGGATTTAGGGCTTAAGTATAATGACAAAGCAAATCTTCAGGAACTGATAAATGCGGCCAATAAGGATAAGGAGCCGGAAAAGCAGGTGAAGCTTTTTAAAATGGATAAGTCTGATGAGCTGGAGACTGCTCTTGTAGACTCTTATATCACTGCAAAAACACAGTCACAGTCTGATGCAACGGCACAGAGTGATACGGATGCAGAGGCAAAGGATGACGAACAAAAGACGACTGAGACAGATACACAGACCTTTGATATGAGGTCAATTTTGCCATATCGTGCTACAATAGCATACAATGCAGAGGCAGGACAGTTTGAGGGTGTTGATGGTGTATCAGGAGATGCGCCTGTGTATGACAATGCAGCTACAAATCTTACAAGTGCTGTAAAGGAACTGAAGGATAAGGTGGAGCTTACATCCACAACAGGATATGTTGATGGAGAAAAGGCTGCAGACAGCGAGCAGGTAAAGAATGCCTTAAAAGAAGCCAATGCATATCTTGATGTGACGGTGACATGTAATTTCACACCGGCAACAGGTGAAGCTGCTACAGAGGCTGTAGGAAAGGATCAGATAGCCCAGTGGCTTATAGTGGACAATGACGGATTGTCAGTTTCGCTTGATGGCGAGAATATGGCTACATATTGTACAGAGCTAGCCAAAAAGCATGATGTGTCAAAGAAGAAAACAGGACAGTTTAAGACAACAGGCGGAAGTATAATAAATGTGCCTGTAGCATCATCAGGACAGACTGTAGATGGAAACAAGCTGTATGAGGCGATTGCTGAGGCAATAAACAATAAAAAGTCTGCAACAGTGGAAGCAGTTTACAGTGAGGCAAAGGAAGAAGAAACAGGTGAATATGTCACATATGGTGGCAATTACTGTGAAGTGGATCTTACCAACCAGATGGTATATGTATACAAGAATGGAGAGCTTGTTGTATCAAGTCAGTGTGTTACAGGATGTATTTCAAAAGGACACGGAACACCTACCGGAGTGTATTCTATTTTCTCAAGAGATAAGGATAGATACTTAAGGGGAGACGGATATAAGTCATGGGTTAATTTCTTTATACCATTCAATGGTGGAATTGGCTTCCATGATGCTTCGTGGAGAAGTACTTTCGGTGGAAATATCTACCTGTACAGCGGCAGCCATGGCTGCATAAATATGCCTTATTCAGCTGCAAAGAAGCTATATGAGAATGTAACATTAGATGAAAAAGTAATTGTATATGGTGGTGTTGACAAGGTGACCGGCAAAGCACAGAGTCTTGGCGGAGCTGACTCTTATAATGTGACAGAGGGCGACGGAGCATTCAATCTCGGTGTGACAGCAGAGGATAATGCAAAGCTCACATACTCAAGTGATAATAATGGTGTAGTGAGAGTGGATGAGAACGGTAATGTGACGATAGCAGGTGTCGGAACTGCAACAATCACTGTCAAGTCTGAGGCTACTACAAGCTATAAGCGCGCAGACAAGTACAATCACATGTAAATGCAAACTACAGCAAACCACAACGCCCAA
>ENA-OQEB01000918-OQEB01000918.1-human-gut-metagenome-genome-assembly--contig:-NODE-918-length-11479-cov-1.569415_pt1 | contig 11479 bp, 13 predicted proteins | sample MGYA00242787_ERZ504619 | MGnify/ENA primary metagenome ERZ504619 (study PRJEB26092, sample SAMD00036317) | human gut metagenome | host: Homo sapiens | study: EMG produced TPA metagenomics assembly of... | reverse complement strand
CCTTGGGGATAACCGGGAAAGTTCTCCACATCAGTGGTGGTCGTTAACTGGCCACCGGGCTGCAATCCTGCATAAAGCACCGGTGAAAGATTGGCACGGCCTGCATAAATAGCGGCAGTATAGCCGGCAGGACCCGAACCGATAATCAGACATTTTACTTTTTCTGTTTCCATCATTATATTATTTACTATTTGACTATTTACAATTTACTATTTAGCGCATGTCGATGACTTCAGCTGTGGGATAGGCTTTTTTGTCAAAGACAAAGAAACTATCCGGATAGGATTGTCCTGTCTGGTAGCTATCAATAAGGATAGTAGTCATATACTTACTTCCTCGTGGTGCCAAGTGCACTTGATGCAGACGATACGTATCCTTTGTCACAAACAGATAGACACTTTCAGGGTCTTTCCTCTTGTCGGCAGCAGTCATGGTGATGTAATAAACAGACTTGTCCTGCTTACCACCGACACTGCTCAACTTCAATCTGTATCCCTGCTTGTAGAGGGACAACCAAGCATACGGATTAAGAGTCTGCAATTCCTCCTGTGTAGGTTCCGATACATTCACCTCATCTGCCGAAGCCACATAGCTCCACTGCGTATGTCCGTCAAACCAAGTCTTCATTCCCTCGGTCTCAACCACAAACTTCTCACCTTCCAGATAGAGACTCCCGCATAAGAGCCCTGTTGTTCGTTCACGGTAAACGCCAGCTTCACCCCTCCCGCTTTCCGAAAGGCTTCGGCTGTACGCTCCAATATATTCTTGGCATCCGGTTGCTGTGCCGACATCGGCACAGCAAACAACAACAATAGCATGCCAAGTAAAAGCTTATCAAGTTTCATCATTCTATAAATAACCATTCCTTATTGCAAATTGTTTAACCGCATTTCCAGGTCGTTCTCATCTATACAGAACACCTCACGCGCCTTGCTGCCTTGCGCCGGTCCCACAATCCCCGCTTTCTCCAACTGGTCCATGATGCGGCCGGCACGATTATAACCGATGGCAAACTTACGCTGAATGAGCGACGTAGAACCCTGCTGGTGAATAACGACGAGACGGGCTGCATCCTCGAACAAAGGATCAAGACGCCCATATCCACATCCCCCAAATCACCTCCTGCATTTTCATCCACATATTCGGCAGATAAAAAGCGGTGGGGTAGCCCTGCTGGCGAGCGATAAACTTCGTAATCTCCGCCACTTCGGGGGTATCGATAAAGGCACACTGCACACGCACCGGGTCTGCTCCCTGCAGGAATAACATATCACCGCGGCCTATCAGCTGGTTGGCTCCCGGACGGTCGAGGATGGTACGCGAATCGACCATGGCCGATACACGGAAGGCAATACGCGCCGGGAAGTTGGCTTTAATCGTACCCGTAATGATGTTTGTTGTCGGTCGCTGTGTAGCGATAATCATATGTATACCCACAGCACGCGCCAACTGGGCGATACGTGCGATGGGCAGTTCCACATCCTTACCGGCTGTCATAATCAAGTCACCGAACTCGTCGATAACGACTACGATATAAGGCATGAACTTATGCCCCTTTTCCGGATTCAGACGACGGTTGATGAACTTCTCGTTATACTCCTTGATATTGCGCACATGGGCAGCTTTCAGCAAGTCATAGCGAGTATCCATCTCCACACAGATGGAGTTCAAAGTCTGCACCACCTTCGTGACGTCCGTAATGATGGCATCTTCCCCGTCGGGTAATTTCGCGAGGAAGTGATGCTCAATTACGGAGTAGATGCTGAATTCTACTTTTTTGGGGTCTACCAGCACAAACTTCAGCTCTGCCGGATGCTTCTTATATAATAAGGAGGTGATGATGGCATTCAACCCCACGGACTTACCCTGACCGGTAGCACCGGCAACGAGCACGTGCGGCATCTTGCACAAATCCACCATAAACACTTCATTCGTAATCGTTTTACCCAGTGCGATGGGCAAGTCGTAAGTAGACTCCTGGAACTTCTTGCTGCCGATAATGCTCTGACCGGATACAATCTTCGGATTGGAGTTGGGCACTTCGATACCAATCGTACCCTTTCCCGGAATGGGAGCGATGATACGGATGCCGAGCGCCGAAAGGCTGAGGGCAATATCATCTTCCAGACCGCGTATCTTCGAAATGCGGACGCCCTGCTCGGGAGTGATTTCATACAGTGTCACCGTAGGACCTACCGTCGCCTTAATGGTACTGATTTCTATACCGAAACTACGCAGAGTATTGATAATCTTATCCTTGTTCGCGTTCTGCTCTACCATGTCAATGGTCGGACCATTGTCATCGTAATGCTTCATCAAGTCTATTGTGGGGTAATGATAGTTTTCCAAATCCAGACGGGGATTGTACGGCTCCTTCTCCGTTCCCACATACTCCTCCTCTTCAGCCTTCTCAACCTGGAATGCCGGCTCCTTCTCTACCGGCTGTTCCCGAAAAGGGGGTACCGGCTCCGGTACAGGAGTCTCAAAAGTCATGGTAACGTCCTCATCCGCAGACTTGGCAGGCTTTATCTTTCCACTTCCACCCAAATCAAGGGTGATTTCATTCAGCGATTCGGGCTCTTCTTCCTCTGTGGCAATCTCCTCCTCCTTTTCAAGAACCTTTTCCGGCTCCGCAGCTTCCGGTATCGGAGCAGCCGCCTTTTCCTTTGCACCCCAAGAGGTCTTGAACTCTTCCGGCGTTTCACCCTGCACACTTTCCGCCTTCTCCTTACGCTTCAAGAAGCTGAGACTGAACAATCTGCGCAACCAGATGACAGTCCGTGCACTCAGATAGATGAGGAAGCAGATGGCAGTTACCAACAATAGCAGCCATACTCCCGGCACACCGACTTGAGACACAAGCCAGTTGCTGACATTGTATCCGTGCATACCGCCCAGATAGAGGAAAGAGTCCTTGTACTGGTCTACAAACACAAAACCGAAAAATACCGAGAACCACACCAGCATCAACGAACAGCCGATGAACCACTTCCACAAGCGCACCACACGCACCCGCATCAGCTTCAATCCCGCCACAGCCAGGAACACGAGAATCAGGAAAGACGATACGCCGAAACAATCATTTATCAGATAGCTGGCCAACTGCGCACCGCGGCTACCGGCGTAGTTCTTCACCCCATTATTGGTGGAAATCAGCTCCTGCGCACTGCCTCCGTCAATGATGCTCTGGTCTGCCGCTCCCGTGAAAAAGAACGACGAAAAGGCGAGCAACAAATAAACCGAAAAGATTACCAGTACCAAGCCGATAACGAAATGAACAGTTTCACTTCTAAATAACGCTGCCACTTTCCCAAAAAACGAGAGTGACAGCTCCGTATCTTTAGCTGTTGAATTTTTCTTTGCCATATTTTTTAAATAACTATTGAGAATTGATTGCAAAAATAATAAAAACTATCCTTCTGCCGCGTTGTTTTCATTCTTTAATTTCTCGTCTGCCGATTATAGGTATTCCTAATCTACAACTGCAGTTTTATCGCATGTTTTACTTACATGCTTGCATGAAATGACATAGCGCACTAATTTACAACAGATTGCGCCATGCAAGCAGACCTCATGCAAGCATGCAGGCAGATTTTGCTACATGACGCAATCCATGCAAGCCCTATACGCATCAACCTACTCTTTTTCCTTCAAAAAATAAATCGGCTGTTTCTGCAACCCTTTGTTCACCAACACATTCTCCTCACAAAGACGACGAATCTGCCGCGTCGCAGTCGTGCGGGTCATGCCGCAAATCGACTGTACAACACTGCGGGTGATGAACTCATTTTTACGTAAATATTCCACCACTTTTTGCTTCACCTCATCATCTGTCAGCCTCTTTTTCGTGAGATTCCGCAATTTCAGCGGCTTTACCTTCAATACTCCTATCTCACTGCGCAGCGCCTTGTCCGGTCTGAAAGTAATATTTTTCAACTTTACCTTAGTACTTTTCCGCTTTGTCTCCAGTGTCACCGGTTCCGTGCAGGTCAGTGTAGGAACAAAGTAACCGATGCCGTCCAAATGAACCTGCCTGCCCTCCCCCAGCTCGCGTCCCACAAAATGCGACAAAGCATCGAGTACCGCCAGTACATCCGTCTCGGTCAGCGAGCAGTATTCTTGTATATGCCTGCGCAGTTCATCGGTCGTTGTGGAGCCGTTCAGTTTAATCCGGGGGTGCAGGGTCAGCTCTTCCCCTTGTTTATCCTTCGTTTTCGGGTTTTCGTACCAATCAAAATAAAATTGCCATATTCTTTCCTCCTTTTTTAGATTCATTTCTGTTGCTGTCTGCAGGTTTCGCTCATGCAAAGTACCGGCTTTCATTAGGCAGAGCATGGGTCTTCCTTACGCAAAGAAGCGTTCTTCCTTCTGCTGAAAGCTTATCAACAAAAGATGCGCACAGTTGTGGTTCATCTTCTTCATATTTGTGACACACCTTCTTCACAACTATGAGAAAGACATTCCACTGCTGTGCGCAACTACAAACTACAGAGGCAAAGATAATGAAAAGCAGGGGGCCTGGCAAAGGAATGCTAATCTTTTTCAATAGCAAGCATTATTTTCCGAATAGAACCCTTTACAGTCCCGATAAATCCACTTTATAAAAAGTCGGAGCAACATTGCTTTTCTCGAAGAACATCGCCATATAGATCGGGGCATAGATAATCTTACCTGCGACGCGCAGATTACCGTTATTGAACACAACTGCTTCGGGGAGGTCGTATTCCTCGCAATCCATGATGTTGGACAAAGCGCGGTGTGTTTCGTAATCTTTACCTGATTTTACCTCAATAGGCAGTACCTTACCCTCAAGCTCAATAACAAAATCCAATTCACCGCGCTTCTTGTTGTTGTAATAGTAGGGAACAATGCCGTGAGCCACCAACTCCTGCGCTACGGCATTCTCGTAAATTGAACCGAAATTGATGTCCTTATCACCTTTTATAATCGCATCTGAATGCCCTCGGCATATTGGCTGGCCAGCAGTCCGATGTCACTTTGGAAGAGTTTGAACAGATTGCGTGAACGTGCAAGCAGGAGCGGCATTTTCGCTCCTCACGTTATAGACGGGTAGCGCCACGCCCGCGTTCGTCAGCCATAAAAAACTGTTCTCGACCGGTCGAACTTTGCGTGCTCATTCAGCCGTTTCAGTATGAAGCGTTTGTTTTTAGCGTTTAGCTCAGAGGGAATAAGATTAAAAATCTCCTCGATGTAGAGTTTGTTATTAGGATCATACTGGGCGATGTCACGTTTGTACAGACGAATGATATCCTGCTGCACAGTCATCACCTCTTGCAAGTTGTTACTCTCGAGATATTTGCTCACGACCGCAGGCATACCGCCCACAACAAGATAGAGCCGGAACAGCTCCATAATTTTGCCGTGGACAAACTCATCGACGGCAGTGCGATTCCGCCATGCCTCATGCAATGCCCCGATAACGGCGTCATTTATACCCACACACGAAATAAACTCCTCGAAATCGAGTGGGAACATATCCTTTACACCCATGTAGCCAACCGGTTCCGAGCGCAGGTCTTTCAATTCTACGCCCAGCAACGAACCGCTCAAGATGTAACGATACGAACCGTCATCCACCAGAAACTTAATTGCCGTAACAATATCGGGACATTGCTGTACTTCGTCGAAAAAGACGAGCGTTTCACCCTTGATGAGCGGCACGGAGGTGATTGCCGATAGACGGAGCAGAATATCACCGCTACTCTTTGCTCCCTTGAACAAATCCACCGCTTCGGGCATCTCGACGAAATTGATTTCAATGAAACTTTTAAACATCTTACCGAACTGACGAATGGAATATGTCTTACCTATTTGTCGTGCTCCGGTAATAAGCAGGGCGTTACGGTTAGTTTCGTAGTAATTGCGAATGTAATCATCTATCTTTCTTTTTATCATAACCTATTCTTGTTTATTCGATTATTAAATGCAATAATCACACTATGCCACTTTTCTATTGCAAATATAAAGGATTTATGCCACTTTTCCAAGATTTATACCTACATAAATTGCCGTTTTTTCCAATTCAGGAACTGCAGAATAAAATTGAAAGACAGAAAAACTTTTACCGGTTGCAGCACACGGAAAAATCAATAGAGTAACGACGTATGGTGAAAAGATTGGTTATAATGACGAACACTCAACAACACTAATATCAAGCATGAAGATAGCAATAAAAAAACATCCCGTCACATAATTGAAAACATTTTGTATACAGAGAGGCGGGAAAAATGCCCTATATTTGCAACCGGTCAATCAATCACTGGCCATGAAAAACAAATAGCTTATGAGAAATTTCATTGTATTATGCTTATTGGCATGTCTGGCATCATGTACAGACAAAAAAGAATTCCAGACAATAAGAGAACGAATCGATTTATCAGGAAGTTGGAACAGCTCATTAGGGAGCTGCACACTGCCCGGTACGACGGATGAAAACAAGTTGGGAGACGGCAAGCATCCCACCAATGTAACCTCCCAATTGACACGGACTTATCCCTACTCCGGCATCGTAGAATATGAAAAAGATGTTGAAATTCCCGTACAGATGGAAGGGAAACGCCTGATACTCTTCATGGAACGTACAAAGCCCAGTACTCTCTGGATAGACGGGGACAGCGTCGGCACGTTGGGACATATCTATGCACCTCACTGCTATAGCCTGCCGGCTTGGCACCCGGCAGCCACCATATAAAGATACGCATTGACAATTCCCCCAGTTCCGTACCAGCCGAAATCCAAAGCTCGCATGCCTGGACCGACGGCACACAAACCAACTGGAATGGCATTTTGGGCGATTTCTACATCGAAGCGACCCCACACACCTATCTCAAGCAGGTACAAGTCTACCCATCTGTAAAGGAGAAAAAGGCCCGCATCCATGTAAACATATACAGCGATTCGGAGCAATCGGGCGTAGTGACCCTTTCTGCCAAGACGTGGAACACCCAACAAGAACACCAGTTGCCGGACATGGAAAAACAAGTCGGCTTGAGCAAAGGTGAAAATAAGATAGACTGGTGCTCGACATGGGCAACCGGATGCAGACATGGAGCGAATTCCACCCCACACTTTATGCACTGAACGTGGCCCTTACCACAAACGAGGGTAAAGACAATATAATAACAGATTTCGGTATGCGCGACTTTGCCACCGAAGGTACTCAGTTCACCATAAACGGCTTCAAGACCTTCTTGCGCGGCAAGCACGACGCTTGCATATTCCCGCTTACCGGATATGCGCCGATGGATGTAAAGTCCTGGCGAAAAGTTTTTTCAGACAGCCAAGAGTTATGGCATCAACTACTACCGTTGCCATTCCTACACCCCGCCCCGCGCCGCTTTTGCCGCTGCCGACATCGAGGGTATCTATTTCCAGGCCGAGTTGCTTTATGGGGAAGCATTTCACCGGACAACCATCGTCTGAATGATTTCTTGTTGAACGAAGCTATATGACCCTCGACTACATGGGCAATCACCCTCATTCACCATGTTGGGACTGGGCAATGAACTCAACGGCGACGTTGACCTGATGCGCAATTGGCTGGACGGATTCAGAAAACATGACAACCGCCATCTGTATTCGTTCGGTTCCAACAACTTTCTTGGTTGGAGAGGTGCGCTGGATGGAGAAGATTTTCTGACCACCTGCCGAGTAGGAGGAAGCGAAGGCTATACATCGCATGTGCGCAGTTCGTTTGCCTTTGTCGATGCCGAACAAGGAGCATCTTGAACAATACCCGTCCCAATACCCGTACAGATTATACTGCTGCCATAGAGAAATCTCCCCGACCGGTCATCAGTCACGAAACCGGACAGTTCCAAATTTATCCCGACTACAAGGAGTTGGAGAAATACACCGGCGTATTGCATCCATATAACTTGGAGATATTCCGTGACCGGCTCAACGAAAATGGACTGCAGAACCAGATTGACGCATTCCATCAGCCACCGGCCGGTTTGCCGTCGAATGCTACAAAGCCGATATTGAATATGGTCTGCGCACTGCCGGTTTAGGCGGATTCCAGATGCTCGACCTTCAAGACTTCCCGGACAAGGCTCGGCACTGGTAGGCATTCTGGATGCTTTCATGGATAGCAAAGGCATTGTCACTCCCGAAACATTCCGCGGCTTTTGTGCCCCGGTGGTACCGCTGGCGCTTATGGACACCTACTGTTACAGCAACAAAGAAGAGCTGAACATAGGCCTCGCCCTGACAAATTACGAAGAGCAACCATGCTGATGCATTATGCTGGCGTCTGGAAAGCCTGAGCGACGGCGTAACTTTTATTCGCGAAGGCAAAGTCCCCGCCCATGTAGAGCAAGGAAAAGTAATGCAGGTGGGCGAGTTGAAAAGCACCCTTACCGAAATAGACAAGCCTGCCCAATTACGACTGACACTGACCACCGGGAATTATCATAACTATTATAACTTATGGGTATACCCCGACCGGACACCGGAAAGCGAAGCGGACATCTTCATCTGTCAATCCTTGGATGATAAGGCACGAAAGATACTGAGCCAAGGAGGAAAGATACTGCTTATACCCGACCACAAAGCCATTGAAGAACAGAGTGTAGGCGGACTTTTTACTCCTGACTACTGGAACTATGCCATGTTCAAAAGCATTTCGGAAAACGCCGGCCGCGAAGTTTCGCCGGGCACCCTCTCCTTGCTGATGGACGAGAAACATCCCTTGTTCCGGCAGTTCCCCACCGAGTGCCATAGCAACTGGCAATGGTGGAGCATCGTACGCCATGCCCGCCCCTTTATTCTGAATGCTACGCGCCACGAATACAAGCCGCTTATCCAAGTAGTAGACAATGTGGAACGGAACCACAAGTTAGGCTTGCTGTTCGAATTTGCCGTAGACAACGGTAAGGTATTGGTTTGTATGAGCAACCTCGAAGCAATTCGCCACACTCCGGAAGGAGGTCAGCTGCGCAATGCCATTTTAAGCTATATGAAGTCGGCTGAGTTCTCTCCCACCGAGACGCTGACCTCACAGCAGTTGCAGCACATATTAACAACCGAGGTGAAGAAGCAAGACATTGTCGGCGTGAAAAACCAGTCGGATTACGACGTACAGCCGGAATAAAAGGACAGATAAAGTGCATAAGGAGAACTAAAATCAAACATATCACAAGCTACCCGCTATTGATGGAATCAACTTCAATAGCGGGTAGCTTTTCAAAAAACAAAACATAACAATAACCGCGATAGTATAATTTATCCATGACCGTCGCTCAAAGAACTAAAATCTGTGGTACTAAAGAGATATTATTGCAGAATCATATAATTTGGCTTATATTTGCAGTTATCTTCTAAAAATACATATGAAAAACCAAGGTAGTAGACTTAATTATCTGACAATAACCATTTTGTTGGTCTCATTATTTTTCCTCTGTTGACCAATTCTGCATGGTCAACAGTGAAGGTTGCACAATCTGCTTCTGCTCCCACATTCATTACCCCATCAGTACTTTCTTCTCTCCCCAATAAGATGCGTACAAAGCATTTATCAAGATTGCGACGGTTTCCTTTGGATATGTACGTAGCGGCCTTTTCCTCTACGATGGTCATACCCTTACTACCTATAAATCCAATCTTTTTAGCCCCAATTTACTGACAAGCAATAGTATTATGTGCGTAGCTGAGGATAGTTTGCATCGTCTATGGATAGGAACAGCAAATGGTGTGAACCGTTTGGACAAACGCACAGGTAAAGTACGCAAGTTTACTACCGAGGAAGTGAACACCAATGTGGTTTCACAGATTCTTATCACTCGCGGAGGACGTATTTTAATAGGCTCTGACAATGGGCTTTTTGAGTATCAGGAATCAAAAGACTGTTTTGTACATTATACAGAAGATAACACTGATGGGAGATTTCCAAACACGCCAATAAAGTCACTGATGCAAGACCATAGAGGCGACTTATGGATTGGTACCCAGAATGCCGGCCTTTATCGCTATGACGCAGAGAATAATAGATTAATTGACTATCCACAAATGAATCTGCAAAATTCTGCCCATCTAGTGTTTGAGGATAGCCAACATCGCATTTGGATCGGCGCTTGGGATATAGGAGTCCAATTACTTCATCATCCGTATGATATGGAGCGAGTGTCATGGACCACCTATTCTCATAATGCCCATGATCCATATTCTGTTTCCGACAATTTAATTTACTCACTGGCCGAAGATCCAAATACCCATTCATTGTGGTAGGCACTCGTTCGGGGCTTAGTGTGCTGCCACTTAACAGTGACGGAGTCTTCCACAACTATTATGCCGGATTCACAGACCAATCAATCAGTGGCAGTGAAGTGGCACCCTGCTAGCAGATCGTCAAGGTTTAATGTGGATAGGTATGTTGGGAGGAGGCATAAATTGTGTCAATACCCATCAACCCAATTTTATCCTTCATCGATTAGAAAAAGTAAAAGAACGATTTAAGTCAAATGCAAGTCCGTAGTATGCTCATCGATCGTAAAGGGCGATTGTGGGTGACAATCAGTACAACCGGATTCGGTGTTATTGACCCCGCAACAGGCCAATTCACTCACTACACCGAGTTAGGTGAACCAGAGCTGCAACTTGTCACTTCTTCGGTAGTACAACTATCTCAAATACAATCAACCGGAAACATTATAGTATGTGTATTCAATAATGGTGGTGCATTTGAATTCGACCCCTATGCGCCACGAGGGCAGCGTTTGAAACGCGTCTATGATAATTCCTATTTCAAAGATGCTTCTGTATACGACGTTTGCGAGGACGCTGATGGAAACTTCTGGTTTGCCACCCACAGCGGTATCACTATAGTACCTAAAAACAACAAATCACAAACTATTCGTCTAGATTCCGTTCCTTGTAGTCATGATTGTTCCGATGTACATACATTGGATGCCTACTCCATTAATGCCATAGTACGAGGAACCGATGGTGAAATGTGGGCTGCCACCCCTGGAGGCGGTATACTCCGTATAACCGGGCAGGGTGCTGACTGGCGGCAGTATCATGTCAAAGTTTACACTTCAGAGAACGGCCGCATTTGTAACAACTTCATTAATTGCATTTTTCGTGATAGCCTCGGTCGTATTTGGGCTGGAACAGAAGGAGGAGGACTAGCACTCTTTAACCGCACGGAGGATCGTTTTCGTCCCGTGCATCTCGCTTGGAATCTACCAGGTGATGCCATAGTAAGCATTATTGAGGACAACTCAGGAATTCTTTGGCTTGGCAGTAATGCAGGTCTTATTCGCCTTTCTGTTGCAGATGATGCCGAGAATTGCACTTTTCCGACTTTTTACAGCTGCCGATGGCTTACAAGACAATATATTCAATCGTAATGCTGCAGCTATCAGTCCGGATGGAGAACTTTTCTTTGGTGGCCATTGTGGCTACAACAGTTTTCGCCCTACTGAAATTACATTACAAGAAAAACCGGTACAATTCG
>ENA-OQEB01000917-OQEB01000917.1-human-gut-metagenome-genome-assembly--contig:-NODE-917-length-11479-cov-1.943182_pt1 | contig 11479 bp, 12 predicted proteins | sample MGYA00242787_ERZ504619 | MGnify/ENA primary metagenome ERZ504619 (study PRJEB26092, sample SAMD00036317) | human gut metagenome | host: Homo sapiens | study: EMG produced TPA metagenomics assembly of... | reverse complement strand
ATATCATATTTATATTGTCTGTAGCTGTATTTTATGTAGCCCGTCTTGCACCGGGAGATCCGCTGATCTCCTATATGGTGACCGTACAGAGAAGATGAGTCCGGAAGAACGTGAATGGGCTATGGAGAAACTGGGGCTGAACGAACCAATTTCTGTACAGTATGTGAAGTGGGTAAAAAATGCTTTTCATGGAGAATTTGGAATTTCATTTAAATATAAACAGGATGTGGTAGAAGTGATCGGCGGCCGTATTGGCAATACACTTGTACTTGGAGGAATCGGATTTATCATTATGTTTGCCGGAGCCTTGCTCCTGGGAATCCTGTGTGCCTGGTACGAAAACCGGCTGGCAGACCGGATTCTGTGTAAGCTGGGAACCATATCCAGCTGTATTCCTGAGTTCTGGCTGGCTCTGGTCCTGATCCTTGTTTTTTCCGTAAATTTTAAGATTCTGCCAAGCAGTGGAGCTTACAGTACAGGAAATGCAGGAGATATCGGTGACAGAGTGCTGCATCTGATCATGCCTCTGACCATCGTGGTCATGGAGCATTTATGGTATTATGCTTACATGAATCCGAAATAAGATCCTTGAAGAGGTTCGCGCAGATATGTACTTCTGGCAAAAGGCAAAGGGACTGGATAAGAAAAAGCTTATGTTCAGACATTGTGTCCGAAATGTAATGCCTGCTTATTTAAGTATTATGGCCATTGCGGTTCCCCATGTACTTGGAGGAACCTATGTGGTAGAAAGCGTATTTTCCTATCCAGGGATCGGAGCTCTGTCCTATGAGAGTGCCAGATACCATGATTACAATCTGCTGATGCTGCTTTGCATGATGTCAGGAATCCTGGTTATTTTCTGTAATATCGTCAGTCAGACGATCAATGAACAGATTGATCCCCGCATGAAGGATGAAGTAATAACCGAGAAATCGGAGGTGGTAGAAGTATGACCAATCATTTATTTGAACTGGCAGGAAACAGAAAAACAGAAACAGTAATTCCCAAATCAAAGAAAAAGTGGTATCAGGGAAAACCCGTTGTTTCAGCAGCAATCCTGATTCTTATCGTACTGGGCTGCCTGTGTGCGGAACTGATCATGACAAAGGATCCTGCTTATATGGATCTGTTAAACTATAATAAAGCTCCTGACAGGGAGTTCCTTTTTGGAACAGATACTATGGGAAGGGATATTTTTTCCATGATCTGGTATGGAGGAAGGATCTCGATCCTGATCGGTGGATTAGCCACAGTTATTTCTACTTTTATTGCAGTGGTAGTCGGTGCCTTCAGTGGAGTGGCACCTGCCTGGCTTGATGAACTGATCATGAGATTTACAGAGATATTCTTAAGTATACCAGCTCTGCTTCTGATCATTTTGCTGCAGGCTATTATGGGAAATGCCAATATCCTGAGTCTGTCCTTTGTAATCGGTGTGACCAGTTGGACCAGTATTGCGAAAGTGGTACGTACAGAGGTAAGACAGATACGAAACAGTGAGTATATCATCGCAGCAAGATGTATGGGAGCCGGATTCTTCCGTGTTTTGTGGAAGCATCTGGTGCCGAATTTTTTCTCATCCATTATGTTTATGGTAGTCATGAATGTAAGAACTGCAATGATATCTGAAGCTACTTTAAGTTTTATGGGTATTGGACTTCCGATAGAGGTTATCACATGGGGAAGTATGCTGTCTCTGTCAGATAAAGCATTAATGACAGGTTCCTGGTGGATCATTCTGATTCCCGGACTTTTCCTGATCGCCACAGTGCTCTGCCTGACCAATATAGGAAATGCCTGCAGAGCACAGACAAACAGAAAAGAAAGTAATTTTTAAAATTTGACCGAAATCTCGCTGTTTTGTTGCTGATTTGTCTGATTTATGATATTATGAAAACATCTTAAAAAATCTAAAAAACAAGGCAGGAGTGGTCAAAATGTATCAGGAAGAATACAAACGCTGGTTGGCAGCAGATCTGCAGGATGCGGATCTTAATCCGGAATTATCCAAAATCGAAGGAAATGATGAAGAAATCAAAGATCGTTTCGCAGTAGCGCTGAAATTCGGAACAGCCGGACTTCGCGGAGTTCTCGGAGCCGGAACCAACCGTATGAATATTTATGTAGTTCGCCAGGCAACACAGGGACTTGCGAACTGGGTAAAAACACAGGGCGGTAATCAGACAGTAGCCATCAGCTATGACAGCCGTCTTAAGAGTGATGTATTTGCAAAAACAGCAGCAGGCGTACTGGCGGCAAATGATATCAATGTCAGAATTTATGACGCACTGATGCCTGTACCGGCACTTTCCTTTGCAACACGTTACTATGAATGCAATGCAGGTATTATGGTAACAGCATCCCACAACCCGGCTAAGTACAACGGATACAAAGCATATGGTCCTGACGGATGCCAGATGACAGATGATGCAGCTGCCATTGTATATGAAGAGATCCAGAAAACAGACGTACTTACAGGTGCGAAATATATGTCCTTCGCAGAAGGCGTAGAACAGGGAAAGATCCGTTTTGTAGGAGATGACTGCAAGCAGGCTCTCTATGAAGCTATCGAATCCCGTCAGGTTCGTCCGGGTCTCTGCAAGACAGCAGGACTGAAACTGGTTTACAGCCCGTTAAACGGATCAGGACTTGTACCTGTAACTCAGGTATTAAAAGATATCGGAATCTACAGATATCACAATCGTTCCGGAACAGGAATATCCGAACGGATACTTCACAACCTGCAGCTATCCGAACCCGGAAATCTTTGCAGCTCTGGAGCTTGGATTAAATCTCGCAAAAGAAACAGGTGCAGACTTAATGCTTGCAACTGACCCGGATGCAGACCGTGTTGGTATCGCGATGAAATGCCCGGATGGTTCCTATGAGCTGGTAACAGGTAATGAGGTAGGTGTACTCCTTCTTGACTATATCTGTGCAGGACGTATCGAAAAAGGCACAATGCCAAAGAAGCCGGTAGCAGTGAAATCCATTGTTTCCACACCACTTGCAGATGCAGTGGCAGAGCACTATGGAGTAGAACTCAGAAGCGTACTTACAGGATTCAAGTGGATCGGCGATCAGATCGCACAGCTTGAAGCAGCAGATGAAGTAGACAGATTTATCTTCGGATTTGAAGAGAGCTACGGATACCTTGCAGGACCATATGTACGTGACAAGGATGCTGTTATCGGATCTATGCTGATCTGTGAAATGGCTGCATATTACAGAAGCATCGGAAGTTCCCTGAAACAGAGAATGGAAGAGATCTATGCACAGTACGGACGTTACCTGAATAAAGTAGACAGCTTCGAATTCCCGGGATTAAGCGGAATGGATAAGATGTCAGCTCTGATGCAGGGACTTCGTGACAAACCTTTCACAGAGATCGCAGGTCATGCAATTGTAAAAGTAACAGATTACCAGAAACCGGAAGAAACAGGACTTCCTGCAGCAAACGTACTGATCTACAAGCTGGATAACGGCGAGACAGTAGTTGTCCGCCCATCCGGAACAGAACCAAAGATCAAGATCTATTACACAACTCTCGGAAAGAACCTGGAAGAGGCAGAAGCTGAGAAAGAGAAGCTTGCAGAAGCATTAAAACCGATCATGGCATAAGCAATTGTAAGCAGAACTGAATAAAATATACCAAACCGGAAAGGCTGTGCTCATTGGAGGTGCAGTCTTTCTTTTTGTAACCCGCAGGCCTTACTGTTAACTGTGAACGGAGTGAACAGTAAGACTTACTTGATTCGGTTAAATAGGATTGATATAATTAACACTCTTTGCTACAATAAAAAACAGCGAAAATAAGAATAAGACTGCTTATGAATGAAAGGAAAACATACGATGGAAGAATATGAAGTAATCAGCATCCCGGTATCTGACGGAACAGAACGGGATTTTGCGATCATGGATACCTTTGAATTTGAAGGACAGGGATATCTGGCAGTTTCTCTGATCGAAGGAGATGAGATCCAGGAGGGCGTTTACATTTACCGTTACCACAATGCAGAAGATGGAGATGTTGTGGTAGAGCAGATCACTTTGCCTGCAGAATACAAAAAGGTGACAAAATTTTACGAACAGATGTAAGCAAAAAAATATCTCGAAAAGAACCTGCATCTTGTGATAAAATAAAAAAGAAAATCAAATTTTGATCAATAAAAACAGGAGGAAAAACGATGGAAAAATCAACCGTTTATTTTACTGATTTCAGATGTCCGGTTGGCACCAGCCAGCTTGATAAATTGAAGAAACTCTGCGTTACAGCCGGAATCAAAGACATTGATATGGATGGAAAATTCGTAGCTATTAAAATGCATTTCGGAGAACTTGGCAATCTGGCTTTCCTGCGCCCGAATTACGCAAAAACAGTAGCTGATCTCTGTAAAGAGCAGGGAGGACTTCCGTTCCTCACAGACTGCAACACTCTTTATCCGGGAAGCCGTAAGAATGCACTGGAGCATCTGGAGTGCGCAAATCTCAACGGATTTAACAGCATTTCAACAGGATGCCAGATCATCATCGGTGATGGCTTACGCGGTACAGACGAAGTAGAAGTACCGGTAGTTAACGGTGAATATTGTCAGACTGCACTGATCGGACATGCGATCATGGATGCAGATATTTTTATCAGCTTAAGCCACTTCAAAGGACATGAAGCAACCGGCTTCGGCGGTGCACTGAAGAATATCGGAATGGGATGCGGAAGCCGCGCAGGTAAGATGAAACAGCATGCCAGCGGAAAACCTGCAGTAAATGAAGAACTCTGCCGCGGATGCCGTCGCTGCGCGAAAGAGTGCGGAAGTGATGCGATTACATATCCGAATAAAAAAGCAGTCATTGATTATGATAAATGTAAAGGCTGCGGCCGTTGTATCGGAGCCTGCGGTTTTGATGCAGTATACAATCCAAACAGCAGTGCGAATGAACTTCTTGACCGTAAGATGGCAGAATATGCACAGGCAGTCTGTCATGGCCGTCCGCATTTCCATGTAGCGCTTGTTCAGGATATCAGCCCGAACTGCGACTGCCATGGCGAAAATGATGCACCAATCCTTCCTGATATCGGAATGTTTGCGAGCTTCGACCCGGTTGCTCTGGACCAGGCCTGCGCAGATGCCTGTCTGAAAGCAACTCCGATCGAGAACAGCCAGCTTGGAGAACACCTGGCAAAACCTGACTGGCATTGCCACCACGACCATTTCAAAGATTCCAACCCGAACATTGAATGGCAGGCAACACTGGATCAGGCAGAGAAGATTGGTCTGGGAACCAGACAGTATGAACTGAAGATTGTGAAATAATATGTTTATCAGCAGTGGAAAATAAATGCGAAAAAGTAATAAACAAAAAGGACCGGATGAATGAACTATATTGTCTTTGACCTGGAATGGAATCAGAATCCTTCGGGAAAGAAAACACGTAACGACAGGCTTCCATTTGAGATTATCGAGATTGGGGCTGTAAAAGTAAACAGCAAAAAAGAAATAACGGATCATTTTCACCGACTGATCAAACCACAGGTCTATAAATGGATTCATGACAGCATCCATGAGGTAATTCATGTAGATTATAAAGATCTTATGAAAGGAGTGCCATTTGAGCAGGCAGTCAGGGAATTTCTTGACTGGTGCGGAGAAGACTGGTATTTTTTTACCTGGGGAAATCAGGACGTGATGGAACTTCAGAGGAATATGAAGTTCTATGGCCTGCTGGATCTGCTTCCCGGACTGTGACCTATTATGATGTGCAGAAATTATACAGTATCAGTTACGATGACGGTACACACAGGTGTGCATTGGAGCATGCGATCGATGAACTGAAAATAGAGAAAACCAGGGGATTTCACCGGGCGCTTGCAGATGCCTGGTATACAGCGAAAGTCCTGGAGAAAATAAATAACGTAATCATCATCAATCATCCGTCACTGGATGTTTACCAGAATCCAAAGAAGAAAAAAGACGAAATACATATTTCCTATCCGGATCATGACAAATATGTATCCAGAGAATTTGCCACAAGAGAGCGAATCATGAAAGACCGCGAGGTGACCAGCACCAGATGTCCGGTCTGTCATCTGCCTGCAAAGCGCAAACTCCGATGGTTTATGAATAATCCAAAGGTTTATTACAGCATATCCAATTGTGAAGAGCATGGACTGATAAAAGGCAAGATCCGTATCCGAAAAACAGAAGATGAGAAATATTTCGCTGTGAAGACATTGCGTTTCACAGATACAGAAGAAGCGGAGGAACTTCGTGAAAGAAAAGAAGTCCTCCGCCTCAGGCGAAAACTAAAAAGAAGATGTTGAGAAAGGAGATCTGAAAGGATCTCCTTTTCATAATTGCATTCCATATCCGACCATATGCCGTCTAAATAATATTTACTTTTAATCCGCTTTGGACCGACAGAATTGTTCAGAAGTTTCTGCTTCTTTACAAGCTGGCTCACATCAGTTCCTGCAGGGACAGTTACGTACACATGCCTCATATAATAGAAGGAACACAGATTACTCCAGTCCTTTAACAGGTGTTTTTCGCATGGAAGAAATGCTGCCGGTACCGGATCGGTATCTATATTCAAGTCTACTTTTTCAAAATTGTCGAAGCCGTAATCCAGCAGAGAAGTTGTGTCAGGAAAAGCACCGTTTGTAGAATTCAGCACAACTGCAATGAGAATGGAATTTCCTCTCTTGGCATAGGTGACAAGCGTACTTCCCGCTGCATCGGTGTATCCGGTCTTTCCTCCCAGAACTCCATCGTATGCATAAGACTGTCCGGGCATCATTTTATGGTGATTGAGAAGATAACGGGTTTCAGACTGCTTATTAGTCGGAGGAATCTCATAAACCTGTGTGGTCACAAATTTACGGAATCTGGGATTATACCAGGCTGCCTTTGCAATCTTCATCATATCACCGCGGTGGTATAATGCGTCTCATCCGGAAGACCATTCGGATTATTAAAATGGGTGTTTTTACAGCCCAGCTGAGCTGCCCTCTGGTTCATCAGTTCAACAAACTTCTTTACAGAACCGCTTGTTTTTTCTGCCAGAGCAAGAGCCATCTCATTGGCAGATTCCAGCATCAGAGCCATCAGGGCCTGCTCTACTGTGAAAACCTCTCCTGTTTCTGCGTAAATGCTGGAGCTTCCGGCCTCAATCCCATAAGCCGCTTCCTGCGACATGGTGATTGTATCGTCCATATCCAGATATTCACAGGCCAGAAGAGCGGTCATGATCTTAGTGATACTGGCGGGATATAGCTTATCTTTGGCATTCTTGGAATAAAGAATAGTATCAGTGACTGCATCCATCAGCACTGCGGACTGTCCCTCGATATTAGGACCTGTGGGCCATCCTTTGACAGAATCGATATCTGAGGCCTGTGAATAGGTTTCTGAATGACCGACTTCAGGAGTGGCAGAGGTCTCGGCAGCATAAGTGACTGCAGGCTGGGAGGTCAGAATCCCTGCACAAAGCATTCCGGTGAGGAAACGTTTCATTAATTTATGAAATTTTGTTTTAAACATTTGAAATTACCCTTCATTAAATATACATAGTAGTTGCTTTCCATATCCTAGAGCGTGTCTGAAAATTCATTCCCGCAATCTGCACGCCCCACTTTGCGGGATATTTCACCCGAATTCAGTTGCCGTAGCCCGCTACGGCGCCTCATCCGGGCAAAATATCCCACAAATTGTGACGTACATCTTGCAGAAAGCCTTTTTCAGACACGCTCTAGTACATCGTTTTAAATGACGTTCGGACAAAATATTCTACCTTATTATATCATTAATTACAATGCCTGTGTAAAATTTATATGATAGTATGTTAACAGTGTGTTACTGTTCGGGAGTTTGACAGTAACCAGTGTTATTAAACAGTAACAGGATTACCCTAATATTCAAAAAAATACTTGACACAGTGAATTTTGTGACCTTATAATGAATCCGCATAGTTAAATAAATGATATGTCCACAAAAACGTTGATGGAGAGAGTAACTGCAGGGGAAAGCAGACAGCGAACCGGGGAGGGTGTGAGCCCGGTGGTGAGTAAATGCAGTGAAGATCACTCCGGAGTTGCAGCTCTGAAGGGTGTACAGACAGGTAAGAGCTGACGGAAATCCCCGTTAAAAGATTCATGTATCGGCAGAGGATGCCCGTACAATGTAACAGGTGGTATAGCGAACGTCAATAAACCTTCGTCCTTTTACAAAAGGGCGATTTTTTTATGGGCTTATTTTCGTTCTTAAAGGACACTGGAAATATTTTTCAGCGTATATAAACGTCCTGCATATTTTCAGGTGTCTGATACAAATAATTTAAACAGGAGGTAAATTACTGTGTACCAGAAAGTTGATACGAACTTAAACTTTGTAGACCGTGAGAAAAAAGTAGAAGAATTCTGGAAAGAAAACCATATCTTTGAGAAAAGTATGGAGAACAGAAAAGAGGGAGAAACCTATACATTCTACGACGGACCGCCTACTGCAAACGGTAAACCGCACATCGGCCATGTACTTACCCGCGTTATCAAGGATATGATCCCGAGATACCGTACAATGAAGGGCTACATGGTTCCACGTAAAGCAGGATGGGATACTCATGGACTTCCGGTAGAGCTGGAAGTAGAGAAGAAGCTTGGTCTGGATGGCAAAGAGCAGATCGAAGAATACGGTATGGAGCCATTCATCAAACAGTGTAAGGAAAGCGTCTGGAAATACAAAGGAATGTGGGAGGATTTCTCATCTACTGTTGGTTTCTGGGCTGATATGGAACATCCATATGTAACTTATTATGATGATTATATTGAATCCGAATGGTGGGCATTAAAAGAAATCTGGAACAAGAAGCTTCTGTATAAAGGCTTCAAGATCGTTCCTTACTGTCCAAGATGCGGTACCCCTCTTTCCGCACAGGAAGTATCCCAGGGATACAAAACTGTAAAAGAGCGCTCCGCAGTTGTAAGATTCAAGGTTGTTGGTGAAGATGCATACTTCCTTGCATGGACAACAACACCATGGACACTTCCGTCCAACGTTGCACTCTGCGTAAACCCGGATGAGACTTACTGCAAAGTAAAGGCAGCAGACGGATATACCTATTATATGGCAGAAGCACTCCTTGACAAAGTCCTTGGCAAGCTTGCAAAAGAAGAAGGCGAGAAAGCATATGAAGTTCTGGAAACCTACAAAGGAACAGATCTGGAATACAAAGCATACGAGCCGCTTTTCGCATGTGCAGGAGAGGCAGCAGCAAAACAGAAAAAGAAAGCTCATTTCGTAACCTGTGATAACTACGTTACTATGAGTGATGGTACAGGTATCGTTCACATCGCACCTGCATTCGGTGAAGACGACAGCAGAATCGGACGTAACTATGAACTGCCATTCGTACAGTTCGTAGACGGACAGGGTAACCTGACAAAAGAGACACCATACGCAGGCGTTTTCGTAAAGAAAGCAGATCCTATGGTTCTCACAGACCTGGACAAAGAAGGCAAGCTCTTCGATGCTCCGAAATTCGAGCATGATTATCCACACTGCTGGAGATGTGATACACCATTGATCTACTATGCAAGAGAATCCTGGTTCATCAAGATGACAGCAGTTAAGGATGACTGATCAGAAATAACAATACAATCAACTGGATCCCTGAGAGCATCGGTAAAGGACGTTTCGGCGACTGGCTTGAAAATGTTCAGGACTGGGGTATCAGCCGTAACCGTTACTGGGGAACACCACTGAACATCTGGCAGTGTGAATGCGGACATATGCATTCCATCGGAAGCCGTCAGGAATTATTCGAGATGAGCGGTGATGAGAGAGCCAAGACAGTAGAGCTTCACCGCCCATACATCGATGAGATCACACTGAAGTGTCCGGAGTGCGGTGGAGAAATGCATCGTGTACCGGAGGTTATTGACTGCTGGTTCGACTCAGGAGCAATGCCTTTCGCACAGCATCATTATCCATTTGAAAACAAAGAATTATTTGAGCAGCAGTTCCCTGCAAACTTTATCTCCGAGGCAGTAGACCAGACTCGTGGATGGTTCTACTCACTCCTTGCAGAATCCACACTGCTCTTCAATAAAGCACCATACAAGAACGTAATCGTTCTGGGACATGTCCAGGATGAGAACGGACAGAAGATGAGTAAGTCCAAAGGAAACGCAGTTGATCCATTCGATGCATTGAACAAATACGGCGCAGATGCTATCAGATGGTACTTCTACATCAACAGTGCACCATGGCTGCCGAACCGTTTCCATGGCAAGGCAGTTGTGAAGGACAGCGTAAATTCATGAGCACACTGTGGAATACTTACGCGTTCTTCGTATTATATGCAGACATCGACAACTTCGACCCGACCAAATATGAACTGAACTATGACCAGCTTCCTGTTATGGACAAATGGCTGCTCAGCAGATTAAACACAACTGTTCAGGCTGTAGACAATGATCTGGCAAACTACAAGATCCCGGAAGCAGCAAGAGCACTCCAGGAATTTGTAGATGAGATGAGTAACTGGTATGTAAGAAGAAGCCGTGAACGTTTCTGGGCAAAGGGAATGGAGCAGGATAAGATCAATGCTTATATGACTCTGTACCATGCACTGGTAACCATCGCCAAGACAGCAGCTCCGATGATCCCGTTCATGACAGAAGACATCTATCAGAACCTGGTAAGAAGCGTGGACAAAGATGCTCCTGAGAGTATCCACCTCTGCGACTTCCCGACTGTAAATGAAGCATGGATCGACAAAGATCTGGAAGCAGACATGAAAGAGCTTCTGGAGATCGTAGTTCTGGGACGTGCCTGCAGAAATACAGCAAACATCAAGAACCGTCAGCCGATCGGAACCATGTATGTAAAAGCTGAGAAGAAAATGAGTGAATTCTACACTGACATCATCGCAGACGAACTGAATGTCAAAGAAGTAAAATTCGCAGATGATGTAGAATCCTTTATCTCCTACAGTTTCAAACCACAGCTTCGTACAGTAGGACCGAAATATGGTAAACTCCTTGGAGGAATCAGACAGGCTCTCACAGACATCAATGGAACAGCAGCAATGAACGAGCTGAGAACCAACGGTGTCCTGAAACTGGATATCAACGGAAACAATGTAGAACTTACAGAAGAAGACCTTCTTATTGAAACAGCACAGACAGAAGGCTATGTATCCGAATCTGACGGTGAAACATCCGTAGTCCTTGATACAAACCTGACACCTGAACTGATCGAAGAGGGATTCGTACGTGAGATCATCAGCAAGATCCAGACCATGCGTAAGGAAGCCGGCTTCGAAGTTATGGACAAGATCGTAGTATACGCTCACGGAAACGACAAGATCCAGGATGTCATGAAAGCACACGAAGATGAGATCAAGTCAGAAGTACTTGCAGACGAAATGGTACTTGGAGAGACCGATGGTTATGTGAAAGAGTGGAACATCAACAAAGAAGCAG
>ENA-OQEB01000915-OQEB01000915.1-human-gut-metagenome-genome-assembly--contig:-NODE-915-length-11506-cov-1.600932_pt1 | contig 11506 bp, 14 predicted proteins | sample MGYA00242787_ERZ504619 | MGnify/ENA primary metagenome ERZ504619 (study PRJEB26092, sample SAMD00036317) | human gut metagenome | host: Homo sapiens | study: EMG produced TPA metagenomics assembly of... | reverse complement strand
TGATATTGGACATCATGATGCCGTTTGTGGACGGTATGACCTGCCTGCGCGAGATGCGCAAGCGTAAAATCGACACGCCCGTCATCATGCTGACGCACGCGGCGAGGAATACGACAAGCTTGCGGGCCTGGAGGGCGGCGCGGACGATTATGTGGTAAAGCCGTTCAGCCCGCGGGAGCTGGTGGCCCGCGTAAAGGTGGTCCTGGCGCGCACCATGCCCAAAACGCAGGAGGGCGGCGAAGGTTATCTGCTATTTTTTGACATCGACGGCTTTAAAAAGATCAACGATACCTTTGGTCACGAAGCGGGGGACGAGTTCTTAGTGCAGCTGGGACAGTTCTTTTCCGGTATCCCGCTGCTGCATGACGCTATTTACCGCAACGGCGGCGATGAGTTCATCGCGATCATCGACGGCGATAAAACGGAAGCTAATATCCGGAATCTGCCAGCTTTATCCATCGGCGGTTTGCCCAGCCCTGGCGGCTGAAAAGGGGCGAGGTGTTCTGCAATGTCAGTATCGGCGTGGCGCGTTATCCCGAGGACGGGAGGACGGCGGAGGAGCTGCTGCTCAAAGCTGATCAGGCATGTACAAGGTGAAAAAAGCCGGCGGTAAGGGTGTCCTGTTTGGGTACGAGCTGTAAATCGTAATAATAAAAGCCTTTATGACTTTGTCATAAAGGCTTTTTTATGCGCAGATCCTGATGATCAGTGGCGGTCAGTTTTGGCTGCCGCCAGGTAAAAGTCCAAAAACAGCTGGGCGGTGGCGCTTAACCGGTCTTTTTTGGACCAGAACAGCGTCTGCTCAAAATACAGTTCATCATCAGCCAGCTGCTGCTGCAGCAACCCTTGGGGGAAGTCGTCCCTGCCGCCGGCGGAAACGATGGCGATGCCGCTGCGTCCTGCACGAAAGCGAGTGCGGCAGTATTGGTGGTAGCGATAAAGCGGATCTTGGGCATGAAGCCGTGCTTGAGGCAGGCTTTGCGCAGCAGGCTGTAGCAGCCGAAGTTACAGCAGACAGGGATATTCTGTAATTGTTTCGGCGTCAGCGGTTGCTGTGGGTCAAGGCCGCAGTTTGCCTGCGGGCTGTAAACGGCGTAAAAATATTCTTTCTGCGTTTTGTGGGAGGCAAACAGCTGCGGTGACGGCAGCGGCGCGTTGGCAAAGGCAAAATCACTGCTGTTTTCCGCAATATGTCTGGTCTGGGCGCTGACGGCTTCTTCCCGGAACTGGAAGCAGATTTCGGGATAGCGGCCGCAAAGGGACGCAGATAGGTGTTGATGAAAAAGGTGCTTTTGGCAGGCGAAACGCTGAAGCGCAGTGTGCCGGAAGCTTTTTTATTGAAGCTCTGCATATCTAAAAGGATGGTTTCTTCGGTGCGGCAGATCTGGCGGGCCTTGCCCAGGAAGGCTTCCCCGGCTTCGGTCAGGGTCAGCTGGCGTTTGCCGCGCGCAGTCTGGATCAGCTTGGCGCCGTAATAGTGCTCCAGTGTTTTGATCTGGGCGCTGAGGGCCGGCTGGGCCAGGGCCAGTTTTTTGGAAGCTGTGGTCAGGTTGCCTGTTTCGGCGACGGTGATAAAATTACGGTAAAATTCAAAATCCATAGCTCACCTCTAAAAAATATAAGAAATTCTTATTATAATAACAAAGAAATAGTATTTTACTTTTTTATACCACCATTCTACAATAAAAATAGTTTGAGAGCAAGAAGGGGATGGGGTTATGTACGGAAGTAAACGCAAGCGCCGCCTGCACAGCGTAGCGGTATTGCTGGGGCCGCTCAGCTTCGGCTTGACGATACTGCTGCTGGAATGGTTCTTTGGCTTCAAAGCGGCTGCGGCGCTGGGGACGACGGTCTGGATGGCGCTGTGGTGGATATTGCGGCCGGTCAATATTTCGGTGACGGCGTTCGTGCCGATCGGTGTCAACGCATTGTTTGACCTGATCCCGATGCAGCACGTTATCAGTCAGTATTTTTCTGAGATCATCGTGCTGCTGTTCGGCGCTGATCTGGTCTGCCTGACCTGGGCGACGACGGGGCTCGACAAGCGGCTGGCGATCAAGACCCTGTGCTGTATCGGCACGTCGCTGCGGCAGCAGATAGCAGTCTGGCTGCTGGTAGCGACGGTACTGTCCATCTTTCTGCCGAATGTGGTCGTCTGTACGATCCTGGTACCGGTAGCGGTATCCATGCTGCAGTTTATTGGCGAGGAAAACATCAAAAACAGTAAGCTGGCAGTGCCGATCCTGCTGGCGATCGTCTGGGGCGCGGGCATCGGCGGCTTCGGCTCGCCTTTGGGCGGGGCGGCGAACCTGGTGGCGATCAGCTATCTGGAAAAGCTGACAGGACAGGAATTTATGTATATCGACTGGGTGGTGCGTTTTCTGCCGCTTTTGGTACTGGTCCTGCTGCTGAATCTGTTTTTCCTGTTCCATTTGCCGGTGCCGGTAAACGCTTGGCTGGTACCAGCGAATATTTTAAGGAAATGTACGCGCAGCTGGGCACGATCAGGCTGGGCGAAAAAATCAGCCTGGTGCTGTTTGTCGCGGCGACACTGCTGGCTTTTATCCGGCCGCTGTACGCCGGGTGGCTGCCGGCGCTGAAGCTGCGTATGTCTTTCTGATCATGGGGCTGCTGGCCTTCACCTTCGAGGATGAGGACGGCAAGGCTCTGCTGACCTGGGAATTTGCGGAAAAGGGCGTTATGTGGGGCATGCTGTTTTTATTTGCCGGCGGCCTGGCTTTGGGCAGTCTGGTGACGGAAACCGGCGCGGCCCTGAAAATGGCTGAGGCGATCACGCTGCTGCCGCTGACTGGCGGTCTGGAAACGGTGTTTGCTTTTACGCTGTTTTCGACGGTGCTGACCGAGATTTCCAGTAATACGGCGGCCGCCGCCATTGCCGTGCCTGTAGTGCAGAGTATTGCGCAGGCGCTGGGGCTGAACCCGATCCCGTATTTGTTCGTGGCGATCGTCGCCTTCAACAGCGCCTATGTGCTGCCGGTATCGATCAGGGCTATCCCGGTCAGCTATGGGCTGGACCCGGCCGAGCTGTTTAAAAACGGGCTGCTGCTGTCGCTGTGCAGCGTACTGCTGATCACAGTCGTCGGTTATTTGTTCATCAGGTACTGGCCGTTATTCTCGACGGTCTGAAAAGGGTCTGTCGATCCCACTGCTGCATGGCGGTGGGATTTTTTGTGCGGGCGCTGGTGGCACAAGGTTTGGGAAAGTATGAGCCGGAAAAAGCGTTCACCAAAAACAAGCATTTATTTAATATTACAATTTAAAGATTGCCAGTAAAAATCTTTTAGAATATAATAAAATAGTAAATTAATATAATGATTATATTTATTATAGATAATAACGGAAAATAGAAGGCAGCTGGCAATGAAAAATAATATCTTATTAAAAACTAATTTACTCGTCAGTGTGATTTTGCTGGTTGGTTTCGCCTGATCGCGACTTTGAGCTACCGCGCTAATTATAATGCTTCACTGGTGAAGATCAAACAGGTCTCCTCGCTGGCCTCGGAAGGTATTTATTACCGTTTGTCGACGATGCTGACCAAGCCGGTGAATATCTCGCAGACGATGGCGCATGACAGCCTGCTGATCAAGCTGCTGGAGGAAGAGGGCAGCCGTTATCAGGAGGCCGGTTATCAGGAAACAATCAGGAAGTATCTGGATACCTATAAAAATAAATATGCCTATGATTCGGTGTTCCTGGTTTCGGCGTCCACCAATAATTATTATAATTTCAACGGTCTGGACCGCAATCTTGCCCGGGGCGAGGATGAAAACGTCTGGTATTATAATTTTCTGCAAAGCGGCGAAGAATACAGCCTTAATATCGATAATGATGAAGTTGCTGGTGCGGCCGATAAGATCACTCTGTTTGTAAACTGCAGGATCAGGGATACGTCGGCCGGGTGATCGGTGTAGTGGCGTCGGCGTGAATGTCGATTATATCAAAGGCCTGCTGCAGGAATATGAAAAGGAATACGACGTTGCGACATATCTGATCAATGAAAAAGGCGAGATCGAAGTTCCAGCTTTATAACGGTCATCAGACGGCGGACTGGTTCAAGGTCAATGACAGCGAAGATATCCGCAGCGAGATCCTGGAATGGAAAAACGGCAGGACCAACTGGGATATCTGGATGCCGGGCGACGTGCAGAATAACGAAAAAAGCTATCTGGTCGTCCGCTATATCCCCGATCTGTCGTGGTATCTGCTGGTAAAGCAGGATACCGGCGCCTTACTGGCTGAGCTGAATGAAAAGATGCTGGAAACGGTAGTTTTGATTTCTGTGGTGATCCTGCTGATCATTCTGACTATCACTTCGGTGATCAGAACGTTCAACGTGCGGATGACGAAGCTGCTGGAAGAACGGCAGGAGCTGTTCAAGGAAGCGACCGAGCAGATCTACGATAATATTTATGAATTGAACATCACTAAAAACAGGGCGGCCAGCAAAAAGACCGAGCTGTATTTTGAGGCGATGGGCGCTAAAGACCTGCCCTATGAGGAATTTCTGCAGGCTGTGGCCGACAGGCAGCTGCTGGAAGAATACCGGGCCGGCTATGTGGCGACGTTCAGTATCGAAAATGTGATGCGGCACTTTAAGGCCGGCAACAATTATCTGCAGTATGAATTTATGATCACAGAAAACGGCAGCGATTATTTCTGGATGCGGATCGACGCTTATATTTTTTATTCGGAAGCTGATAAGTCAGTGCATATGTTTACTTACCGTAAAAATATCGACGAGGAGAAACGCAAGGAGCTGGAAACACAAAGAAAGGCTTCCACAGATGAGATGACCGGCGTTTATACGAAAAAGGCGACGGAAAGGATCATCGACGGGGTTTTGTGCGGCAAGCTGCAGGGCAGCTACAGCTTTTTTTATCATCGATATTGATAATTTTAAGCAGGCCAATGATCTGCACGGCCATATTTTCGGCGATTATTGTATCCGGGAGTTCGTGGAACGGCTGAAAAAATTCTGCCGTGAGGACGATATCATCGGCCGTATCGGCGGTGACGAGTTCGTGGTTTTCGGGACGATATCGGATGAGGAAGGCGCCCGCCGCAAAGCGGCCCGCCTGTGCCAGAAGCTTGACACTATCTGTGAGGACAGCGGCAGCTGCTGGAAAATGTCTGTCAGCGTAGGGATAGCTTTAGCGCCGCAGCATGGCAGAAGCTTTGCCATGCTGTATGAAAAAGCAGACAAGGCTTTGTATCAGACAAAGGACAAAGGCAAGAACGGCTATACGGTCTATGAGGAAAAGGAATAAAGCGGAATATAGATAAAAAGCCTGCGTTTCATTAGAAACGCAGCTTTTTGGATGTGAGGAAAGGAGTTTTACGTAAGTTTTTGATATTTACCAGGGGCAGTTGGAATTAGGGCATTCGGTGCGGCCGTCGCATAATAGCCGCCTCTGTGCTCGCCGCGGTATTCACCTTTATGGTGGCGGTATTTGCGGTGGCCTTCATAGTAATGGCCGCCGCCTGCATGGTAATAGCTGCGGAAATGCTCGCGGGCAGCGTCTTTTTCGGCATCACTCATGCTGTCCCATTTGGCGCGTGCTTCTTCACGGGCTTTCTGGCGTTCTTCAGGAGTCATTTTACGCCATTCTTCACGCCATTTAGCACGTTCTTCTTCATGAGCTTTTTTGCGCTGTTCGGGCGGCAGTTTTTCCCATTCGGCGCGTCTGGCTTCACGTTCCTTGACCTGCTCGTCAGTCAGCTGCGGACCGGGGTGCATGGGGCCGCCCCAGTGACGGCCGCGTTCCATATGGTAGGGACGGTCGGGATAATTGTCGCCTTCGTCGTGGTGCAGGATCGTGCCGACACGCTCGCGCATGCTGGGTTTGGTATCGGCCTGCTCGGCCGCAAAAGCAGCGGAAGCACACAGGGCGGTGAGGACACCGGCGATAACAAGGGATTTTTTCCAGGAAGTTTTTATCATAACAACATCTCCTTTAAGATTGTGATTTGAGGTTCGTTTGACCTTGTATGCTTATTGTAGAGTAAACTTATGTCAAAATTATGACGATTTACAGACTTTTTTCTGACATTTTTATTTTAGCATGTTTGGCAGGAAGAAAGCAATTTAGCTCTTTTCAAAGAATGCCTACATATTTTTCCATGCATTTTTCCAGAAGCAGCTGCGCCTGGCAGCAGGCTTTACGGGTCAAAGGAAAATATTTTTGAATTATGTAAATAAAGTAATTGATAATTAAAATCAATTTAGACTTGTTTTTATAAAGAGAGTAGTGTATAATTAAATCAAAGGTTAGCCAGAGCTAACTAAAACGAAAATAAACTGCGATGAGCCAAAGCTTTTGGCCAAAGGAGGATCTATATGTATAAACAATATCAGCTGCCTTATGCTTATGAGGCATTAGAACCGCATATCGACGCATTGACGATGGAAACACATTATTCAAAGCATCATGCGGCGTATACTAAAAACCTGAATGACGCAGCCGAAAAGCCGGCGTGGCAGGACGGGACATCACCGAGCTGCTGGCAAACCTGGACAGTATCGCTGACAGCGGTCTGCGTAAAGCTATCAGAAACAACGGCGGTGGTTATTATAACCACAACCTGTATTTTTCGACTATCAGCCCTGACGGCGGCGGTGAACCGGAAGGCGCGCTGGCGCAGGCACTGACCAGAGAATTCGGCGGCTTTGCCGCTTTTAAGGAACAGCTCAGCGCGCTGGCGTTAGGGCAGTTCGGTTCAGGCTGGGCCTGGCTGTCTGCGGCTGCCGGCGGCAAACTGCTGCTGTCTGCCAGCCCGAACCAGGACAACCCGATCATCGAAGGCAGCAGCTTCGTGCCGATCCTGGGCATCGATGTCTGGGAACAACGCTTACTACCTGAAATATAAAAATCTGCGCGCCGATTATGTGCAGGCTTTCTACAATGTTATCGACTGGAAAGCGGTAGCGGCTAATTACGAGCAGGTCCAAAACGGCTGATTATCCGGCCGATACTGAAAATAACAGAATTTATAAATCTTGAGGAGGAATCTATCATGTCTAAAAAATTATATGAAAAAATGAATCTTTATCTTGCCAATCAGGAAGTCGCTTATATCAAGCTCCATAATCTGCACTGGTATGTGAAGGGGCGCAGCTTCTTCACTCTGCATGCAAAGCTGGAGGAGCTGTATGACCGGACTGCGAGATCATCGACGCGGTAGCTGAACGGCTGCTGGCAGTTGGTCAGGCGCCGGTCGCCAATATGAAAGAGGCTTTGGCGCTGGCGACGATCAAGGAACTGGCAGATAAGCCGATTTCTTCGGAAGAAACTGTGCAGGGCTGATCGCCGATGTGGAATACTGGATCAGGGATACCAAAGAGATCGTGGAGCTGGCAGATGCTGCCGGCGACGGTGTGACTGCGGACCAGTTCAATGATTATTTAGGGGAATATCAAAAACTTCTATGGATGCTCAAATCCTACATTGCCTGAAACTGAACGGATAAACTGCAACCCTCGCTGCCATAAGGCGGCGAGGGTTTTTCTATGCCCGCAGATAAATTTTGCGGATAAACATTTTTTTGACACATCTTTGTGTTATATTGATTGCAGACAAGTGCGGACCTTATAATATACTTACAGGGAGCTGAGCTGTGCGGAGAATAATTTATCCCCGTACGCCAAAATAAGTATATAATGGTAATAATACATTTACGAGGTGCAGCGATGAATAAAATTTTGATTGCTGACGATAATCAGCAGATAACTTCTATTTTAGCAAATTATGCCCGCAAAGAGGGTTTCGAGCCGTTGGTGGCTCTGGATGGACAGCAGGCGCTGGAGCTGTTTGAGCAGCATGAAAAAAATATCGACGTGGTACTGCTGGACGTGATGATGCCGAAGCTGGACGGTTTCGAGGTCTGCCGTGAGCTGCGCCGCCGGTCGATGGTGCCGATCATTATGGTCACGGCCCGCGGTGAAGATTTTGAACGGATCATGGGGCTGGATATCGGCGCTGATGATTATATACTGAAACCTTTTTTCAGCAGGCGAGGTCATGGCACGTGTCCGCGCTATCCTGCGCCGGGTCCAGCGCGCGAAGCCGAGCAGCAGAATCTGTACAGCGTCGGCAATCTTGTGATTGATCTGGACAAATATCTGGTCACGATCGGCGGCGCGGACGTGACGCTGACGAAAAAGGAAGTAGAGCTGCTGTGGACTTTGGCTAAAAACAGCAGTAAGGTGTTTTCGCGTGAGAACCTGCTGGACAGTATCTGGGGTTACGATTATTTCGGCGACAGCCGGACTGTGGATTCACATATCAAGCGCCTGCGGGCCAAGGTGGATAAGTTTGAACACGAGGAGTGGGAGATCAAGACCATTTGGGGCGTAGGCTACCGTTTCGAGGAGAAAGAGCATGCGCAATAAAATCGCCTGGAAGCTGACGCTGTATTTTGCAGCGGTACTGCTGATTTTTGCTTTGGTCGTGGGCGGCACCTTTATGTATTTTTTCGGCAAGCATACGCTGGATCTGAAAAAGAAAGAGATGCAGGTACGGGCAACGAAGATCGCGAGGTACTGCAGGATAATATGTCGCGGCTGCAGAACCGTTACGGCGGCATCGGCAGCAGCCGTTTCATCCGTTATATCGACAATATCACGATGGAAAACGTGTGGGTGGTCGATGAGAATAAAAATGTCAAAATGCACCGTGAGGACGCCGGTGCGCTGCCCGAACAGCACGGTATGATGCACGGACATAAGCGAATGCTGATGCGTCAGCAGGAGGATATAGCCGAACCTGCCAGTGATTTTGACTATAACGCTCTGTCGCCGGAAATCAAAAGAGCGGTGGAACAGGGCTTTACCGGACAGAACTTTGTCATGGAGGAGATTAATCCCGTACTGGGCGAGCTGGTGGGTCACGGTAGGGCGTGCCTGTCAGCGATGCGGCGGCAAAGTCAGAGCTGTGGTGCTGCTGCATTCGCCGGTGCAGGGCATGCGCGAAGCTGCCTGGGAGGGGATCAGGATCCTGATTTTATCGTGCGTCGTGGCGATGGTCCTGGTGTTTGTCCTGAGTATGCTTTTTTCGTGGAAGTTTACCAAACCACTCAATAAGATGCGGCTGGTCGCTGAAAAGATGTCGGAGCATGATTATACGGAGCGCTGCAATATCGACCAGAAGGATGAGATCGGGCAGCTGGCCCAAACGCTGGACGGACTGGGCGAAAGACTGCTGGAAGCAGATCAGGCCAGTAAAAAGCTGGAGCAGCTGCGCCGTGATTTTATCGCGAATATTTCCCATGAGCTGCGGACGCCGGTGACGGTCATCCGTGGTTCGCTGGAAGCGCTGTGTGACAGGATAGTCACCGAACCGCAGGAGGTCGAGGATTACCACCGGCAGATGCTGGCGGAAACTTTGTTCCTGCAGCGGCTGATCAACGATCTGCTGGATCTGTCACGGCTGCAGAATACGGATTTCCCGATCGAAAAGGAACCTGTGAATTTATGCGATGTGGTACAGGACGTAGTGCGCAGCAGCCAGCGGCTGGGACAGCAGAAAAATATTACTATCCAACTGTCCTTGGACACGCCTGTCTATATCATTGAAGGCGATTATGGACGGCTGCGGCAGATGCTGCTGATCTTTTTGGACAACAGCATCAAATTTTCACCGGAACAGAGTAAAATCGAAGTTACTCTGCTCGGCAGCAGGCTGACGGTAACTGACCACGGCTGCGGCGTGAAGCAGGAAGAGCTGCCCCATGTGTTCGACCGTTTTTATAAAACGCGGGGTGAAACGAATAAGAGCGGCAGCGGTCTGGGGCTGGCGATCTCGAAGCAGATCAGCGAACGTCACGGTATCGGACTGACAATGACAAGTATACCCGGCGAGGCGACCAGCGTAGTGCTGCAGCTGCCGCCGGCTCTGAAGAAAGGAAGTACAGATTAATGAACTATGGTTGTGAAGGCAAGGTCGCCTTTATCAGCGGCGGTACGTCGGGCATCGGCAAGGCTGTGGCCGAGCTGCTGCTGAAAGACGGCGCCGAGGTGTGGCTGCTGGGACGTGATGCCGAAAAGGGTACAGAAGCGGCGGTCACGCTGAGCGCTTATGGCAAAGTGCATTATGTGCAGGGCGACGTTAAAGATCTGGAAGCCTGCCGCAGTGCGGCGCAGAACGTGCGCGAGCAGCGTGAAAATATTGATCTGATCGTCAATGCGGCGGGAATCTATCAGGAACGCCGTTTGGAGAAGGTGACCGAATATGATTTTTTTTCGATCATGGACACTAATGTCAAAGGAACGATTTTTTTGACGCAGACCTTGCTGCCTCTGCTGGCGGCAGAGGGGGCGAGCATCGTGAACATTGCTTCCGACGCGGGGATCAATGGCAATTATGGCTGTCCGCTGTACTGCGCATCCAAGGCGCTGTCGTAGCGTTTACGAAAGCGCTGGCCTTGGATCTGGCGCCGCGGGTACGGGTCAACTGTATCTGCCCGGGCGATGTGGCGACGCCGATGCTGGGTAAACAGCTGCAGCAGGCGGACGGCAGTTATACGCTGGAGGATGTGGAGCAGGCCTATCCGCTGGAACGGGTCGGGGAGCCGCTGGAGATCGCGCATGTGATCTGCTCGGTGCTGTCGCCGTTCAACAGTTTTATGACGGGTAGTATCATTCCCGTGGACGGCGGCCTGACAGCGAAGTAATTAATTGCAAATGCAGATGAAAACAGGGACAATAACCTTTTGGTTATTGTCCCTGTGCTATTTGCTGCAGAAATACTTCATAATTGCCGATCGCGGCAAAGAGCATAAAAAAGACGATGGCGAACAGTATGTAGCGCAGCCGTCCGACCGGTTCTGCTTCGATATGGGTGCCGCAGGCCTGATCCCAGATCGTCGAGCCGCTGTCACGCAGCACCTGCCGCGCAAACCAGGCGGGGACGAACATCATGATCGGGATGCCCAGCCACAGCCCTTTGACATAGGCCCAGAAGGTACGTTTCCAGGCTAAATTGAAATCCAGCGGCGCAGACGGTGAAACTACACGCAGTCCCAGAAAGCTTTTGCCGGCGGTAGTGCCTGTGCGGGCCAGCATAAAGGCTTCAGCGCTGATGACGACGATCAGCTGCAGCGCCGAGTAAAGAAAGATATTGTTGAGCGCGAAGATAGAATTACGGCTCAGAAGCAAAAATAAAAAGCCGATCAGGAAATAATCGAACATCCGCGCCCAAAAGCGGCGCCAGCTATGGTAATTGACAGGAGAGACGGTCAAATGCAGCACATCCTTTTCAGTGTGATTTGATTAGCTTGTTGCCCTCTTATTGTAACACAGAATTATTTGCAGATATAGTGTGCTATTTTATGAAAAAAAGCATATAATATAAATAAAGCTCAGTGAAATTTTATGCGTGGAAACAATGGGGTTGGAGGGATAATTATGCAGAAAAATGCACCTATCGGAGTTTTGGATTCAGGCGTCGGCGGTTTGTCGGTCTTAAAATGTCTGCAGGCGGCGCTG
>ENA-OQEB01000914-OQEB01000914.1-human-gut-metagenome-genome-assembly--contig:-NODE-914-length-11510-cov-2.390055_pt1 | contig 11510 bp, 11 predicted proteins | sample MGYA00242787_ERZ504619 | MGnify/ENA primary metagenome ERZ504619 (study PRJEB26092, sample SAMD00036317) | human gut metagenome | host: Homo sapiens | study: EMG produced TPA metagenomics assembly of... | reverse complement strand
ATTTTCTTTATTGCTATTACATGCAAAGAAGCATAACGCAACTAAGATAACACCTAATACACGATATATTTTCATAATCCTTAATTCCGCAACACTATTGTAAATTAAACATTTTAAGAGCCTGATCAACAAAAAGTTGTCCGGGGCTTTGCTATGTCAGAATTCTCACTTATCTTAGTGTTGCGATAAGAAAACAAGCAAAACTCTGATATGACATGGCAAAGTTACAAATTAAATCTGAGAAACTCACTCTTTTTGGAGGAAAATTTTCGGGTCATGGAGTATGACTCCACATAGTCTTCTGTATTAACCCTTCTCATATCCCCTGCCTTCCCATCGCTTGGCGAAGGCAGCGGCAGCATTTTTCTGTTGTTTCTCTGTCATGTTCGTAAGTGAAGAGGGAAGAACGAAGAGTGAAGAATTCATCAGTAACTCTTGCGTTGTCTCTTCCTGTTGGCAAAGGTAATAACTTTTTCTTAAAACACCAAGAGCGACAGCCAAAAATGTATTCGGCTGCCGCTCTATTGTTTGCTTTTGACATTTGCTTGCTCAATCAATTTTTTTTTTCCTCACTATATGCCTTTATCTCGTCTGCAAGGACTTTCTGTAATTTTTCTGTTGGTACTATCAACCGTAATATTCTTATAAGTTGTGAGAGCCGTGTTGTTATTGGGGTCTGAAACAGAAAGTATGCGGCGTATATGCGACCAACTAAGATTGTGAACACATGTGTTCACAATTTAGATGTCAGGGAAAAGGAGATAGAAACGCTTGTAGTAGTCTAAATTGCGTTTATTATAGCTCGCACCATATCGAGGTGTGATTTTCAGAGCGAGGTTCTTGATGACTTCTGCTCCATATTCTGCACGCTCTTTACCCTGCTGTTCCTAAAAGGGGAACAAAAAAGCAGCAAACCGCAAAGGGCTTGCTGCTCAAGATAGGAGTGTTTCCTATTTCTTTTATGGGTTGAGTTTTCTTTATATCCTTATCTCAATGGGTTTATACTTCCTTCAATACGGTTTCCAATCTTCCGATAAAGTCATCCACATTTTCCTTGGTCAATACCAATGGAGGGAGGATACGGAGGATGTTGGTGCCGGCGCAACCGGTGAAGCAGTGCTGCTCGTGGATGAGCTTGCTGCGAACTTCCTTGTGAGGAATATCGAGTACGGCTCCTACCATCAAACCACGGCCACGAACCTCCGTGATATGACTGTTGCGCTTCTGCAACTCCTTCAACTGGGCGATGAGATATTCGCCAACCTCATGCGCATTCTGTACCAGGTTCTCTTTCTCGAAGACATCGAGAACGGCGAGAGCGGCAGTACATGCCAGATGGTTGCCACCAAAGGTTGTACCCAACTGACCATATACAGGAGTAAACTCAGGAGAAATCAACACGCCACCCATAGGGAAACCATTACCGATACCCTTGCTACGGTGATGAGATCTGGCTTGATGCCCAACCACTGGTGAGCGAAGAACTTACCGCTTCTGCCATAACCGCACTGGATTTCATCGCAAATCAGGAAAGTGCCGTATTTCTTGCAGGCTGCCTGCAAGCCCTGAGCAAACTCAGGAGTAACCATGTTGCAACCACCTACGCCCTGAATCGCCTCGATGATACAAGCGCAGACATCGCCTTTGGCAAGTTCCTTCTCCCAAGCCTCCAAATCGTTGAGAGGGAGGTAGGTTACATGACCATTGTCATTGATAGGAGCGATGATCTTTGGATTATTTGTTACCTCTACGGCAAGGGATGTTCTGCCGTGGAATGCTTTTTCTAAAGAGAGTACGCGGGTTCTGCCGTTGGTGAAAGAAGCCAGCTTCAAGGCATTCTCGTTTGCCTCGGCACCCGAGTTGATGAGGAAGAACTGATAATCTTCATAACCGCTAGCCTTACCCAGACGCTCAGCGAGTTTCACCTGCAACTTGTTGATGACAGAATTGGAATAGAAACCCAGGTTGTTCAACTGGTTGGTGAGCATCTCCACATAGTGAGGATGGCAATGACCGATGCTGATAACGGCATGACCGCCATAGAGGTCGAGGTATTCCTGACCCTTGTCGTCCCATACCTTGCAGCCCTGTCCTCTTACAATATTAATATCGAAAAGAGGATATACGTCGTAAAGTTTCATGTTAAATCTATGTTTTAAGAAAGACAACTCATAGAGTTATCTTATTACAAACTATTTTTTATGATAGAAGAACGAATGATTTTTCATCCGTTCTTCCGAATTCTTTTATCTAAAAAGCTGATGGCTTGAGTTTCAAACCTGCTGTCTGGTCGAGACCAAACATGATGTTCATGTTCTGAACAGCCTGACCTACGGCACCCTTCAGAAGATTGTCGATGCAGGAAGTGATGAGGAGCTTATCGCCATACTTATCTACATGAACCAGGCACTTGTTGGTATTCACCACCTGCTTCAGGTCGATTGCCTTATCCACATAGTGAGTGAACTTGGCATCCTTGTAGAACTCCTTGTAACCTGCTACGATTTCCTCGATAGGCTTATCGGTCTTCACCACTTCTGTAGCGAAGATGCCACGGGCGAAGTCGCCACGGTAAGGGATGAAGTCGATGGTTGCATCGAGATAACCCTGTGTCTGCTTCAGACTCTCACGAATCTCTGGCACGTGCTGATGGTTGAATGCCTTGTAGATGCTCATGTTGTTGTTGCGCCATGAGAAATGGGTAGTGGCGCCTGGTTTCTGGCCAGCGCCGGTGCTACCGGTAATGGCGTTGACAGATACATCGCTGTTGATGAGGCCCATCTTAGCAGCAGGCAACAAACCAAGTTGAATGCAGGTTGCAAAACAACCTGGGTTTGCCACGTGCTGAGCTACGGCTATTTTTGATTCATTTATTTCTGGAAGACCATATACAAAATCGTGAGCGGCTGGGGTTGGCTGCTGGGTAGCAACCACAGTCTCTGGGGCAAGACGGAAGTCCTGTGCCAGGTCGATAATCTTCACGTTCTCCGGAACATTGTGCTCCTTCAGGAACGCCTCGCTCTTGCCGTGACCGAAGCAGAAGAAGATGACATCCACCTGGTCGAAAGGCATCTCGCGGTAAACTTCAAGTCAGTCTCGCCATACAATCCTCGTGAACCTCAGCCACCAGGTTGCCGGCGTTACTCTCGCTGTTGGCGAATACAATCTCTGCCTCTGGATGGTTGATAAGGAGGCGAATCAACTCACCTCCTGTATAACCAGCTGCTCCTAAAATACCTACTTTTACCATATTATCTTTCCTCGTTAGTGCATACCATAATAAACACGGAGTGGGGTAGAGCTTACCTTGATGAAGCCCTTCGCATCCTCGGCTGTCCAACCGTGCTGCATCTCGCCATACTCACCGAGCTTAGACTTGGTCAAATCGTCTGGTGAATCGATACCTACAGTCTGGAAACTGTATGGACGAAGCTTCAGGATGGCAGTACCGTTGACGTTGCGCTGAGAAGAAGTCAGCATAGCCTCGATATCTGGCATCACTGGCTCCAGGTACTGGCTCTCGTGGAGGAACATTCCGTACCAGTTGCTACCTGGTCCTTCCAATACTGCTGCCACTTGCTCAAAGTGCTCTTCTCCAACAGACGGTGAGCCTCGATGATGAGTTTAGGAGCCGCAGCCTCGAAAGCTACACGACCCTTGATGCCGATGATGGTGTCACCCACGTTGCAGTCGCGACCGATGGCGTAAGAAGCACCAATCTCTTCAATCTTCTGGATGGCAGCAATCTTATCATCAAACTTCTCGCCGTTGACCGCCACGATCTCACCCTTCTCGAAGGTAATCTTCAGCTCAGCCTCTTCTTCCTTGGCAGTAACGTGCTTCAGGTAAGCCTCCTCAGGGAGACCCTGGGTTGGGTCGAGAATCTCACCACCGCAGATACTGGTTCCCCAGATACCTACGTTATAAGAATACTTCAACTTGGTGAAGTCTGCATAGAAGCCGTGCTCGTTCAGATAGTCAACCTCCTCCTTACGGGAAAGCGCCTTGTCACGGGTCAGGGTGATGATCTCTACACCAGGAGCCATTACCAGGAAGGTCATGTCGAAACGGATCTGGTCGTTGCCGGCACCTGTACTTCCGTGAGCGATAGCATCTGCACCAATCTCCTTGGCGTAACGTGCGATGGCGATAGCCTGGAAGATACGCTCAGAAGAAACAGAGATAGGATAGCAGTTGTTGCGGAGCACATTACCGAAAATCATGTATTTCAAAGATTTCTCGTAATACTCGTGGGTAACGTCGAGAGTGACGTATGCCTTGGCACCCAACTTATATGCGTTCTCCTCGTTGGTCTTCAACTGCTCGGCAGAGAAACCACCAGTGTTAGCGCATGCTGCATAAACATCCCAGCCATCCTGGGTCAACTTCATTACTGTGTATGATGTATCGAGACCGCCGCTAAAAGCGACTACAACTTTTTTATTTGCCATTTTATTTTATGTTTAATATGTGGTGAATAATGTTTAGATGGCATTCTTGCCAACACCTTATTATATATATAAGGATTTAAATTTCTGCAGATGGACCGTCAATCTTACGGATTCTCTCAATTACCTCCTGAGGAAGCTTGATAGGCAGATGCTCCTCTGGGTCGAAGAGCATGGCGGTGCAGATGCAGTATTTGCGGTTGGTACGATGGAGCACATCTACGTTGATGCAACCCTCGCAACCACGCCAGAATGACTCATCATCGGTCAGGTCGGCGAAAGTAACTGGAAGATAACCCAACTGGGTGTTCATCTTCATGACAGCCGAACCGGATGTCAAAGAGAAAATCTTGGCATGAGGCCATCGCTGTCGGGCGAGCGTGAAGGTCAGGTTCTTGATGCGCTTAGCCAATCCCAAACCTCGGAAGTCTGGGTGAACGATCAAACCTGATGTGGTAACATAGTGCTTGTTGCCCCATGTCTCGATGTAGCTGAAACCTGCGAACTTTTCGCCCTGGAGAGCGATGACCGCCTTGGCTTCGCGCATCTTGGTGGCAACATACTCTGGTGAACGCTTGGCGATACCAGAACCACGCTTCTTTGCTGCTTCTGCAATTGTAGTCAGAATGGTGTCGATGTACTTGATGTGACTTTCGTCAGCCACCATTACTTTTACTTCTTCCATTTTTTCTCTTTTATTTTATAATGTTCTTGTTTCTTATATATATAATAATGTGTAAATCCCAATCTCTAGTGACGGTGCCTGCTGTGGGCGATGTCTGGGATTACTTCTTCCAGAGCATTGAGCACTTCCTCTTCTGAAGTGCCTTTGCGCTTTACCAGGAAGATGGTGTCGTCTCCTGCAATGGTACCTAAGATAGGGGCGATGTCGCTATTGTCTATGTTGTAAGCGATGCTGCTTGCATATCCTGGACGGGTCTTGATGACTACCATGTTGCCCGAGAAGTTGATAGACTGGAAGCCTGTACTCTCCATCATCTTGCTAACGGATGCTGGGCTGGAGACACGTTTGTATAGTGTGTCGTTAGGCAATACATACGCATATTTGCCACTGGATGAGGCGGCTTTGGCAACCTTGAGCAGCTTCAAATCGCGGCTCAGTGTAGCTTGGGTTATCTGGTAGCCTTCCTCGTGTAGAGCTTGCAAAAGTTGCTCTTGCGAACTCAGCTCTTGGCTTGAGATAAGCATCTTCAGCGTTTCTAATCTGCTATTCTTTACTTTCATACGTTGTATTTTTATTCGTTTATCGACTGCAAAATTACAATATATTTATGAAATAGCCAAATAATTTCGTATAAAAATGCTTGTTTATACAGTAAATTGTAGATTTATGCATGTTTTATGCAGATACGGGGTGGTATATTTATACAATAAGGCGCATTCTTGCTAGTTTCTTCCTCTCAGTCTCCTTGTTTCTTTTTTACTCAAAGAAGTCATCATTAGTGGATAAAAATACCTCGTTGTGTCCATTTTATGAATAAATAAGCTAATTAATGTAAATGTTTGCAAGAATTTCCTAGAAAACCAACCTAAACTCAATAGTTTTTACTATCTTTGCACATATATTTAAATCAAAAGAAGACTTAGCATAAATAAAACCTGTAAATATGGAACAAAACAAAGTAAAGCCAGCTGAAGGTAAGCTGGGTATTATGGTCGTAGGTTGTGGCGCTGTTGCTACTACCTTTATGACTGGTGTGTTTATGACTCGTAAGGGACTTGCCAAGCCGGTAGGTTCTATGACTCAGTATGACAAGATTCGTGTAGGCCGTGGAGCAGACAAGAAATATCTGCATTACAAGGACATTGTGCCACTTGCCGACCTCAATGATATCGTGTTTGGAACTTGGGATGTTTATCCACAGAATGCTTATCAGGCTGCTATGTATGCCGAGGTGTTGAAGGAGAAGGATATCAACCCAGTGCGTGAGGAGTTGGAGAAGGTTGTGCCTATGAAGGCTGCTTTCGACAAGAACTACGCTAAGCGCTTGATGGTGATAATGTCAAGGACTGCAAGACTCGCTGGGAGATGGTGGAAGCCCTTCGCCAGGACATCCGCGACTTCAAGGAGAAGAATGGTTGCGCTCGTATCGTTGTCATCTGGGCTGCTTCTACCGAGATCTATGTACCAGTAGATATGGAAATCCACGGCACATTGGCTTCTCTTGAGGCTGCATGAAGGCTGACGACCGTGAGCACATCGCTCCTTCTATGTGCTATGCTTACGCTGCACTGACTGAGGGCGCTCCTTTCATCATGGGTGCTCCTAACACTACCGTCGATATTCCTGCTATGTGGGAACTCGCTGAGAAGACCAAGATGCCTATCGCTGGCAAGGACTTCAAGACTGGTCAGACCCTTGTAAGAGTGGTTTTGCACCTATCATCGGTACCCGTTGCCTCGGTTTGAATGGTTGGTTCTCTACCAACATCCTCGGCAACCGTGATGGTCTCGTGCTCGATGAACCAGCCAACTTCCACACCAAGGAGGTAAGTAAACTCTCTACCTGGAGACCATCCTCAAGCCAGATGTTCAGCCTGATCTCTATGGTCATGGCAATGACGAGGATACACAGTACTATCACAAGGTACGTATCAACTATTATCCACCTCGCAACGACAACAAGGAGGGATGGGACAACATCGACATCTTCGGATGGATGGGCTATCCTATGCAGATCAAGATCAACTTCCTCTGCCGCGACTCTATCCTCGCTGCTCCATTGTTGCTCGACCTCACCTTGCTGAGCGACCTCGCAGCTCGTGCTGGTCGTTATGGCATCCAGCGCTTCTTGAGCTTCTTCCTCAAGGCACCTATGCACGATTACACCAAGGGCGAGGAGCTGTCAACCACCTCTATCAGCAGTACACCATGCTGAAGAATGCCATCCGTGAGATGGGCGGTTATGAGCCAGATGAGGAAATCGACTAATCTTTTTTCTATACATTATTAATATATATATAGAATATACGATTGAAGTCTAATCATAAGTTTATATAAGTAGGCATGCTGTGTAGTCTTTTCGAGATAGCATAGGTGTGCCTCTTTTGTTTTTTTAGAAAAAGCTTTTTTAAGAGATATGGATGCACTGACTAGTTATATTTATGGCATGAGCATGATGTTCTTCTCCATGATGGCATGGATGTTTTGGCGCAAGGGCAATGACCTATTGCATCGCATGGTCATGTGGTTGATGATAGTGGTAGATTTGCAGTTTGTGAAGGACATCGCGTTTTTTAATTTCTTTGATCTCAACAATGAACATATCTGGTATCTCACCACGGCGCTGGATATGATGATTATCCCGTTCTATAGTTTTGTGTTGCTGGAACTGGTGAAGCCGGGATGGTTTAGGTGGATCAAGCCATCCTGCTGGAGTTGCCATTCCTGTTGTTGCCTATCTTCTATCTGCTCACCAATAGTCTCATTTGGTTCTATATGTTGGTGGTGTGGGGAGCGGCTTATGGCACCATCACCTTCTTTGTGCTCTTTGTCTTGATAGATCGATACAACCGCCAACTCAAGGAGCGATTCTCTTATCAGGAGAATATCAACCTGAATTGGCTCCGTGCCATTCTGCATACCTTCTTCTTGATATTGGCTATTTGGATCATCTCTTGCTTTGTGATAGATGACAGCTGTGATGATATCTATCAGGTGTCCAATCTGATATTGTGGTTGTTTTATTTGCTATTTCCTCTACAAGCATGAGTCGGCGATAGACGAGTTGAGTGATACGGAGATTGTGCCTATCGTGGAGGAGACGGAAGCTGAGGCTTCTAGCATGGCAGCCGAGGTGCAGCGCCTCTTCGATGAGGAGAAACTCTATCTCAATCCTAAGTTGAAACTTTCCGATGTGGCACGTGAGGTGGGAACCAATCGCACCTATCTCAGCCGCTATTTCAATCAGGAGAATGGACATACGTTCTATGACTTCGTCAACAACTACCGCATCAAGCATGCCGAGCAGTTGTTGCAATCATCCGCTGCCGGACTTCAGGAGATAGCCGATAAGTCGGGCTTCAATTCCCTCTCCACTTTCCGAAGAGTCTTTGCGGCTACCCATGGTTGTTCACCTACTGAATATCGTAATCTAGCCAATTCATCGAGGAAATAAGCGATGTTGTGGGTGTTTCATTGGGGAAGAAACAGTTTCATTCCCCCAATGAAACACCTTATTTACAAAATGAAATCGTTTTTTTACGAATTGAAACCCCATTTTGCGAGATATTTTGTATCTTTGCAGTGTCAATCAAAAACACAGTATTGACTTTATCATTTGCTTTTTCTAAAATAACAGAAAAAAGTTGGCAAACCCGCGGATGGGCAAGCCAACTTTCTTTGTTTTTAGTCTCTATTGTTGCCGAAGATGCGGAGCAGATAGAGGAAGAGGTTGATGAAGTCGAGATACAACGTCAAGGCTCCGAGGAGGGCAAGCTTCTGAGCGCCCTCGCTCATGTCATACTGAGTCTGGAGCATCTCTTTAATCTTCTGGCTATCCCAGGCAGTCAAACCGATGAAGATAGCCACACCGATATAGCTCAAGATGTAATCGAAACCAGGGCTCTTCAAGAACATGTTTACCACGGTAGCGATAATCAGTCCGATCAAAGCCATGAAGAGTATCTTGCCCATTGAGGTCAAATCCTTCTTGGTGGTATAACCATATACAGCCATCGCTCCGAAGGTACCAGCGTGATGAAGAATACCTTGGCTATCACCATAGGCTCATACACCAGGAAGATGGATGAGAGCATCGCACCGTTCAGTACCGAGTAACCGATGAACATCAAGGTAGCCGTACCCAGTGACAGGCGGTTGATGGCACCACTGAGGATAAACACCAAGCAAGCTCGGCGATGATCAATCCCCACATCATCTTGCTGAGGCTCATGAAGAGGGTAGGGCTGCTAGCCACGCCAAAGGCTGTGACACCCGTGATGAGCAGTGCCAAGGTCATCCAAGTGTAAACCTTGCGCATCAACACAGGGAAAGCACCACTCAGTCCTCTTTCCTTCTCGTTGACAACAAAGCCATTGCTCTGCTGTCCGTTCTGATTATTTATCAGATTGTACATTTCTTTTTCAGTCATATTCTTTTCTATTTAATTTATATTCTTTTCTTTGATAGCGAAGCTACACCTTAATTATATATAGAGTATAGCCCCCTATATGATTAACAAGCGCAAAGATAATGCCATTTCTTGATATAGGCGATTATCTCTGCGCTTTATTAACATTTATTCCATAAGATTTTCAATTTATGCCATAATCCCTTATCTTACGGCAATCTTTCTGACAGCTATCTGTTTGCCATCACGAGTAATCTAAGGGTGTATTCTCCCGCTTTAGGCAGAGACACACCGATGTTGAGGCTTCCCTCGATAGTCACGGCTGAGGGCAGGGAGTAGCGACCGCCATTGCGCTCGATATAGAGCTTGGGCTCATCGCTGACCATCCGAAAAAAAGTTCTCGCTAGGGCACAAAAGTGCCTCACCACGGGCACTTTTGTGCTTGGCTCGGCACTTTCTTGAACATCGGGGTATAGATTCCACTACATCGGGGATGAGAAATCCTAAATTTTTCGAATAATAGTTGTAGCAAGAAATCTTTGCGTTGTAAAAACATAGATTGCGTTTTCTACCGCACACCGCACAAGAGACACCTTAATGTTCTGTATAATAACATGTTAGATGCAGTGTGGTGTTGGCTAAACACCTCACAAACACCGCACAACACCGCACTCGCATTATTGCTCGCAAAAGCTCGGCTTTTCGATGAATAGTATACGGAAAGTGCAATATCCTGACAAATAATGTAAAATAAAGCGAAAAATCGGTAGTGCGGTGTAGTGCGGTGTTGTGTGGTGTTGAGACTCACACCGCACTTGTGTAACTAGCAGAGTGATAGCGAGATATAAGGATTTTGTGCGGTGTGCGGTAGAAAACGCAAACTGTGTTGTTTTCAGACGAAAGATAAGGCCTCTGTAGAAGACCAACTATGCATTACCGCTGGTTGAGTGAAACGAAACCTGCGGGCAGTTGGACTAGCGAATGTCGTCCCTGAGGGGGGCGAATAGCATCCAGCCTTACTCCTGTTCGTCCCCCTTCGGAGACGGCTGTTATTAACATATTCTCGGTCGCTTCTTCGATGAAAACTCACTTTCTGCGGCTCTTAACATAGTATAAATGGCGTGCGCTTGAGTGTGGGTGTGCGCCTGCACACAGCTGCGGGAGTGCGTATGTATATTATAATGTGCAGCGTAGCCGCTTACTCACAGAAATGCTGTTAAGTGTTAAAACACTGTTAATTTCCAAACTTTTTCTTGGAAATATTTGGTGGATTGCCGAAAAGTTTATACCTTTGCACTCGCTTTTGAGAAATACACTTTCTCTTAGCAACATAAAGAAAGAGTTCTTTGAAAGATTTTACATAAACAGACAAGTAGTACAAGAAGCGGTTAAGCTACTTACTTCTAGTAGGTTAGGTTAACTGGGTAAAAGAAACGAACCGTCAAGAAATTGACAAGTCAGGTTTTCTAAGCTTCAATAAACATAAAGGATATTCGTCCTAAGTACAGACAAAACAAACCGAGTCGCTCTTCGGGGTGGCGAAGTAAAAAGATATTTTACAATGGAGAGTTTGATCCTGGCTCAGGATGAACGCTAGCTACAGGCTTAACACATGCAAGTCGAGGGGAAACGACATTGGAAGCTTGCTTCCGATGGGCGTCGACCGGCGCACGGGTGAGTAACGCGTATCCAACCTGCCCACCACTTGGGGATAACCTTGCGAAAGTAAGACTAATACCCAATGACGTCCATAGAAGACATCTGAAGTGGATTAAAGATTTATCGGTGATGGATGGGGATGCGTCTGATTAGCTTGTTGGCGGGGTAACGGCCCACCAAGGCGACGATCAGTAGGGGTTCTGAGAGGAAGGTCCCCCACATTGGAACTGAGACACGGTCCAAACTCCTACGGGAGGCAGCAGTGAGGAATATTGGTCAATGGGCGAGAGCCTGAACCAGCCAAGTAGCGT
>ENA-OQEB01000913-OQEB01000913.1-human-gut-metagenome-genome-assembly--contig:-NODE-913-length-11517-cov-2.412116_pt1 | contig 11517 bp, 13 predicted proteins | sample MGYA00242787_ERZ504619 | MGnify/ENA primary metagenome ERZ504619 (study PRJEB26092, sample SAMD00036317) | human gut metagenome | host: Homo sapiens | study: EMG produced TPA metagenomics assembly of... | reverse complement strand
TAGACTTCATTGTAGATACCTCTCTGTTCAATAAGATTTTTACTAACCTGCCAGTCAGTAGTCTTATTGTACTCTGAGGTATTTTCAATTTTCAACATCCACATTTTTTATTATACAGGAAGCTCCTAAAAATCATCTGTCAGATAACTATACCACAGGCGAAAGCGGTTTGTCACGGGAGAGTCGACCTGAAGTGCGGTAAAAGTGGATATCTGTATGGCTGAACTGTTAGACAAAAACCGACATTTTACTTGCCCGAATTATAAAAATATAGTAGTATTAATTTTTAAAGGAGAGGAAATTATGTGGTATTGGATTATAGTAGCTTTACTTGTGTCGGGCTGTGCCGCGATGTTGTTTGTATCGTTTTCGGGAATCAAACAGAGCAAAGCGGAGTTGGCGCGGGCAGAAGGAAGAGGAAGAAAAAAACGTCGGGATGAATATGAAGATGAGTATGAGGCGGAAGTCCGCACGCGTTCAAAACGAGAACGAGAGGCGCAAGCGTATGCAAAGGATCAGCGCCCGAAACGTAAGAAACGCCGCTGGAAGATCATTCTGGAAGATATTGACAGTTGGGAAAAATATAGCTTTACATTTTGCGACAGCGTAGGGATCGGCAGAGGAAAGGACGGAAGCATGTATGAGAGATATCTTCCGCTCACTTCTGACGGAAGGATCTCCAAGCTTCATTGTGTAATCATACATAAGAATGACAAATTATATGTAAAAGACGAGGATTCGAGAAACGGTACATATTTAAACGGTGTCCGTATCGACCGGCCGATGGAGATCCAAAGAGACGATATTATCGGAGTCGGGGAGACGCGGCTTGAAGTGCAGAGGATTTTGCGTGAGAGCGATTAAACGCAGCATATAGAAAAGAACAGTCCGTTTTGCGGGAAGGCAGACAGTTGCCGCACTGTAAAGCGGGCTGTTTGCCGTATAGGAAGCGGCGCGTTTTTGGCAGTCACATTTTCGGGGAATGAACATATAGTACACATATAATATCAGTTCGGGAGTGAGTGCGATGAACGAAAAACTGCCTTATTATATGGCTTATCCGATGCCCTTTTCTTTTGATGACGAGCGGATCGAGAGAATGGATCTTGAATATTTGAAAAGTATGTATCCGAAGATTCCGAAACGGATTCTTCCGTATGTAGAAGAAGAATGCGACCGTATGGAATACGAAAACAGTATGGTGTACGACGCATATCCTGATAAACTGCAGTTGAAGCTGATGTGCACGCGGGTGTGTGACAATATCAGACGGCATGAACATATTTGCCGGGAAGAGGATGAGAAGGAGGAAGATTTATCCGAAGATGAAGCAATAACTATGGAGAATCTGAGGGATCTTGTGGAGGTAATGCTGTTTCAGGAGTTATACAAACGCCGTTGTGACCACAGAAGATGTTGTCGCAGATTTTTTAAATAAGCGGAACTGTTTTATGCAAGTTTTGTGAGGCGAAGCGGAACTGTTTGGCAAAAAATATGTTTTAGTTGAAAATTACATGAAATATTTGCTTGAATTTTATGTATATTTTACAGAAATTTTCAAAGAAGCTCTCTTGATTTACTATTAAGATGAAATGTGATAAAATAAATAAGATATAGTAATGTATATTAGGTGGGGAATAAAATAAGGCGGAGAATACATATGAAAAAAAAATTTGATTTTTATAGGGATGCCCGCAGTAGGAAAGAGTACGGTCGGCATCGTTGTGGCGAAGCGTCTCGGAATGCAGTTTATCGATACAGATCTGTTGATCCAGGAGCAGGAGAAGAAACTTTTGTGTGAGATTATAGCCGAAGTGGGAGAAGATGGGTTTATTGAGATCGAAAACAGGGTGAATGCAGACGTCGATGCGGAAAACGCGGTCATTTCCCCGGGCGGAAGTGTGATTTATTGCGAAGAGGCGATGAAACATTATAAAAATATCGGAACGGTCGTATATTTGAAAGCGTCTTATCAGACAATAAAAAAGAGAATCCGCAATCCGAAAAAGCGCGGAGTTGTTCTGCGCGACGGACAGACGTTTCGGCAGCTTTATGAAGAGCGCGTGAAGTTCTTTGAAAAATATGCGGATATTACGATCTGTGAAGACGGATGCGAGATCGAAGATACGATAGAAAATGTCCTGGAAGAAGTAAAAAAACTTGACAATGTACAGTGAACAACACTAGAATGATACGTTGACAAAAGTTGGGATTTAAAAAAAGCCGGATATGTGGTAGAATAAAAACGGCAGACTGAAAAGATATTATAAAGAATATAAGATAGAAAAGAGATATAGAAAAAACGTACGGGAAAGTACAAGTATGATAATAAAATCTAAACAGAGGTGTGATATGGAACAATATATCATAAAAGGCGGAAATCCGCTTGTCGGAGAAGTGGAGATCGGCGGCGCGAAAAATGCGGCGCTTGCAATTTTGGCGGCTGCAATCATGACGGATGAGACTGTTCAGATCGATAATCTTCCTGATGTGAATGATGTGAATGTGATGTTGGAAGCGATCGAGGGAATCGGCGCGATGGTGCAGAGGATCGATCGTCATACAGTAAAGATCAACGGAAGTACGATCGGCGATTTTAATATAGAGTATGATTACATTAAGAAGATCAGAGCGTCTTACTATTTGCTGGGAGCTCTTCTCGGGAAATATAAAAGGGCGGAAGTCGCGCTGCCGGGAGGATGCAATATCGGAAGCAGACCGATCGATCAGCATTTGAAAGGATTTCGGGCTCTTGGAGCGGACGTTGATATTGAACACGGCAAGATTGTCGCAGAGGCGGAGAAACTTCGTGGAACGCATTTGTATTTTGATGTTGTGACAGTCGGGGCAACGATCAATGTGATGATGGCGGCTGCTATGTCCGAAGGTCTTACGATCATGGAAAACGTGGCGAAAGAGCCGCATGTTGTTGATGTGGCAAACTTTTTAAACAGCATGGGCGCGAATATCAGAGGCGCAGGTACTGACGTGATCAAGATTCGCGGCGTGAGATCGCTTCATAAGACGGAGTATTCCATCATACCGGATCAGATCGAAGCGGGAACATTTATGTTTGCGGCTGCGGCGACAAAAGGAGACGTAACGGTATTGAACGTAATTCCGAAGCATCTTGATGCGACGATCTCTAAATTAGTGGATATCGGATGCGAAGTGGAAGAGTTTGACGATGCGGTTCGCGTTGTTGCAAAGAAGCGTCTGAGGTGTACCCAGGTGAAGACGCTTCCGTATCCGGGATATCCGACGGATATGCAGCCTCAGATCGGGGTGGCGCTCGCTTTGGCAAAAGGAACGAGTACGATCACGGAAAGTATTTTTGAGAATCGTTTCAAATATCTCGGTGAACTGGCCCGTATGGGAGCACAGGTAAAAGTGGAAGGCAATTCTGCGACGATTGAAGGCGTTGAGCGGTTTTCGGCTGCTCGTGTGAGCGCGCCGGATCTTCGCGCGGGAGCAGCGCTTTGCATTGCGGGTCTTGCGGCGGAAGGCATTACGATCGTGGATGATATCGTTTATATTCAGAGAGGATATGAGCGGTTTGAAGAGAAACTTAGAGGGCTCGGCGCTATGATCGAGCGTGTATCCAGTGAAAAAGAGATTCAGAAGTTTAAATTGAAAGTTGGTTAAAAAAGGCAGAACCGAGAAACGGTTCTGCCTTTTGGCTCTTTCGGCGATGGAAGATATAAAAAGAAAAAGTGCGGTTTCCGGGAAGTGGAAAGGAAACTGCACTTTTGGCGTTTTGGATAGTTTTTATCGGATTTTTCGAGTGGACTCCCGTACTTTTAATTCTACAGGGAGAAGGATCTGCTGTTTTAATACGGAGTTGCTTTTGATCTGACGAATCAACACTTCTGCCGCCAGTTTTCCCATTTCGGCAGAAGGAAGCCGGACGGTTGTCAGGGCAGGCGAAAAATTCTTGGAAAGGGAGATGTCATTAAAGCCGACGACACCGATGTCCTGAGGACATTTTAAGTTCAGCTTTTTAAGCTGAGAAAGGATGACGCTTGCCAGAGAATCCGAACCGGCGAAGATCACTTCGGTTTCGGGATGCTTTGAGAGCAGTTCCTTTACCTGTGCCGCACATACTTTTGAATCCCAGTCGCAGTTATAGATCAGTTCGGATCGTAAGGAATATTATTTGCCCGAAGCGTTTCACGGAAGATCATCATGCGGCAGCAGGAGTCGAAGTCGGATGGGGCGGATGAGTTGGAAGCGCCGCCGATGTAGGCGATCTTTTTGTAACCGCATTTGATAATGTGGTCGAAGATCAGTTGTTTGCATATACGGTGTTGTATCCTATATTGCAGTATCCGTCAATATAGTTGTCGACAAATACGATTTTTTTATTGAGCGTTGTAATAAATTCAAGAGTTTCGGGCGGAATTTCCGTAATGATCAGTCCGTCCAGTTCCGAAAGCTGCTTTTTGAGTCCGGGAGTCATATTATGCAGCTGGGAATAACTTACGATCAGGGAAATAAACGCATTGTGAGATGCGCAGTAAGATTGAATCCCTCCCAGAATATCATTGAAATAAGGATCGGAGTAACTATAAGTAAGAGACATGATGCAGCCGATGTGGAGCTGACTTTTTTTTCCTGTATACTGATAATGAAGTTCCTCTGCTGTTTTCAGAACGCGTTCTCTTGTTTCCTGACTTGCCCGAAAATCGGGATCGTTAGAAAGAATTTTGGAAACAGTAGTAATGGAAACGTTTGCCGCTTTTGCGACTTCTCTAATTGTAGCCATAATATCCCTCCTTGTTTAGTAAACATAGTATCACAAAAAATAGAGAATGTAACCTGAATTTTATGTAAATTATCAACAAAAAATAAAGTTTAGTAAACAAAATAGGTTAAAATAACTATAAAAACCAGACGAAAATAAAATAATTTGTTAAAATTACTTGAAAATAAATAAAACAAATATTATTATCTAGATAAACAAAGACAGATTGTTTAGTAAACGGAGGTGCAACATGAAAAAATTTACATTTATAGGAGCAGGATCTTTGGATTTTACAAAAGATCTTGTAAGAGACATTCTTACGTTCGAGGCATTTCGGGATGCGGAACTTATGTTGATGGACATTGATCCGAAACGTCTTGAATATGCGGTAAAAGGAGTACAGAAAATCGTAGATGCCGGAAAATATCCGGCAGTAGTAAAAGGAACGCAGGACCGGAAAGAAGCATTGAAAGATGCGGATGGCGTTCTGATCACGATTTTGCAGGGAGGTGTGGAAGTATGGCGTCATGATATCGAGATTCCGAAGAAATATAATGTAGATATTTGTGTAGGAGATACGCGTGGCCCGTCCGGTATTTTCCGTTTTTTGAGAACGGCTCCGGTGCTTCTCGATATTATAAGAGACTGTGAAGAGGTATGTCCGAACGCGGTAGTTCTCAATTATACGAATCCGATGGCAATGCTCGTAAGTTATCTGCAGTCGATGTCTGACATGAATATTACAGGATTATGTCACAGTGTTCAGGGAACGGCGGAAATGCTTGCAAAATGGATCGGAGCAGAAGAAAAGCAGGTTCGTTATACATGTGCAGGAATCAATCATCAGGCGTTTTATCTTGATTTTGAAGTGGATGGAAAAGATGCTTATCCGGATCTTTATAAAGCAATCGAAAGAGAAGAAGTGGCGGCTGAAGAACCTGTCAGAATCGAAATGTTCAAGAAACTTGGATATTTTAATACAGAATCGTCGGGACATAATTCGGAATATGTGGCATGGTTTAGAAAACGTCCCGATCTGATCGAAAAATATTGTACTCACGGAACAGGATGGAATCCGGGAGCGTACGGATTTATACTGGATGAGTATTTAGGACGGGAAGATACATGGGAAAAGGAATATACGGACTGGCTTGAAAACGGAGAAGTCGATCTTGAAAGAGGAGAGGAATACGCTTCCAATATTTTCAACGCAGTGTTCGGCGATCACACACCTTACTTCTTTAACGGAAACCTGAAAAACCATGGTTATATTACAAATGTGAAACAAGGCGTATGTGTGGAAGTTCCGACAGTCGCAACAGAAGCGGGAATCGTTCCGATCAAACAGATCACGCTTCCGGATCATCTGGCAGTGCTTGTAAATAATTCGGCGCTGATCGAAGACCTTGCCGTGAAAGCTGCCATTGAAGGCGATCCGAACCTTGTATTCCAGGCTGTTTTGTATGATCCGCTTACAAGCGCGGTCTGCAGCATGGATGAAATCCTGAACATGGTTCAGGAGATGCTTGATAAAAATGCAGAGTATTTGAGTTACTTTAAGTCGTTAAAGATAAATATGGAGGTGCTTCATGAAAAAGAGAATCGTTAGTTTAATATTATGTGGGCTCATGGTATTTTCAGCGGCAGGATGTTCAGGCGGCGGAGAAAATAAAGCAGGAAAAGACGACGTTACACTGACAATGTGGACACATATCAATGAGCCGTGGAATGCGGCATATAAAGATGCGATCAAAGAGTTTGAATCGGAAAATGAAGGCGTTCGGATTAAACTTGAGACGTTCCCATATGATGAGTTTGAATCAAAAGTACAGACCGCTTTGATCGATGGTGAAGGCGGAGCGGATATTTATGAATTGTGGGGAGGCTGGGCATTAGATTTTACTCCTTACGGAACATTGATGGAACTGCCGGAGGAAATGGCAGAAAAAGTGAGAGAAGAAAATTACGAGCCGACATACGGACACTTGAGTATGAGGATAAAATGTATGGTATCCCGCTGGAATATAATATCGAGTACGGCGGAATGCTTGTGAACGATACATTGCTCAAGGCGAAGGGGCTTACTGTTCCGAAAACATGGGAAGAACTTCGTAAAACGGCAATCGAAGGAACAGAGCACGACGCAATATTTTCCAGTGCAAAGGTTTTGATTTTGTGAACTGGGATTCTGTGCCATATTATTTCCTTGCCTTATCCTTCAGCAGGATGCGGATTACATGACGGCGGACGGAAAATTCGACGTGACGACAGATGCGGCTAAGACAGCGTTTAATGAACTTGCGACAATGGTAACAGAAGATAAAGTTACAGATCTTGAAGGACTGACAGGCGGAGCGGATATGAAGGTTATCAGCAGTTATATGCCGGACGCAACATGATCGTACCGCGCGGACCGTGGACGATCTCCGAAGGAGAACAGTCATTCGGATTAAAACTCGGCACGGATTTTGATTATGCAGCTATGCCGCAGTATGGAAACAATCAGAAATTTGCTTCGGAAAACGGATGGTCGCTGGCGGTAAGTTCCAGTTGTAAAGAACAGGAAATCGCTTTGAAATTCCTTGAATATCTGTATCAGGATGATGTTATGTTAGAGCATAACATACGCTGCACACAGATTCCGGCAAAGAAAAGTCTGGCTCAGAGCGAAGAGTACAAAAAAGAAGTTCCGTACGCGGACGTTCTTGTAGGAATTCTCGATCAGGGACAGTTTATCGGAAACTTTAACACGGATCGTCTGAAAGAAACAATCAACAATACGTTTGTTTCCTATTGTTCCGGGGAATACGGATCGTTGGACGAGGCGATGGAAGATATGAATACGAAACTGAATGGAATACTGGAATAAAATAAAAAGACTGCCGTAAAACGGCAGTCTGACTCACAAGGGGGTGCGTCATGAAAAATAAAAAATTTGTAGGGACGGTCATGGTACCGGCTATGCTGCATATGTTTGTATTTATCGTTATCCCGATCGTGATAGGTCTTGTGATTTCTTTCTTTAACTATAATCCACTCAGTTCAGACAATAAATTTATAGGACTGGAAAACTTTGTAAGGCTTGTTCAAGACGCGGATTTTCGTAAGGCGCTTTTAAATACGCTGTTATTCGTGCTCATCACGGTTACTTTGAATATCGGCATCGCGCTCGTTGTGGCGCAGATGATCTCATGGTTTAAATCAAATAAGGTGAGAAGTTTTTTCCGTATGGTATTTTTCCTGCCGTGTATTGCGCCTATGGTTGCAACATCCGTTGTATTTGCCCGTTCTATCTTCCCGACGACAACAGGATTTCTGAACGTGGCTCTGAACAAGATCGGGATCGACTCGATCAACTGGCTCGGAGATCCGAAAGTAGTGATGATCTCACTTATTATTTATACGATCTGGGTAGACGTCGGTTATAACGTGATCCTGTTTTCGGCAGGTATTGACGGAATTCCTTCTTATGTGTATGAGGCGGCAGATCTGGACGGAGCGAGCGAATGGGTAAAATTCCGCAAGATTACATGGCCTTTGCTCGGAAGAAGCTTTCAGTTTGTCATTGTACAGACGTTGATCTCACATTTTCAGATGTTTGCGCAGTTTGCAGTGCTCATTTTGAAAGACGGCCCTCAGAATTCAGGACTTGTTCTTTCAAGATATATTTACAAGATGGCGTTTTGAGTATAAAGACATGGGATATGCATCGGCTGTGTCGCTTGTTCTCTTTGTCATTATTATGACACTGTCATTGATCGAGCAGAAGAAGAGCGCGGTAGACTGGGAGTATTAGGAGGCATATTATGAAAATGTTAAAAGACAAAAAGAACAGAAAACTAAGGATTATTTCATTCGTGATTTTGTTTTTGGCAGCGATCGTGTTTCTTGCGCCGTATTTTTGGATGCTTTCCAATTCCTTTAAATCTACGAAAGAGATTTTGCTGGAGCCTACGAATATGCTGCCGAAGCAGTTTACGCTTGACGGATATGTGAAAGTGATTACAGATTCGCCGTTTTTCAGATGGATGGGAAATTCGCTTTTTGTAACGGTTATTGATACGCTTGTTGTTTTGTTTACGAGCTCTTTGATCGGATTTGTGCTGTCGAAATATAAATTCAAACTGAACAAATTTTTGTTTTATGTAATATTGATCACAATGATGATGCCGACGGCGGCAATGATGATCCCGAACTTTTTGCTTATATCAAAACTGGATGGTATGATAAGATCATTTCTCTTGTTGTGCCTACGTTTGTAAATGCATTTGGAATTTTCCTGTGCAAACAGTTTATCGACGATATGCCGAAGGAACTTTTCGAGTGTGCGATGCTTGATAATGCGGGGCCGTTTACGATCTATCGAAAGATCGTGCTTCCGGGAATCCGCCCGGCGCTCGGAAGTCTGACGATCTTTACCTTTTTAGGATTGTGGAATGATTACCAGACGCCGTTGATCTATTTGAACAGCTCGGAAAATATGACTCTGCCTCTTGCAATGTCGTATTTTTCAACTCAGCATTTATCGGATCTTTCGGCGACGATGGCTGCCGCTTCCCTTATTATGATTCCTGCGTCGATCGTATTTATTATATTCCAGAAGCAGTTCATCAAAGGAATTACGATGACCGGAATGAAATAACGAAAAATGTGGAAAAGAAAAAGTTAAAAAAGCAAGAAGTATAAAGATAAAATGTAAATGCTAAGGACATAAAAAGAGGAAAACATAAAAAAGAGAATCAGAAGGGGTGATTCTGTATGGAATTGGAAAAATTTGATCCTGTCTGCGCCGCAGTGCTGAAAAAAACAGAAATTGAAAAACCGGCATATCCGGTGATAGATTTCCATATGCATATGGGAAAAATGCTGTTGGGCGAATCGTATGAAACAAAGTATGACACGAAGGAATATGTCCGGGAACTGCAAGATGCCGGCGTTGTATGCGCTGTGAATATGGATGGATATTTCGGAAAAGATCTGGAAAAGATGCAAAAGAAACAAGAAGGATTCGAGGAAATGTTTTTTAATTTTATGCAGCTTGATTTTTCTGCGTATGATGATCCTGATTTTTGCGATAAAACGAAAAAGGTAATAGAAGATTCCTGTATGCGCGGATGCCGGGGGATCAAATTATGGAAAGATCTTTCGCTGTGGGAGCGGGATAAATACGGCAGGCCGATCCGTACAGATGATCCTCGTTTTGATATCATCTATGATACGGCGGCGAAACTGCACATTCCGGTGCTGATGCATGTAGCTGATCCGGCGGCGTTTTTTACTCCGAAAAGTGAAAAAAATGAACGATGGGAAGAGCTTGATGTCTGTCCGGAATGGGATTTTTCAGATCATGAAAAGTATATGAGTTTTGAAGAACTTATGGAAATGCAAGAGAATACGGTACGCAGTCATCCGGAAACGACGTTTGTGATCGCTCATGTCGGAAGTTACGCGGAGAATCTGGAATGGGTAAGCGGGCAGCTGGAAAAATATCCGAATATGTATATAGATGTTGCGGCCCGGCTGGCGGAGCTGGGAAGAGTTCCGTACAGTGCGAAGAAGTTTTTTGTGAAGCATCAGGATCGGATCTTGTTCGGTACGGATTGTACGCCGCTTGGTATGGGATATCATAAGATTTATTATCGTTTCTTCGAGACAAAAGACGAGTATTTTCCGTATCAGCCCGAAGGAGAACTTCCGGGACAGGAAGATGGGCAATCTACGGAATCGGACTGGAAGATGAGATCTTGAAAAAGATATATTATAAAAATGCATGTAAGTTCTTTCTCTTGATGAAAACCGCTTTGTAGGAGGTGTGAGATGAGACGGTATTTAAGCGTTGATTGTGGCGGAACAAAGACGGCGTTTCTTTTGTGCCGTGAAACGGGAGAGCTGGAAGCTGCGTGTACGTTAGGCCCCGGCAACTATATGGTGAACGGAATCGATCATGTGCTGTCAGTATTAAAAGACGGTATTTTGCAGATCTGCTGTCAGGCGGCAATCGCGCAAAGTGAGATCACTCACAGTTTTATAGCTATCGCAGGGTTTAAAGATATACCGGCGGATGTGCCGGTGCTTACCCGCCTTGTACGGGAAACGTTTCCGAGGATGTCGATCACTCTCGGGAACGATACGGAAAATGCACTGGCAGGATCTCTTCTCGGAAAACAGGGAATCCATGTGATCGCCGGAACGGGATCGATCGGGCTTGGATTTGACAAGGACAGTTACTATGTGCGAAGCGGCGGATGGCATCATCTTTTCGGAGGGGATGAAGGAAGCGGTTATTGGATCGGATGTCAGTTGATCCGGCATTTTACAATGCAGGCGGACGGAAGAGAAGAAAAAACGATGATGTTTGATTATATTTTGGAAAAATACGGTCTTGCGTGTCCTGAAGAGATATTAAGGCTCGTTATTAATGAGTGGAAGGGAGAACGGGATAAGATCGCATCTATGTCAAAAGATGCATATGAACTTGCGGAACAGGGCGATTCTGCGGCGGCAGGCATTTTTAAAAGCGCGGCGCGCGAACTTGCGAAGATCGTAAAAGGCGTGTACAGAAACGGGAATTTTGATATACCGGTTTATGTGTCTTATTCCGGAGGTGTGTTCAAAGCGATGAAGTATATAAAAGAAACGCTGGAAGAATGCTCATGTACGGTAAGGAAGCAAGCAACCGAAAACAAGAGATAGACCGCCAGCACTACACTATTCCGAACCAAAGACCAAAAGATAAGCATTGTGGGAAAATCTAAACTTTTGGATTTTCCTAC
>ENA-OQEB01000912-OQEB01000912.1-human-gut-metagenome-genome-assembly--contig:-NODE-912-length-11527-cov-2.335000_pt1 | contig 11527 bp, 14 predicted proteins | sample MGYA00242787_ERZ504619 | MGnify/ENA primary metagenome ERZ504619 (study PRJEB26092, sample SAMD00036317) | human gut metagenome | host: Homo sapiens | study: EMG produced TPA metagenomics assembly of... | reverse complement strand
TATTTAATTATAATAATTAAGAGTTTTTTTCAAAGGTTTTTCGGAGAAAATTATGTATTTTTGCCGAAACGTTTGGTCTTAACCGACTTTTCGTTGGATTTTAAGAGAATAGAAAATAAAAATATAAAAACTAGATAAAGATGAAAATTGCTTTGATCGGCTACGGCAAGATGGGACACATGATCGAGGAGATCGCCCTGCAGCGTGGCCACGAAATCGTATGTAAGATTGATGTGAATAACCCTGAAGACATCGACAGCCCTGAGTTCTGCTCTGCCGATGTGGCTATCGAGTTTACCAACCTACTGCCGCTTACGGCAACTATCTGAAGGCTTTCTCTCACAATGTGAAGGTGGTATCAGGTTCCACGGGTTGGATGAAAGACCATAAGGAAGACGTGGAGAAGCTCTGCGCCGATGGCAAGCAAACCCTCTTCTGGGCTTCCAACTTCAGCATCGGTGTGGCTATCTTCTCGGCCGTCAACCGCTACTTGGCTAAGATTATGAATGGTTTCCCACAGTACAATGTGTGCATGCAGGAAACTCACCACGTGCATAAGCTCGATGCCCCTAGCGGCACAGCCATCACCCTGGCTGAGGAGATTATCGACAACGTGGACCGCAAGAAGGACTGGAAGCGTGGCGTGACTTATTGGACAAACGATGGTCATCAGGACGAGGGCGACCAGAACATCCAGGACGATGACTTGGTTATCAACTGCGTGCGCGATGGCGAGGTGCCAGGCATCCATGCCGTGATGTATGATAGCGAGGCAGATATGATTACCATCGAGCACAGCGCTCACTCTCGCAAGGGATTCGCTCTCGGTGCCGTATTGGCAGCCGAGTTTACAGCCAACCATAGTGGCTTGCTCACAACATCAGATCTCTTTAAATTTTAAGTAATGATTGACAAGCAGAAACAACAACTGAATATGAAGGTGCAGTGGACGAAGTTTATCATCGTCTTGGCATTGTACCTTATCTTCCTACTCTGGGTAGAGAGTTGGCTGGGACTCATTGTGGTGCCATTCATCTTTGATGTCTACATCACCAAGAAGATACGCTGGCAGTGGTGGAAGGACGAGGAAGGCCCCGTGCGCTTCATCATGAGCTGGGTGGACGCCTGGTGTTCGCCCTCGTGGCAGTATACTTCATCAACCTCTTCTTCTTCCAGAACTATGTGATACCATCTAGCTCCCTGGAGAAGAGTCTCCTCACGGGCGATTACCTCTTCGTGAGCAAGGTGAGCTATGGTCCTCGCATCCCTGAAACCCCGCTCACTATGCCTTTGACCCAGCATACCATGCCGCTGGTCAACGTGAAGAGCTACGTGGAGTGGCCTCACTGGGATTATCGCCGTGTGAAGGGATTGGGCGATGTGAAGCTCAACGACATCGTGGTGTTCAACTATCCTGCGGGCGATACCCTCGTCAATGAGGAGCGCTATGCAGCCAACGACTATTACCAGATGGTATATGCCATCGGCGACCAGCTCTTGGAGCAGAACGGACAGCAGCAGGATCCTCGCTCGCTCACCCCATTGCAGCAGCGCAGCTACTTCCAGAAGATGTATGCCACTGGCAGAAACTATATCCTCAGCATGCCAGGCGAATATGGCGACATCATCAGCCGTCCTACCGACCGCCGCGAGAACTATGTGAAGCGCTGCGTGGGATTGCCAGGACAAACCCTGCAAATCAAGAACCGCATCGTATATCTCGATGGCAAGGCCAACAAGGAGCCTGACAACGTGCAGTATACCTACAAGATGAAGTTGAAGGGCGAGTTCCCTATCGACCTCGCCGACCAGCTGGGCATCACCAACGAAGACCTCCTGATGTACAATCAGAATGGCGTGATACCGCTCACCAAGAAGGCATACCAGGCACTGAAGGCTAACAAGGCGTTGGTACAGAGCATCAGCATCAATACCGAGGCAACCTATGGCGACCTCTATCCGCTGAATGCCTATACTGGCTGGACGCGCGACAACTATGGCCCAGTATGGATTCCGAAGAAGGGCAAGAACATTGCCCTGACGCTGAAGAATCTGCCTATCTATGAGCGATGCATCAAGGTATACGAGGGCAACGACCTGAAGGTGGATGCCAAGGGCAATATCTGGATCAATGGCAAGGTGGCTAAGAGCTACACCTTCAAGCTGGATTACTACTGGATGATGGGCGACAACCGCCACAACTCAGCCGACAGCCGCTACTGGGGCTTCGTGCCAGAGGACCACATCGTGGGCAAGCCTATCTTCATCTGGTGGAGCCACAGCCCTGACCATCCAGGTTTCTCAGGCATTCGCTGGAACCGTCTCTTCACATTCGTAGACAATATCAAGTAAGAGATTATAATATCAAGTAAGAATGAAAGCAGCAGCCAAATTCCTCATAGCGTTGGTGCTGTCGCTGCTCCTAGCTTGGGCAGTGCGCACCTGCGTGTTCACTATCTTCACGGTGCCCCAGGATGGTCTTCCTCCCCATCTCAAGGCAGGCAACCGAGTGATCGTGAACAGGATAGACTGCGATAGTTTCAGCCGTGGCGAGACCGTCGTCTTCGATGATTCCACGGCTTGCTTCATCGGAATGATAGAGAAGATGCCGGGCGACACCTTGACGCTCGACACCCTGCGCTACGTGATACCTACCATCTGCTGCAAGCGATGCCGCTGCAAGGATTGCCGCTACTATCTGGTACGCACCAGTGGCGGTGGCAAGCAGCTTGTGCATAAGCATCAGATGATAGGCAAGGCGTACAAGCTCTTCTGATGGCGTATGCCTAATTATTAATTCTTAATTATTAATTCTTAATTAAAATTGAAGGCTCTACTTTCTTCCACATATTTTGGACCTGTGCAGTGGTATCAGAAGCTGAATCGCTACGACGAGTGCCTGATAGAGCGTCATGAGAGCTTTATCAAGCAGACGTATCGCAACCGCATGATCATAGCCACCACCAATGGTCCTCTGTCGCTCACCATCCCCACCAATCACGACACCTCGATTGCGATGAAGGACATCCGCATCTCCGACCATGCAACTGGCGCCATGTCCACTGGAATGCGCTTCTCTCCGCCTACGGCGAGAGCCCCTTCTTTGAGTATTACCAAGACGATATCCGTCCCTTCTACGAGAAGAAATACGACTTCCTCTTCGATTTCAACATGGAGATAACGGAGAAGATGATAGAACTCCTCGATATCCGCCCGAAGCTCAGCGTGACGGATGAATACGTGGAGAAGTTAGGAGTTGGAGTGAGGAGTTAGGAGTTAGGAGTGAGGAGTTAGGAGTTGAGGGAGAAAAAACTCCTAACTCCTAACTCCAAACTCCTAACTTAATAAAGGATTTCCGTGATGCCATTCGTCCGAAGAAGCCCCTTCCTGATCCTGAATTCTATCCCGAGCGATACTACCAAGTATATGAGCAGAAGCACGGCTTCCTGCCCAATATGAGCATCTTGGACCTTCTCTTCAATGAAGGCAATGAGCGATATTCCATCTCTAGGAATACCGCCTCATTTGTTTTTTTATTCAAACAGTTTCTGTAAGTCCATGCTGAGGAATACCTCTGGCTTGATGCCCTTCCCGCCCACGATGATGGTGGCTAGGGGATTGAAGAGGCGGTGGAAACGCTCCAAGCCAGTGGTGTGGCTCTCCGCATTGCTCTTCACCTCCACGGCTATGATCTTCTGATTCTTCTTGAGGATGAAGTCCACCTCGTCGCTGCCGTCTCGCCAATAGTATACTTCGAAGCGATGTATGAAAGCTTGGCTCACGATATGTGCTCCTATAGCCGACTCGAATATCTGCCCCCATTGCTTGTTGTCGGCCAAGGCCTCTCGGTATGACAAGCCCATTTGCACGCTCAGCAGGGCATTGTTGTATACCTGGTATTTCGGTATGCTGGCACGCTTGCGGGCCATGTCCATCGAGAATTTCTGTAGCCCTGTAACCAATCCGCTATCGCCCAAGAGATTCAGGTAGCCAGCCAAGGTTACCGTGTCGCCAGCGTCTTGCAGGGTGCCGAGCATCTTGGTGAGCGAGAGGATTTTCCCAGAGTAAGCTATGCTTAGTTCGAAGGTTTGCCTCAGGAGTGCAGGCTTGCTGATGGGTGAATCCATGAGGATGTCCTTGTTGATGGTGCATCCACGATGGCTCCGCTCACATAGTTGCGCCATCGCTCCTCGTTGCTGATGAGGGAGACTGCGCCGGGGTATCCACCATAATATATATATAGCTCCAGCGTGAAACCAAAAGCCTCCTGCATCTCTGGGTAGCTCCAGTGCTCATTCTCACCTCCTCGTATCTGCCCATGAGCGATTCTGCCAACCCTTTTTCGAGCAATACTCGAGATGGCTAAGCAATGCCACCTTCAGGTTGATGCGGCTGAGGCTGTCGGTATCCCATTCCTTCTTCACGTATTCGCTCCAGTTCTTGAGTTTCTGTATCTCGTCGATGACCAGTATCATCTCTTCCTGTCCCTGCGCGCGCATTTGCAGGCGGGCATTTGCCCAGCATTCGCTTATCCAGGTGGATGAGGTGCTGGGGATGGTGTCAGCGGAATAGAAGAGGGATGGATTGTCCAGGTCATTGAGCACTTGGCGGATGACGGTGGATTTACCTATCTGTCGAGGTCCCATGATGACTTGGATGAACATTCTCCGTTCCTCCAGTCGCTTGATAATGGTGTCGTATACTTTTCTTTTGTACATACTTCTATCAGTTTTTAAGGGATTTACCCCCGTATTTCTTGCGATTTTTACTTAGTGCATTGAGTAATCTTACTCAGTCCACTGAGTAAAATACCCTATATTTTCGCTTGCAAAGATAATGATAAATTTTGAATATTTCGCAACAACTAATCTTAACTTTCTGTAAATCAGCAAATAAATAGGTTTGTACGGGCGCAGAAGTGCTCTTGATATTGAAGATTTTACTCAGTCTATATTATTGCGTACTATAAGCAGGAACTGAAGTGGTAAAATGAAGTGTTAATGGAATTTCACATAACTCTGCAGGGCAAAATTTGGTAATATGAGAAATTTGCTGTACTTTTGCGTCCGAAATGAGAAATGAAGCCGAATTGACCACTAAAAAACAAGATGTAGAAATCACTAATAAATATCAATTTTAAACCATTTAAAGAACTAGTATGAATCAAAAAATGTCTTTTGATGAGCAGGAGCAGCTCAGCCGCTCCCTCATCGCAGTCAACCCTCATCGTAATGGCAACAAGGGCACCATTACCACCATGCTCCTCGATGACTACAAGGAGCTCACCCAGAAGTTCTTCTCGCTCCAGACAGTGGCTGATGGAGCCGTGAGCCGTCTGTGCTTGAGTACCATCATCCGCCCCGACTTCGCCCCCCGCCCTGTGGTGGGAGAGTATGACGAGTAGTTTCGCTCTGCCCTACGTCCATACATCGACTATCTGAATGGTGCCCACGGCATGGTGGATTGCAAGAAGGCGCGCCTCTTGGCAGAGCGTCTGGAGGCTCAGATTATGGAGACCGCCCAGCTGGCAGACAACAAGCCTTACGCCGAGTTTACCAAGCGAGCCTTGGCCAATGGCTACCGCAAGGCGCTGGTGCTGTATCTGCCAATGGCGAGAAGTGGGAGAAGGCGATAGAGGACTTTGTGGAGTGGAGCGTGAAGTACGACCTCTGGTGTAAGATGCGTTTCTTCGGTCAGCAGATGCAGGAGGCGATAGATAGCGATCATCGCATGGTTTGCCGCACGGGTCCTACCAATCTCTTGGTCTTCGTGCCCGATACCTTCACCCAGATGGATATCCAGCAGGTGTATCTCCTCTAGGGCAAGAAGGGCAATCTCTCTGCCTTATTAAATATGTGGCAGAAGCGTGGGCATATCAAGAAGAACATGGATGGCACTTACTCTAAGACCGAGGCTTTCGTCCTGAAGAATGGTCACTATGGGGCGCCAGTGGCAGCGTAGGGATAGCTGGGAGCTGTCTTTTTGGCAATAATCAGCAAAAAGGCAGCTTTCTTTCTCCCTCTTTTTGACCAAAATCAAGAAATCAAGCCTTTTGGAAAGAAAGTAAAGAAAATATTGTGTGCGCACACAAAAGGCATTACCTTTGCACTCGAAAAGAAGAAAGAACGATAAAAGATTGATAAATTAAGGATAACTTAAGAGATTGATTCAGGTAACTGAAAAGATTGAATAAGGGTAACATTAAAAGAAGAAAGGAAATTGAGATTATGATGACATTTGGAATTATGACAGTGGCAGTAGTTGCATTCGCAGTAATCGCTTGCGCAGGTATGAACCTCAGCTCAATAGCTGCAAATAAAGCTAACCACGATTTTAGAGAAAGAACATAGAGAAACAGTAATAAATAATAATTAGAGAAAGGAAAAAGATTATGGTAGTATTAGGAATGATTTTAACAGTAGTAGCAGTAAGCCTCGTACAGGTTAACTCTATCAGCAACAAGATGAACTGGAGCAAGTAATGCTCTCTGCATTCATCATCAGAAAAAGAAAGTAAGTAAAGATTCTCCCCTAGTGGAGACAAGTAATTTAAATTAAAAAGAAAGGAAACGATAATGTTAGTATTAGGAATGATTTTCGCAGTAGTTGTAGCATGCCTCGCTGAGGTAGGTGTAGTAAGCAACAACATGAATCTCTGCAAGTAAGTTTAGTTTTTTAACATGTTAGTGTTAGGAGCAAAGGGCTCCTAAAGATGTAGATGGAGCGAATGAAGCTCCTTTTTTTGTGCCCATACGTTTCGTATCCCCTTATTCCCTTGTTTTGATTTTGTGGTAAGTTTACCACAAATTATTCTAAAAAAATGTGGTAAGTTTTCTACAAAATATCTTAATTTTTGTGGTAAGTTTCCTACAATTTTTGTATATTTGCATCCAAAATTAAGAAAACAAGTAAAAATATATGAACTATAATAAGAAAATCGAACTGCTTAACAGTTTAACAGTTAACAGTTCGATTTTCGTTTACTTGAATATCAGCGTGGTGAGCCTCTGCTCATCAAATAATTCCCTAGCCACTTGCTGCATCTGCTGGGCGGTGATGGCATCCACCTGCTCATAGAGTCGATCCACATTCTTCTCCCAACCATAGTGGAGGAAGCTCTTGCCAAAGTCAAGGGCAAAGTTCTCTCGGTTGTCGCAAGCCACGCCTATCTGTCCCTTTATCTGCTTCTTGGCGGCTCTGAGCTGTGCCTTGGAGAGAGGTTTCTCCATCAGCTTGTCCAGTTCCTTGCGCACCAATCGGAGGCAACGCTTCACGTCGTGCTCGTCACATCCGAAATAGATGCTCCAGGTGCCGTGTCGCCATAAGCCACCATCGTGCTCTCCACGGTGTAAACCAAGCCGTTGTGCTCACGCAGGGCAAGGTTGAGCTTGGCGTTCATGCCCGGACCTCCCAGGATATTGTTCAGGAGATAGAGCGGCATGCGGCGGTCGTCATGCACATCGTATGCCTGGGTGCCTATCATCACATGAGCCTGATGGGTATTCTTCTGCATCACAATCGTCTGCCCCGCGACTTTACTTTGAACTTTGAACTTTGAGCTTTGAACTTTATGATTTGCATCGCCTGCTTCCATTTCTCCGTTGGCGTTTCGGAAGTTTTGCCATTCATAAAGTTCAAAGTTCCATGTTCAAAATTCAAAGTCTTCAAAAGCTTCACCAGCTTCTTGAAGTCGATGTCGCCGTAGGCAAAGAAGATGGCATTGTCGGGGCGATAGAGCTTGCGAGTGAATCGCAGGGCATCCTCGGTGGTGAACTGGCGCACTTGCTCGGCGGTGCCCAGGATGTTGTGCCCCAAGGGATGACCCTTGAAGAGGATATTCTCGAACTCATCGTATATCAATTCGGCAGGCGAGTCGTTATAACTCTCTATCTCATCGCAGATTACCTCCACCTCCTTGTCTATCTCCTGCTGGGGGTAAGTGGAGTGGAAGACGATGTCGGAGAGGAGATCCACGGCTCTGGCTATGTGCTCCTTCAGGATGGCGGCATAGTATACCGTGCCCTCCTTGTTGGTGTAGGCATTGAGGTCGCCGCCCACGCTCTCCAGGCAGTTGAGGATATGCCAAGCCTTGCGTCGCTCGGTGCCCTTGAAGGTAACGTGCTCGCAGAAGTGGGCCAATCCCTCTTCGCCCGGCAGCTCGTCGCGGGTGCCAGCGTTTATCTGATAGCCGCAATACACCACCTGGCTATCCGAAGGCAAGTGGATGATGCGGAGTCCATTATCGAGTGTATAAGTATTGTATTTCATTCTTCTTAATTCATTCTTTGCTTATGATATTGCCATTTCTTCTGCAAAGGTAAGCAATCTTTGGCTAATGTGAGCATTCCAATCAATAAAAAAGATAAAAAATAGAGCTTTCTCTTTGTGTTGTCAGCAAAATGATTTATCTTTGCTCCCACAAAAATAATAAATTAGATACAAATGCGCAAAGTAATAGGAATAGGAGAAACCGTGCTTGACATCATCTTCAAGGGCGGCAAGCCGATAGAGGCAGTACCGGGTGGCTCATCATTCAATGCGGTCATCTCGTTGGGACGTTCGGGGGTGAACGCCTCCTTCATCAGCGAGGCGGGCAATGACCGCATCGGCGAATACGTGATTCAGTTTTTGAGAGACAATGGGGTGAATGCCGACAATGTGAGCATCTTCCCGGAATCGAAGTCGCCGCTCTCGCTGGCTTTCCTCGACGAGAACAACAATGCCGACTACATCTTCTACAAGGATCATCCTCACGACCAGCTGGAGTTTGCCACACCGGAAATCAATCCTGGCGACATCGTGCTCTTCGGTTCGTTCTTCGCCTGAATCCTGTGGTCCGTCCTCAGGTGGCAGGCTTCCTGGAGTACGCCAAGAGTCGTGGCGCATCCTCTATTATGATGTAAACTTCCGCTCTTCTCATCAGCATGAGATTATGAAGATTACACCTAATCTGATAGAGAACCTGGAGCACGCCGATTTCGTTCGTGGCAGCCACGAGGACTTCGGAATCCTCTATAAGAAACCGGAGGCTGACAAGGTGTATAATGCCGAAATCAGTTTCTACTGCAAGAAGTTTATCTGCACCCAGGGCGCTGAGCCAGTGGAGGTGAGAGCCGAGAATGGATTTGCCAAGAGCTATCCTTCGGAGAAGACGCAGACGGTGAGCACCATCGGTGCCGGCGATAATTTCAATGCCGGTTTCGTGTTCGGACTGATCAAGGATGGAATCACCCGCGAGGATATCGACCGTGGATTGTCTGAGGCGCAATGGGACAGCCTCCTTGTTTCGGCTCAAGAATTCTCCACCGAATGCTGCAAGGACATCTACAATTATGTTTCCAAGGAATTCGGAGAAGAAAAGAAGAAGGAATTATAAAAATATAAAAGATATGACAGAAATTACAAACAAAATTTATTACGTAGGCGTTAACGACCGCAACAAGCATCGTTTTGAGGGCCTCTGGCCTTTGCCTAACGGAGTGAGCTACAACTCTTATATCATTGACGATGAGAAGGTAGCGCTGGTAGATACTGTAGAGGTAGATTTCTTCACCCAGTTCCTGGAGAACATTCACGAGGTGATTGGTGACCGTGAAATCGATTACCTCATCATCAACCACATGGAACCTGACCACAGCGGTTCCATCGCCCTCATCAAGAAATATTACCCTAACATCAAGATTGTGGGCAACAAGAAGACCCTGGGAATGCTCGAAGGCTTCTATGGCGTAACTGATGACGTGGTAGAGGTGAAGAATGGCGAAACCCTCTCTCTGGGCAACCACGAGCTGAGCTTCGTTCTCATCCCTATGGTTCACTGGCCAGAAACCATGGTAACCCTCGATGCGAAGAACAAGGTGCTCTTCTCGGGCGATGCCTTCGGCTGCTTCGGCGCGCTGAACGGCGGAATCATCGATACGGAAATCAACTGCGAGACTTTCTGGCTGGAGATGGTTCGCTACTACTCAAACATTGTGGGTAAGTATGGAATCCCTGTTCAGAATGCCTTGAAGAAGTTGGCTGGCGTGGAGCTGGATTATATCTGCTCAACCCATGGTCCTGTTTGGCACGAGCATATTGAGAAGGTAATCGGCATGTATGATAAGATGTCGAAGTACGAGACGGAGCCGGGCCTCGTTATCTGCTACGGCACCATGTACGGCAACACCGAGCGTATGGCCGAAATCATCGCCCGTGCAGCAAGCAAGGCTGGCGTGAAGAACATCGTAATGTACAACATCTCGAAGACTCACCACAGCTACATCCTGCGCGACATCTTCCGCTACAAGGGGCTCATCGTAGGTGCTCCAACCTACAATGCCGGTCTTTATCACGAGATGGAGGTTCTCCTCTCCGAACTTGCCAATAAGGACGTCAAAAACCACCTTCTTGGCTGGTATGGTTCTCATTGCTGGGCAAGCAAGGCTGTGGCTAAGATTCAGGAGTGGAACGAAACCAAGCTCCACTACGAGCCAGTGGGTGAGCCGGTAGATATGAAGCAGGCGATTACTCCAGAGGTCAAGGCGAAGTGCGAGGCTCTGGGTAAGGCAATGGCAGAGAAGCTGCTGGCGGAATAAAAGTTTAAGGGCGGAAGAACAACTGGGTTAACAGAGTTAACAGTTAACAGTTGTTTTTCCGCTCTTTCTTTTGTTTCCGAGCATTCATTTTCCATTCTTGTGTGCCCCCACATCTATCTTTTTTGCTTTTCTCTCTAAAAAGTTCCTGGAAAAGGAGTGGCATTTCAAATATTTTATATACCTTTGCACACAGATACCCATTCTGCTCACGCCGAGTGCCGACACTTTGCTATGAGTCATGGCGATGGTTGAGGCGTGGTTTGGGGCTCTAATAACAATTGAGTTTACTTGAGGTATTCTTAATTTAAAAAGAAAACTTTGTGAATAGCAAGCAAGGTAATAGTAGATACACTTATTGAGTATTTCAATAGGGTAGATGGGTGTGGTAATTTTAAGACAATAGTTTGCAATGGAAATTTTAGAGTTTAATGATGTACTTTCTTCTGTTATGATTGAAGAAATAAAAAGAGCAATTTTTTAACTTGCTCTTTTTATTTGCCAATATACTTTTGTATTTTCCGGTAAGCGGTCGGCTGGCTGATTCCCAAGGCTTTTCCAACTCCGATGCTGCTTCCGTATTTTCGATAAGCATCTCGGATCAGCTCTCCTTCAAATTCCTCAATCGCCTTGTTTAAATCATTTACGTCTCTTGTCTGTTTTTCTTCTTCCTTCAGCACTGGAGCGGATCACGGATGCTATTTTCAGGCTTCTGTCGGAGGAATATACATTAGACAATACCACCACCATGGTAATCCCCCACAGGATGGCCGTTCCCATCAATACCTCCATTAACCCTTCCCCACCCTTCGGCATAGGAAAAATAAAAGCCGGTCTGCGTAGGAGGCTCTGCCAAAACCGCCGTTTTCATCCTGCAGGGAATAGAGTACTGTGCTTTTCCTGTTCTCACTGTATCTGTAGTCCGTCATATTTTCCGTGATAAAACGGTTCAGA
>ENA-OQEB01000911-OQEB01000911.1-human-gut-metagenome-genome-assembly--contig:-NODE-911-length-11551-cov-1.780725_pt1 | contig 11551 bp, 16 predicted proteins | sample MGYA00242787_ERZ504619 | MGnify/ENA primary metagenome ERZ504619 (study PRJEB26092, sample SAMD00036317) | human gut metagenome | host: Homo sapiens | study: EMG produced TPA metagenomics assembly of... | reverse complement strand
GGTATGCTCTACGAGATAAGCGTGTGTACGGTAAAATGCTTCCATGCTTTAAATTCGGTTTATTGGGCGACAAATATACGGCTTTTTTTATAGATTTGCAAAGTAGAGATGGCAAAATATTATATAACTTTGCACTCTCATACAAAACGTGAGTAATTGGTTAACATTTGAAAGATGAAACTTTATGTGTTCAATCCTGATGCAGATATGGCATTGGGAAATAATGAAGAAAATTATATGGCGCCCGCTACCATCCGCCGTATGGCTGAAGACTTGGCTTTGTTGCCGATTTGGTATGCCCAGCGGGTAGTGGGGTACTGGCCTCTTCCGCTATAATGCAGATTATCTGAAACAGATGCAACAGTTGTTCCGGCTGGATGTGCATTTGGTGACAGAGCCGGAGCTACCCGATTATGCTGATGTGCGGGTAATGCCTTGGGGATGGAACCCCGCTATCCGTAAACGGATGTTGAAAGGCGGTGTTCTGGAAAAAAATCTTCCTACGCCGGATGCTTTGGATAAATATCGTATGAAGGCTGCCCGTAGTAACGCTTTGGCTTTTCGCGCACTTTTCTATTTCAATAAAATAGATTATACTTGTGGTGACGGTTGTTGCTTGGTGGAGGCTGATGGTAGAATGACGGATATCTCTCCGGATATTGTTGATCGTTACAAGGAGGGATGTGTGTTCAAATCACTTTGGTCGGGAAGTGGAAAGGGATTGTGCTGGTGCCGTCATGGCTTTACGAAAAATGTTTCCGATTGGTGTAGTAGGGCGCTGAAAGAAAATAGAGGTTTTGTGATGGAGCTATATTTGATAAGGTGGAAGACTTTGCCATGGAATTTTATTCGGATGGTCGGGGAAAGCTTCTTTTTGTCGGCTATTCCCGTTTTGTTACGGATGACAAAGGGGCATATCGTGGTAATATCCTTACTTCGGATGAGCAAGTGGAGGAATGGATTCAGCAATATGTACCCTTTGAAGCATTTGTACGCATACGCAATATGATGCAGAAAGCATTGGAAACGAGTTATGCTACATCTTATATGGGTTTCTTGGGTGTGGACATGATGGTCTGCCGTCAGAAGGAAGGGCATCCGTATGCCATCAACCCCCATGTCGAAATAAATCTACGGATGAATATGGGAATCGTTTCCCATGTGCTTAGTGATCATTTCATTGTCCCCGGTGGGGAGGGACGTTTCTCCATTGATTGTTTTCCGACCCATGAAGCTTTGATGGAGCGGCATGAGCAGGATATGCAAAGCTATCCGCTGGTGGTGAAGGACGGCAGGGTTGTTTCCGGCTATCTGCCTCTGGTACCGGTCACTCCGAAGAGCCGTTACCGGGCTTTTGTCTGTGTCACTGCTGCTGAATAGCTTCGCTTTCGTTTCCGCAACGGTCTATGGCTGTCACGGCAAAATATTTTCGGGCAGTCCACGGGCGGATGGGGGCATAGGTATATTCCGTGCCTTGTACTCGTTGTGCCAGGATATTCTCCGGATTGGAGGTATCTACGGGATAGGTGTCCGAACCGTAGATTACATACATCGGAGCATTCCGCTTGTCATTGTCCGTGGCGGGTTGCCAGCTTAGTTTCCAATAGCCGTTTTCCGGTGTTTCCACCGTGAGTCCGGAGGGAGGTGTAGGAGCTGCATTGTCTATCCACGGCATGGCGGGTTGCAGGGCCGGGGCGGTATAGTAGTCTTCTTCTAGCGCATCATAAAGCCCTTGCGTATTGTCCATCAGATACTTCACGCGGTAGTGTGCCTCGCCCGCCAGACCGTGGGCGCGGATAAAGTGCATCTGCCGTTCAATCTCGTCCAGCGTCCAGTTCCCTTCGCTGGGGTCGAGGAAGTAGATGCCCAGACCGGGAATGATTTGGCGTCCGTTACTTTGTTCCTGCCAGTCGAGGGCAAAGGGATAGAAATGATTGCCACGGAAATAGAGCATCGGATAAATCTGGTCCTGGATGCCCTCGCCCAGCCAACCCTGCACGTCTTGATAGACGGTGTGGAAGGCATTCCAGCCACGGGAGGGGTAGCGGGAAGTGTCTTTGTATTTTCCTACCGGGCAGGTGCTGACCTTTACCCAGGGTTTCATGGCTTTTACACCTTTATTATATATAGCGTACTATTTCCGTCAGGTTGTCTCTGCGCCATTGGGCAAGGCTGCGTCCTTTGCTGTATTTGCGGTAGTCGTAGCTGTCGGGAAAACGGGGGGCGTTTTCCGGATAGCGCAGGTAGTCGAAGTGTATCCCGTCTACATCGTAGCGTTCCACCACTTCGCGGACAAGGCTCATCAGGTACTCTTTGGTTTGCGGATGTCCGGGATTCAGGAAGTATTCGCGTTTGTAGGGTACGCAGATGGCGCGTTTCTTTTTGGTGACGGACTCTTTACCGAGGGCGGCTACATGCTTGCGGTTGCCAGAGGGATGGTCACCATCCAGGCATGGCACTCCATACCGCGCTTGTGGCATTCGGCTATGGCAAAAGCCAGCGGATCGTAGCCGGGGTCGCCGCCCACCTTTCCGGTCAGTATGGAGTTGTAGGGCTCGATGGCTGATTTGTAGAGGACATCTCCCCGTGTACGGGTCTGGAACAGTACTGTGTTGAAATTGGCGGCTTTCAGTCTGTCCAATATTTCAATCAGTTCGGCCTGTTGCTTGCGGATGCCTTCGGGCGAAGTGGTGCGTGTCTGCGGCCAGTCCAGGCCATAGACGGCAGTTATCCAGGCGGCACGCACTTCATGCTTGGGCGGTTGCGCAGCCAGTGGCAGCAAGACGGCCATATATAGTAAAATGGAAATAATTCGTTTCATTTTTCTCTTTTCTTCTTTTATTTCTGTCATATTTCTCGGCGAAGATAAGCAAAACACCCGATTATTTTGTGCTGTTTACTTGGAAACTGTTACATTTGCATACATTAAAGATATTAACACGCCATGATTACATTTACGCTTTGCCTGCTGGCGTTGATAGCCGGCTATTTTATCTACGGACGCTTCATAGAACGCGTCTTTGGTCCCGATGACCGCAAAACACCCGCCCTTACCAAAGCCGATGGTGTGGATTACATTCCACTGCTACTTGGAAAATCTTTATGATACAGTTTCTCAATATTGCCGGGTTGGGACCTATCTTCGGTGCCATCATGGGAGCTAAGTTCGGTACGGCATCCTATCTGTGGATTGTACTTGGCAGTATCTTTGCCGGTGCAGTGCACGACTATCTTGCCGGTATGCTCTCCTTGCGGCATGACGGGGAAAGCCTGCCGGAAATCATCGGACGCTATCTGGGGCTGACCACCAAGCAGGTGATGCGCGGCTTTACCGTCATCCTGATGATATTGGTGGGAGCTGTCTTTGTGGCAGGGCCGGCCGGACTGCTTGCCAAGTTGACCCCCGACAGCTTGGATACCACCTTCTGGATTATTGTTGTTTTCGCTTATTATATCTTTGCCACTTTGCTGCCGGTAGATAAGATTATCGGTAAGATATACCCACTGTTCGCCGTTGCCCTGCTGTTCATGGCGGTCGGTATTCTGGTAATGCTTTACGTCAACCATCCTGCATTGCCGGAGATATGGGACGGATTGCAGAACACGCATCCCGATGCGGTTGCATTGCCCATCTTCCCCATCATGTTCGTCAGCATTGCCTGCGGTGCCATCAGTGGCTTCCATGCCACGCAGAGTCCGCTGATGGCACGTTGCATGACAAGCGAGCGCCACGGACGCCCCGTTTTCTATGGGGCAATGATAACCGAAGGCATTGTAGCTCTGATATGGGCTGCCGCCGCCACTTATTTCTTCCACGAGAACGGGATGGGGGAGACGAATGCCTCTATCATTGTAGACGCCATTACAAAAGACTGGCTGGGTGCCGTAGGTGGCGTATTGGCCATTCTGGGTGTTATTGCCGCGCCTATTACCAGTGGCGACACGGCTTTCCGTTCAGCGCGCCTCATTGTGGCGGATTTCTTGGGAATGGAACAAAAATCCATGCGTCGCCGTTTATATATATGCATCCCGATGTTCCTGGTAGCCATTAGCTTGTTGCTTTACAGCCTGCGGGACAAGGATGGATTTGATATGATTTGGCGTTATTTTGCCTGGGCCAATCAGACTCTGTCCGTCTTTACGTTGTGGGCCATTACGGTCTATCTGGTACGCGAGAAGAAAGGACGTTATTATTACGTCACCTATTTCCCGGCATTATTCATGACGGCTGTGTGTACCACTTACATCTGCATTGCTCCCGAAGGTTTCGGGCTCGGTCCGAATTATGCGCTGGGCATAGCTTGATAGCTGTTGTGCTGGCTGCTATTTGGTTTAATATTTGGTATTTTAAGACGACTAAAAAACTTTGGTAATGAAGAAAATCAAGAAATCTACCGGGCTCACGTTGGCCCTGCTTATTTACGTTTCTGCTACTGCCGCTTATTTCCTTCCCCGCAATACGGAAATCAGCGATACTGAGAAGTATGTCACCGTAGCTGCTTCGTACCTCATTGTATTTGTGCTGTGGCTGGTGCTTCGCAAGAAGGAGGCGCTGCAACGCAAGCGATTCGAAGAAGACAATAAACAACATTGATTATTTACTCAAAAAACAGAACAAGATGAAAAACTGGCATTATTCGTTTGCTTGCTTGTTGTCACAGTGGCAGCTCAGGCACAGTTTGAAAAAGGTAAGTGGATTTTGAACCCGTCCATCACCGGTTTGGAATTTTCTCATGACACGGGAACCGACAAGACAAGTTTTGGCCTTGAAGCAAGGGAGGTGCTTTCCTGCTCGACAACATCGCCTTGCTGGTGCATGCCGGGGCTGCTTGGAATACCGGAGGGTCTGACCTCGATGTCTATACGCTGGGTGTAGGTGGACGTTATTATTTCGACAAGATTGGCGTGTATCTGGGTGCCGATGTCAATGTGGACCGTTGGGATTGGGGACATGATTTGGATGATACCAAGTTCTCTTTCGGTCTGGAAGCCGGTTATGCGTTCTTCCTGACGCGTACGGTAACCATTGAGCCTGCTGCTTATTGGAACATTAACGACGACCGTTCTAAATTTGGTCTGAAAGTAGGTTTCGGATTCTATTTCTAATCTCATTTTGCTACTACCACAGAGTTTGTTTTTGCAAAACATCTGTCATGCTATCACGCGGAGGGGTATATTCTATTGATTACAAATACCTTACCGCGTGATAGATAGGCGTGATAGATAAGAATCGTTACACTTATCTGTCACGCCCATTTCGTTTCCATTTCAATTGTACTGCATACTTCTTTCATTGGCGCTATTATCTTAGTTATCAGTCTTTCCTACTGCAAAGTTCTGCACGCTTTTTGCAGTGTCACTGCATGAGGCTTGCAGTAGCTCTGCAATACGGTTGCAGTCGTACTGCAATGGGCGTGCAGCAGCACTGCAAAAGGAATGCAGTGACTTTGCAGTGGCGATGCAGTGTCTTTTAGCCGTAATCTTTTCTATTCTCATACCGTTATTACATGTATTCCTAATATAGTCTTATGAGATTAGGGGTTCTATTTTTGATTATGATTGCGAAAATGAGTATATTTGATGCTATGGACTTGAAATACAAAATGCTATGAACAGAGTTTGTTTTCTCCTATTGCTTTGTTGCCTTTCATCCTGCAAGATGAATAAGACGGAACGCGTAGAAATGCCTGAAGATTCTGTAGATACGGTAGGGTTAGACCGACGGTTGCAGGAAAAATCAGTGAGCGATAGCCTCAAGATAGGGCTCGTGGATGACGGTGACTGCTTGCAAAAACAATTGCTTGCCATTCACGACGAACTGAGAAAGCGGTTGGAAAACACAACCTACACACACATCCGGAGGAATGTGACCGGATATGGGGTGGGGATGCATTGCATAGATATAGATTTGATTGTGAATACTCCTGAAAAACGGAAAGAGTTCCGGGAGGAGATAATGGACTCCCCCGTTTTCTGTTTTCATGGTGTAGAAGTCCCCGTCATCAACGAGAGAGTAGGCAGGAATCATATTCGTGGCATCCATATCCGTCCCGAATATCCAGTCTTTTCAACGAAAGCGCCTCATGCGACATTCATCCTCAGCAATCACAGTGGCGGAGATTTGACCTGCGGCGAGCATTACTACCTGACGTTCGAAGACGAAAAAGGTACCTGGCGGGAATTGCCGATAAACGCTGCCTTTTGGGACATCGCCTATGTGCTGCGGGATGGGGAGGAAAGGGTTATGAAAGCCTCTCTTTATCCGGATGTGCATCCCAACAAGCCGGGACGCTACCGTTACTTTTATGAGATAACCATCAAGAGGAAACCTGTCTTGATGATGGCTGAGTTCAGATTGACGGACAATGAGGAAGAATGGAGAACGGCGGAAAAGACATCTCTTTCCCCTTATATTTCGGATGCAGGGAAGGGCGGAAGCCCACAATTGATAACGGAAGAGCCAATGGAGGAACCGGTCTATAAAGTAGTGGAAGTGATGCCCGAGTTTCCGGGAGGTATGAAAGCCTTAATGGATTTTATTCAAAAGAATATCCGTTATCCGGAAGAAGCCCGTAAGAATGGCATTCAGGGAAGAGTTGCTGTCAGCGTGGTGATTGACGAGAATGGTCGTGTGACGGCCCCCGTTATTATGCGCAGCAGGTATCCTGCCTTGGATGAGGAAGCATTACGGATTGTAGGATTGATGCCACAATGGAAACCGGGGATGCAGCAGGGTAAAGCCGTGAAGGTGGAATTTACTTTTCCGGTTACTTTTAAATTGGAGTAGTAGCACCGGTAAGATTAAGCACAAAGACACGGAGGCATAGAGTTTTATTCTTTTTCCTTGAATTTAATATCTCTGTGTCTCCGTGCCTCTGTGTTCTATTTAAGGAAGCGAGGGGTGTAATTTCTCTTGCAAGAATTGTCCCGTATAACTTGCCGCACACTTCGCCACTTCCTCCGGTGTACCGGTAGCTACGATGTTTCCTCCTTTGTCCCCTCCTTCGGCCCCAGGTCTATCACATGGTCCGCACACTTCACCACATCCAGATTATGTTCGATGATGACAATGCTGTGCCCGCGGCGTATCAGGGCATCGAAGGCTTCGAGCAGTTTCTTGATGTCATGGAAGTGTAGTCCGGTGGTCGGTTCATCGAAGATGAACATGGTCGGGTCTGCTTTCTCCTGGCTGAGGTAGAAGGCGAGTTTCACGCGCTGGTTCTCTCCACCGGAGAGGGTGGAGGAGGCTTGCCCCAGTTTGATATATCCCAAACCTACATCCTGCAAGGGTTGCAGCTTCTTCACAATCTTTTTCTGTCCGTGTTGCGTAAAGAATTCGATGGCTTGGTTTACGGTCATCTCCAATACGTCGTAGATATTCATGTCGTGGAACTTTACTTCCAGCGTGTCTGCTTTGAAGCGTTTGCCGTGGCAGGATTCGCATTCCAGTACAAGGTCTGCCATGAATTGCATTTCCACAGTGATGGTACCTTCACCCTTGCATTCTTCGCAACGGCCGCCTTCGCTGTTGAAGCTGAAGTATCCGGCACTGTATCCCATCTGCTTGGCAAGTGGTTGGTCCGCCCATAGTTTACGGATTTCATCGTAGGCCTTGATGTAGGTCACGGGGTTACTTCTCGATGACTTCCCGATAGGATTCTGGTCAACAAACTCTACATTGCGCAGGTTCTGCAAGTCTCCTCCGATGGAGGAGAACTCGCCCGGGCGTTCGTTGCATTCATCCAACTCTCGTTTCAGGGCGCGGTAGAAGATGTCGCGCACCAGCGTACTCTTGCCCGAACCGCTGACACCGGTGACTACGGTCATTACATTCAGCGGGAACCGTGCCTCTACACCCTTCAGGTTGTTTTCGCGCGCGCCTTTTATTTCTATGTAGTTGTTCCACGGGCGGCGGTGTTCCGGCAGGGGGATGGTTTCTTCGCCCAGCAGATAGCGCACGGTATAGCTGTCACTGTCTTTCTGAAGGTCTTTCATATCTCCTTGGTAGACGACCTCCCCTCCAGGCGGCCTGCCCGGGGACCGATGTCGATGATATAGTCGGCAGCGCGGATAATCTCTTCGTCGTGTTCCACTACCACTACCGTATTGCCCAACTGTTGCAGCTGGCGGAGCACGTGTATCAGTTTGTCCGTATCGCGGCTATGCAGGCCGATGCTCGGTTCGTCAAGAATATACAGGCTGCCCACTAAGCTGCTACCCAGTGAAGTGGCAAGGTTGATTCGCTGGCTTTCACCGCCGGAGAGCGAGTTGCTGAGGCGGTTCAGCGTGAGGTATCCCAAACCGACATCCAATAGGAATTGGATGCGGCTGTTGATTTCTGTCAGGATGCGGCGGGCTATGTCGGCGTCATGCGGGTCTAGCTGCAGGTTGTCGAAGAAGAGCTTCAACTCAGTGATGGGCAAATCTACCAGTTCGGAGATGTTGCGTCCTCCCACGCGTACGTAGTTTGCTTCGGGCTTCAGGCGGGTGCCGTGGCATTTGGGCAGAGCGTCTTTCCGCGGTAGCTGCCAGCATCACACGGTATTGTATCTTGTACTGATTTTCCTGCACCATCTTGAAGAAGGCGTTGATGCCCTCAAAGTAGGGTGTCCCTTCCCACAGCATCCGGCGTTGCTCGTCGGTCAGTTCATAATAGGGAGTGAAGATGGGGAAGCCGGCTTTCTCGGCTCCGTGTATCACCATATCCCTCCATTCGCCCATCTTTTCGCCCCGCCAGCATACGACGGCTCCGTCATAGACGGACAAGGAACGGTCGGGTATCACGAGATGCTCGTCGATGCCGATGACCCGTCCGAATCCCTCGCATACGGGGCATGCGCCGATGGGAGAGTTGAAGGAGAACATCTGGTCGTTCGGTTCTTCGAAGGTGATGCCGTCTGCCTCGAACTTGGTACTGAAACGATAGAGGCAGGTACTCCCGTCGGGCTGGTAGAAACGCAGCAGGCAGGCGCCGTCTCCTTCGTACATGGCTGTTTCGGCCGAGTCGGTGAGGCGGCTGACGGAATCCTTTTCTGAAGAGGCTGTCATACGGTCAATCAACAGAAAAACGGTGTCTCCGGTTTTTGGCTTGTATTCGTCGATGCGCATCATTTCACCGTTCACTTCCAGACGGGTGAAACCTTGCTTCATGTCTATCTCCAGTTGTTGTTGCAGCGTGCGGTCTTCGCGCAGCAATATCGGAGCGAGCACAGTATACCTGGTCCCTTCCGGATGCTCCAGCATGCATTTCACGATGTCTTCTGCCGAGTGTTTCTTCACTTCCTGTCCGCTGACCGGCTGAAGGTTTTCCCCACGCGTGCATAGAGCAACCGCAGATATTCGTATATTTCGGTGGAGGTACCCACGGTGGACCGTGGGTTACGGCTGCTTACTTTCTGCTCAATGGCAATGGCAGGTGGAATCCCTTTGATGAAATCGCATTCAGGCTTGCTCATACGTCCCAAAAACTGGCGGGCATAACTGCTCAAGCTCTCCACGTAGCGGCGCTGCCCCTCGGCATATAATGTATCGAAAGCAAGTGAGGATTTTCCGGAACCGGACAGTCCGGTGATGACTACGAGTTTGTTACGGGGAATCTCTACGTCAATGTTCTTGAGGTTATTGACACGGGCTCCCTTTATGATAATCGATGTATTTTCTGCCATATAAAAGTCACTTATGTGATTTAGGATTTGCAAAGATAATGCAAACCGGGGTAGAATAAAACGAACCTGCTGGAAAAATCGCATCAGATAGGCAAGGTTAAGATTTGTTATACTTTAGGATGACTGCTAATTTACATTAAATAAAAGCGTTAAATTCGCGTCCGACTCCTTTTAATGTCCGAACATGGTAAAGCGTAATATAAAATGGCTTCTTGTTGTGCTGGTGTTAGGTTTATGCCCCTCAATCCTGCATGCCGAAGACCCTTATGGAGAGATGAAAGCTCTGGCAGATAGTGCGCAGAAAGTGTTGGGACAAGACCGACTGCTTCCATCAATGCCCGGTGGATAAAACTTGCCCGCGAACTGAACGATACGGTACAGATTAGTGATGCCCATAACAACTTGATTTCTCATTATTATCAGTTGGGGGACATTGACCACTTGAAAGCCGCAACCTATGAATATATGGACTGGTGCCGGAAATACCAACGGACACGAGACCGGTATATGGCGTGGCGGCAGTACATTCAGCGCATGACGGAGAAAGGTATGCAGGAGGAGGCGATGGCTGAAACCGTCAGGCTCCATCAGGATGCCGAGCAAGCCCGGGACAAATACGGATTGGCATGTGGCGAAATGTGCATCGGGTATAACCATCGGGTCTTTGGAAACAACGTAAAACTGTGTATAGAGAATTACAACAATGCACTGAAACTTTTCGAGGAGGGCAGCTATTATCGTGACGCATACGTGGTGTTGCTTAATATTATCCAGACTTATCTTTCACGCAGTGAGTATGCGGAAGCCGGCGAGTATCTGAGTAAATTGTCGCAACTGGAGGACAAACTGGACCGTAAACAAGTCGGCAATAGACCCTTCCCTGCCACCTGCGTTTCTGTGAATTCAGGGGTTATAGCTTATTTGGCCAATGAAGGTAGAAAGGCTGCTGAGCCTTATATTGAGGAGACCGACCGCTTCTACCGTCAACATCCGGAGAGCTCGACGCCCGAAGCATGGTTTGGCTATAAGATAATGTGTTGCCGTATCCTCGGTGATTTGAAAGGTAACATTGCTTACGTGGATTCACTCATGGATTATCAGCATTCACTGGGGCTTTGCTATCCTTATAACCATTATATGAAAGGAGAACTGCAGGAACAGTTGGGCGATTATCGTGCGGCTTGCCGCAGTTATGCCAGATATGGCGCCGTGAGTGACTCCGTGCGTACGGCAGAAATGGATGACAAGCTAAGCAAATATACGGCACAGTTTGAAGTGGACCGGCTGAAGATGGAGAAACTGGAACTGAGTGCCAGATTGAACAAGGAAAGACTGATGATAGCCTTGGTCGTTGGCGGACTGGTATTGCTGCTCTTGCTGCTCATTACTTATCTGTATATCCGCACCCTCTCCATGAACCGCAAGTTGGAAGCTGCACGCAGGGCGGTGGAAAAAATGAGCCAGGTCAAAAGTTCCTTTATACAGCATATCACCCATGAAATCCGTACTCCGTTGAATTCCATCGTCGGCTTTTCTACCTTGCTGGCTCAAGAGAAACTGGATGATGTGGAGAAACGCGAGTATGTTGAACAAGTGGAGGGCAACAATACATATCTGTTGAGTCTGATGGAGAACATACTCAATATTGCGGATATGGATTCGCGAGTGTGGGAGATGCCGCGGGAGGAGATAGAAGTGGATGCGTGTTGCAAGGAATGTATTGAGGGCTTCCGCCCGGAACTGAAGCCGGGAGTTGAAACTGGAATATGTGCCTGCTTCCGGTATTGCGGCCTTTTATGCAGCCCGGCAATGGCTGAAAATGGTGCTGGTGTCTTTGTTGGATAATGCGGTGAAGTTTACGGAAGAAGGTCATATACGCGTTTCCT
>ENA-OQEB01000910-OQEB01000910.1-human-gut-metagenome-genome-assembly--contig:-NODE-910-length-11584-cov-3.299729_pt1 | contig 11584 bp, 17 predicted proteins | sample MGYA00242787_ERZ504619 | MGnify/ENA primary metagenome ERZ504619 (study PRJEB26092, sample SAMD00036317) | human gut metagenome | host: Homo sapiens | study: EMG produced TPA metagenomics assembly of... | reverse complement strand
CGGCTATCGTGTTCTTCCCGAGGGCGTACCCGCTGCCACCGCCGTGTTGAAGCCGTAGTTCCTCGGCTGGCTGGTACCGCCGCATGAACTCCGCATCGCTTAGGGGCTGTCGCAGCCCCGATACCGTCCGCTCCCGTGCCGCCTGCACCGCCACGGCGGGCTGTCCCAAGCCGTTGCCGTTCTGCACGGTGGCGGGTGTCTGCACGGTTGCGCCGTCCTGCCCGTTCTGCCCCATGTACTTGGCGGCAAGCTCGTAGCTCTTCTCCATCAGTGCCACCTGATCGTCGATTCCGCCCGCCTGCCGTTCCCTTTCTTCTAACTTGGCGGTCAGCTCCTCCACCTGCCTTTTCAGCTCCTCCTTTTCCCCGTCCACCTTCGGCTCTTCGTAGAACGAGCCGAGTTTCCGGTTGATGTCCCGGTAGGCGGCGACGGAAGAGCGGCCGCCGTTGCCCGAGTAGTCCCTGAACGGTTCCCGTTCCGGCTCGCTGTCCGGCAGTTCCATTTCCACCCCGTCCGCATCGCTCTCTTCGGAGAAGGCGAAGTCCTCCAGCGAGCGCACCTTCTCTGCCTGCCGCCTTTCCGCCTGCGCCTGCTCGTAGGCTTTCCGCTTGTCGCCGATGATCCCGTCGTTCTCCGGCAGGGGGATGTCGGCGTTGAACGCCCCCACGGTGTCCCGGTTCACCTCCCGCTCCTCCGAAGGTGCGAATATCAGCCACATCGAGCCGAGGAACAGCAAGCCCATCAGCGGATATACCATCAGCTTCTTCCGTTGCTGCAACTGTTTCGGCGTGAGCGGCTTGGCTGTCTTCTTTTCCTTTTTCCCGCCGCCCTTGTCCTCCTTCTTTCCGTTCCCCGTCTCCGGGGCTGCGGCATCCGCCGCCTTTACGTGCTGCGTTGCCGTTACTTTTCTTGGTTCTGTTCTTCCATCATGTCAAAAATTTATGGTTGTCCTACATTCTGATTCTTCTCCCCGGAGGCTTCCGCCTGCCTGTCTCCCCGGCTTGCCGCTTGCCGGGTGGTTCCTTCCGTTCCCGGCTTGCCGCCTTTTCGGGGAACAGCCTCGCTTCCAGACCTGCCAGTTCTTTCGCCGCCCGCTCCCGAATGGCACGGTTGTGGCGTCCGATGGCGGCTTCCGGGTAGTCACGGGAGAGGTCGCCGTTGTCCTCGCTCAGGTGGTAGTCCCACCTTAGCCGGGCGATGCCGGCAAAATCCTCCATCAGCGTACTTCTCCACCGTCTCCTTCGGTACTTCCCGCTGACCGTCCCAGCCGTGGCGGGCGAGCCCGTGGAGCAGCGCCCGTTCCGCCTTCACCGCTTCCAGATAGTCGCCGGGCAGTATGCCGCCCGTCTTCCTCTCGTAAAGGGCGGCGGCTTGCCGCATCAGCTTTCCCCGCTCGTCCGCCTCCCGCAACTCGATCTGTTCCATGACGGTGTGGTTGTCGCCCCGCATCTCCTCGCTCCATTCCCGGCTCAGTTCTTCGAGCCTGCGGTAGCCTTCCGCCAGCCCGTGGCGGATGGCCACCGAGTCGTCCGGTTTCTCGCCTTTCAGGGCAAGCCTTTTCAGTGCGTCGAGGTCGCCCTCCCTCATGCAGCAGTTCAGCAGCCGGTGCGCCGCATCCCGTTCCGCCTGCGCTTCGGGGGATAGCGGCTGCGGGGCGTTGCGCCTCGTGTACTCGTGCTCCAGCACCTTGTATTGCGCCGCCAGACGCAGCATCGGGCTTTCCGCCGCCTCCTTCACGCTCCGGGGGATTGCCGCCCCCTCACGCATCCCGTAACGGGTCTCTTTCAAGGCGTCCATGACCGCCCGCCATTCGGGATAGCCCGTCTGGTACACGTACCGGAAGAACCTGTGTTCCAGCAGCAGCTCCGCCTGTTTCCTTGTCACCTCCGGGCAGTCCCGGTAGTCCCTGACGGACTGGAGGATTGCGCCGGCATCCGCACGCCTCTTTTTCAGCAGGCTCCCGAAATACGCCGTTACCTGCCTCATGTTCCGCTCCTCCTGCCGCTCCCGGCGGCGGAGCAGCCACTCACTCAACCTCTCCGCCAGTCCCATGCCGTCCGCTTTCAAAAGGGTTGACAATACTGTCATTGGGCAATTGCAGGCGCCTGACATGCTCTATCCCCAGTTCCTTCCCGTCGTTCCTGCCGATGCGTAGATGGAGGCGACGGTCATATAGACCGACAGTGCGCCGAACGCCGCCAGCATCACGAGGATGATTGCCACACGCATGTCGGGCGAGATACGCCCGGCGAGGCGGCGGAGCTTCCCGTCCGCCCAGTCCTGCGCCTTTGTGATGAACTTGCCTATCATGTCCGTCAGCGTTTGAGGGTCTGCAAATCCTTGTTCTCCGTGACCTCGAAGCCCTCGATGATGAAGCCCTGCGGGTTGTTGTCGCTCCTGACCGCATCCAGCAGACGGCAGCGGGTCACAAGGCTGCGCTCCGTAACAGAGCTTTCCCTAAGGATGATCTGCCGGGCGAATGTCCGCACGCTGTACGGGTACTTGTCGAAGTCGCACCGCAGGCTGTCTATCTCTATCATCTGGTTGATGTTCCCCGAGATTATCCGGTTGTAATACCCCTTTTCCGAGAGGTCCTTGTAGTAGTTGAAGGCGCTCTTGTCCGCCAGCAGCAGCGAACGCCTGATGTTGCCCTCGATAGCCGACTTGTCGGGCGAGAGCGTGAAGAACAGCTCGTGGAAGCGGCGCACGTGTTCCCGTGCCTCCACCGGGCGGTTCTGCCGCACGTCCTGCGAGAGTGCCAGCATCAGGCTCTTGCCGTTGTCCAGCACGTAGATCTTCTGCCGCTGCGCCTCGGCGAAGCTGTACGACTTCCACAGGGCGAAGCCCGTCACCACGGCGCACAGGCTGGCGAACACCAGCGTAAAGAGCCGTATCTGCCTGAAGCTCGTTTCGATATTTTTCAAACTTTTAAATTCCATGTTTCCGGTTTTTTATTCGTTATGACTCATGTTCTTGGGACATCCGCCGCTACTTGACGATCCTTCCGGCGATGTTCCCCACGGCTGCGCCCGCACCCGCTGCGGCGACGTTGCTATCTTCGTGGCGGTCTGGTTCATCGCACGGTTGGCATGGCTCACCCCGCCCGCCATGATGATCCAGTTGGCGACGGTCGGTATGGTGAAGTACCCGAATATCCCGATGATTAAAAAGATGATGTACACCGTGTTCGAGCTGTCCGGGATGAAGGTCGGGTCGCTCATCGCCTCGATGTCACGGGTGAGCATCAGCACTTGGATGCGTGCCAGCACCGAGCTGAACAGGTCGCTCACGGGCAGCCACATGTAGATGGAGATGTACCTCGTTATCCACTGCGTGAGCGTGCTCTGGAACCCGTCATAGACCGAGAGGGCGAACGCTATCGGACCGAGGATGGAGAGGGCGATCAGGAAGAACGTCCGTATCGTGTCGATCACCAGCGCAGCCGACTGGAACAGCAGTTCGAGCAGTTCTTGGAACCACAGCCGGATGCTCCGCTTCATGTTGTACTCCGTCCGGTCAATGTACATCACCGCCATCGTCTTCAAGTCCTTGGGCGACCAGCCCAGCTCGTCGAGCTTCTTGTCGAAGTCCTCCTTGCTCGCCAGATACGCCTTCTCCGGGTCACGGCGGAACGCCTCCCTCTCCAGCGTCTCCTTCTGTTCCCGGTATCGGTTCATGTCGAAGGTCTGTGATTCGAGCATCCCGTGGCAGCCCTTCACCACGGGCGAGAGCACCGTGTTGATCGTGCCGATGACGAAGGTGGGGAAGAAGAGGATGCACAGCCCGATGGCGAACGGGCGCAGCAGCGGGTACACGTCGATGGGCTCGGCACGGGCGAGCGCCTGCCACACCTTGGCGGCTACGTAGAACAGCGCACCCAGCCCGGCGATTCCCTTGGCTACCCCCGTCAGCTTCTCGCAGAGCGGCATCATGTCCTGATACAATGCCTGCAATATCTCGTGCAGGTTCGTGAAGTCTATCGCTAACAACATAGTCCTATATTATATTTATGTACGTGAACATTATTATATATTGCCACTCTCACCAGTAACGGTCTTCCGCATCCCCGTAGAGAGCCACCACCCGGTCGGCGTCCTTTTTCTTCTTCGCCCGCAGGTAGCTCACCGAGATGTTCTTGTCCGTGTAATACTGCACGAGGTTGCGGTACTCCAGCAGCCGCTTGTAGCTCTGGTCGATGATCGCCAGCCGCTCGGCGTCCGAGAGCGACATCCCCGTCACGTTCACCACGTTCTTCAGATCTTGCAGGATGTCCGCGCTCTCGGAGAGCAGCTTGGCGTACCCGAACGAGATGGTTGACAGCTCGTCCGGCGTGTAGTTCGGGTCGCCGAGCATCTTCTGGTAGTTGCGCACGTAGATTTCCGAGATGTCCGCCACCATCTCGATGGACTTCTTCACCTTCACGCCGCCTTTCACCACGTCATGCACCGCCTTGAGCGCATCGTAATACTTCCGTCCCTGCTCGAATATCTTCGCCGTCTCCTTGAATCCGTCCAGCGTGTGCTGTGCGGTGGCGGAGGTCTCCACGATCTCCTTGGTCGTGTTGATGATGCCCTGCGCCAGATTGCCGGGATCGTGTACGACCCACTGGGCGTTGGCCGCACCTGCCGTCAGGCACGCTACGCCCACGATGATTGTCTTTATCGTTCTCATGTCCTTACTGTTTTAGGGTTCCGTCACTCTTTCTCCTGTACTCTCCGCCCGGCGACAGCCGGATGCGGTCTTTCTCCCGGTCATAGTCCATCATCACGGCGAAGCCCGTCTCGATGAACAGCACCCCTTCCGTTTCCCGGACGAGGTAGGTTTCCGCTTCACTGCCGCCCGTGTGGTTCCTGTGCATGACCGTCACACGGTACCTGCCGTCCTCTTCCCAGAGGGTGAAGGGCGGCTTTCCGCCCGTGCTGACCCATTCGCCGCACATCTTTTCCAACCGTTCCGCATTTGTCTCCTTGCAGGAAATGACAAACGCCAGCGCCACCGTCACCGCCGACAGCAGCAGGATTAAATTCAATCGTCTCATCTTGATTCCGTTTTTTTAAGTTTTACAAAATTTTATTCTCTCCATATCGTTTAGCCGTTTGTACATCCAGCCGTTTAACTGTTTAACCGTTTGACCGTTTAGCCGTTTGGTCAATCATCCGACCCTTCAGCCGTTCGTCCGGTCAATCAACCACCCGTCCGGCAACCTGTCCGCCGCTCCCCGCCAGCGCATCGGCACATTATTTATACTTCGTCTCCGCCAGCCGCTTGATGGCAAGCTCCAAGTCGCCGCCAGCTCTTCCGCCAGTGCGAACACCTCCGTCTTCTCGCTCTCCTCGGTGGTATAGGTCAGGTACTCGGCAGCCGACACCTCCGTGGCGTACACCGCCGACTGCACCCCGTTCAGACCGATCCAGACCTCCTTGTACTTCCGTCCGGGATGGTTGGCGAGGTTGATGGAGAGTATCTGCGACTTCTCCTTGTCCGTCAGACCGAGCATCGACTGGATGCCGTCGAACTTGTTCATGTACTTCTTCTGGTCCAAAAGGATCTTGCAGTCCGAGTTGGTGATGATAGCCTCCTTCACGATGGGGGACGAGATGATATCATCGACTTCCTGCGTGACGACAATCGCCTCGCCGAAATATTTCCTGACGGTCTTGTAGAGATATTTCAGGTACTCGCTCATGCTCGGCGAGGAAAGGGCTTTCCAAGCCTCCTCGCAGATCAGCATCTTCCGCACCCCTTTCAGGCGGCGCAGCTTGTTGATGAAGGCTTCCATGATGATGATCGTAACCACGGGGAACAGCTCGGCGTTGTCCTTCACGGCGTCGATCTCGAAGACGATGAACCGCTTGTGCAGCAGGTCGATGTTCTCGTTCGAGTTCAGCAGGAAGTCGTAGCGCCCGCCCTTGTAATACTGCCGCAGCGTGGTCAGGAAGTTGTCGATGTTGAAGTCCTCCCGGCTCACCTTGATGTCCCTTGCAGCCAGCTCCTTCCGGTAATCGTTCAGCATGTACTCGTAGAAGGTGTCGAACGAGGGGGCGATGTCCCGGTTCTGTTGTATCCGGCGGATGTACGCCGACACCGCACTGCCCAGCTCGCCGCTCTCCGTCTTCGTGACCTTCTCGTCCTCGCCCTTCCACAGCGCCAGCAGCAGCGTCTTGATGCTGTCCTTCTTCTCCACGCTGAACTTGTAGTCGTCCGTGAAGAAGGGGTTGAAGCTGATGGGCTTCTCCTCCGTGTACGTGTAATAAATCCCGTCCTCGCCCTTGGTCTTGCGGTGGATCAGCTCGCACAGCCCTTGGTACGAGTTGCCCGTGTCGATCAGCACGATGTGGCTGTTCTGCTCGTAATACTGGCGCACGAGGTGTTCATGAAGAACGACTTGCCGCTTCCGCTCGGACCGAGGACGAACTTGTTGCGGTTCGAGATCACCCCTTTCTTCATCGGCAGGTCGCTGATGTCCAGATGCAGCGGTCTGCCCGTCATCCTGTCCGCCATCTTGATGCCGAAGGGCGAGAGCGAGTCCTTGTAGTTCGTCTCCTCGGTGAAGAAGCACAGGCTTGCGGGATGAACGTGTAGAAGCTCTCCTCGAAGGGGAAGTCCCCCTCGTTGCCCGGTATCGCCGCCCAGAAGAGCGTCGGCACGTCCACCGTGTTGTGCCTCGGCTTGCACTCCATCAGGGCGAGCTGGCTGCCCACCTCGTTCTTGATGCGCCTAAGCTCCTCCCGGTCGTCGCTCCACGCCATCACGTTGCAGTGGCAGCGCACCGAGGTCAGCCCTTTCGAGTGCGCCTCGTTCAGGTATTCCTCGATCCATGCCTTGTTGATCTGGTTGGAGCGGGAATAGCGGGAGAGCGAGTGCATGTTCCGGGCGGTCTGCTCGAAGCGTTTCAGGTTCTCCCCGTGGTCGTCGATGAAGATGTACTGGTTGTAGCAGTGGTTGCAGTCCAGCAGCAAGCCCACCGGGGCGGCGAACGACAGGCGGCAGTCCGAGCGGTCGGTCGAGAGCGCTCGTAGCGGCTGTCAGTCGCCACCTTGCCCGGCAGGTCTTCCGTGTCAGAGAGGGTGTGCAGGCAGAGGATGTCGTCGCCGATGCGCATCTCCTCCGGGTTCAACTGGATGTCCTTCAGCACCGTCGTGTCGTGCTGCGAGAGCGAGAGGTACTTCTCCACGATGCCCGCCGCCGTTTCCGTCCCGGTGATCTCGTCCGTCGTGAGGCGGCGCAGCGTAACGAAACCGCTGTCGTTCATGATCTTCTCGAACTGACCGACCGCTTCGATGAACCTCGTAACCGTCTCCCGGTCCTCGATCTCCTTGGGGACAAGCCTGCCCTTGCAGAGGGTGGAGAACGTGCTTTCCTGACGGCTCCGTGCCTTCGTCGTCTTGGTAAGGAACAGGTAGCAGAAGTGGTTCAGGAACGGGCGTTCGTTGAAGTACCTCTCAAAGCTCCGGCTCAGGAAGCTAAGGTCGTCCCTGTCCGTTTCCGGCCGGTACTTCTCCTCGATGAAGAAGTCCTGCTTGTGCACGATGGAATACTCCGGCAGCACCTTCACCGCCTTGTGCCAAGCCGAGTGGACCGCCTCGTACTCGCTCCCCGTGACGGAGAACAGTTCCGGCAGTTCCACCCTGAAGGCGACCGTCACGTCCGCCTCCTTGCTCACGATGCAGCCGTTCTCCACCGCCAGCAGCGGGAACTTGCTTTCGAGTGTCGCCGCTTTCATTACGTTTCTCATTCTTGCCAGTGTTTAAAGGTGAATAATCGGGGGATTTTCAGGCGGTTCACCACGTACCTCGGATGCCGCCTGCGGGCGGCTGCCTTCATCAGCGTGCGTGCCGTACCGGGCGTTCAGCCGGAAGGTCAGCCATACCAGCAGCGTAGCCGCAGCCACGCCGAAGCCGATGCACACCCACTGGTTCACGCCCGCCATGTACAGGATGACGAACACCACGAACACGGCGAGCAGACCGCCGCAGAAGATGAAGAGGTACTGGCTTTCCAGCCCCTTGAACTCCACGTTCCTGCCGATCCCCTTGTTGATTTCCAAGTCCATAGTCCGCTGTTTTACAGGAAGAACGAACGGAGGATGGTAGCCGCCACGATCAGGAAGATGCAGGCTCCGAACCAGCTTGCGGCGACTTTGCTCACGTCCGGATCGCCGGCGCTGAACTTCCCGTACACTTTCACCCCGCCGATCAAGCCGACCACCGCACCGATGGCGTAAATCAGTTTCGTCCCCGGCTCAAAATACGAGGTGACCATCTGCGTGGCTTCGGTGATGCCCGCCTGCCCGTTTCCCTGCGCCATTGCGCCCACGCAGCCAGTATGCAGGCCGCCGTAAAAAAGATTCTTTTCTGTTTCATTTGTCTTTAAAATTTTAATTAAACATTATGGTTGTCCATCAGCCGGGCGACACGCTCACGTGCGCCCTCGAACTCGTCCAGCATCGCCTCCCAGATGTCCGACCCCATCACGGACGGCAGCACCTCACGGGCTTCCCGCTCCGCCTTTTCGCCCGCATCGTCCGACACCAGTACCCGGCGCACCTTTTTCAGGTCATCGAAGGAGTACCCCGTGGCGAAGTCGGGGTTGCCGTCCGGGTAATAAGCCCTAATTCCTCTTCCTCCTCCAGTGCCCGGATCTCCTCCGGCGTGGGTTCATAGTCCGTCTCCTCCTCGTCCTCCTCCGGCTCGATGTCGGAGTAGTCCGCCCCGTCGTCCTCCGTGGCGGGTTCGTCCACGGCTCCGGCTGCCGCTTCCTCCCGTCCTCCGCTGCGAAGGCAGGTAGGTGCTTTCACCCATGACCGTGTACGGCTTGCCCGGTTGCCCCGGTTCCTTTCCCGTTCCGTCCGTGTCTTCGTCCGTTTCCGCTGTCCCGAATATCCCGGCGATGTCCTGCCGGTAGTATTTCCACAGCACGGCGAGGTAATAGAGCAGCAGGACGGTGAGCGATAATTTCAGTATCATGCCGTTTCCTCCTTCCTATTTAAAAGAGGTTCTCCAGTTTCCCGGCGTATGCCGCCTCGATCTCCTCCCGGTATTGCTCGAAGTGCTGCGCCAGCACGTTGTCGATGTATGCCGAGAGCGACACCTTGCCGCCCGTCAGCATCACCGAGATTTTGGCGATGCGCTCGTGGTACTCACGGCGCACATAGACCGGCTTGCCGTAGCGGGCGGGGATGTCCATGCCTTTGAGGAAGGTCGTCTCGTAGTCCGCCTGCCTTCCCTTGCGCCGTCTTGTGTCCGCCGCCTTCCCTTCCTGCGCCTTCTCCACCGGCACGGCGGTTTCCTCCTTTCCGGTTCCCGGTTCTCCCGTCCCTGCCGCCTCGCCCGCCATCATCCGCATCAGCAGCTCCTCGTCGATGGGCTTCTCATTCCGCTGTCTCTTCATAGCCTTCCAGTTTGAGGATGGTCGCTATCTCACGGGTCAGTTCGGGGATGCCGCTGCCTGCCAACATCCGCCTGTCGGGAGCCAGCAGCGTGGAGCGGAACACCGTCCGTCCCGTGCCGTCCGCCTCCTTGCGGAAGCGTTTCGTGTCGGGGATGCGGGTTTGCAGCATCGGCAGCCCCATGTCGGCGACCACCTGCCCGTACTTCTCGTACAGCCCGCTCGTTTCCCGCTTGTCGACTTGGTTCCAGAAAAGGTAAAGCCCCTTCAGGCGGCTCGTCTCCTTGCCCAGCATCATCCGTTGCAGCACGTCGAGGAAGGAGAGCGTGCTTTCCAGCACCGCCTTGTCCGCACTCACCGGGGCGAAGATGTAGTCCATCTGTGCGATCGTGCGCAGGATGCCCGCCGAGTTCACCGTGCCCGGCAGGTCGAAGAAGAGCAGGTCGTAGCAGCCTTCCGCCGCCAGCTCCCTTGCCGTGTCGGGGGCTTGTTCCACCCGGCACTTGCGCACCGGATAGGCGGCACGCCCCGGCTGCCGCATCTGTTCGTAAGCCGCCCGTTTCAGGTGTTCGTTCTCCAGTACCGCCCGGCTGTCCCGCTCCCGCATCTCGTACAGGCTGTACTGCGGGAAGTCGCAGTCGATCACCGCTAACGGACACCCCAAGCGGTAGTGCAGGTAGCCCGCCACCAGCACCGTGATAGCCGTCTTGCCGCTGCCGCCTTTCTGTGTGGCGAAAGCCACGTTCAATGTCTGTCTGTCCATATCGTCATTCTGTTGGTTATTCATCCGGCTGCCCGTGCAGCCGCTTCTCTGTTCACTCAATCGGTCAGCTTTTCAGCCACTCTGCCGTTCATTCGTCCGTTCATTCGTTCAGGCATCCGGTCATACATTCAGCCCGGCATCCATCCAATCATCCGGCTGTCCGCTTGTCCGGCTGTTCAGCCGTTTGACCGTTTAGCCGTTTAGTCATTTAGCCGTTTGGCTGTTTAGCCGATCATCCGGCTGGTTATCCGGTTGTCCGTCCGTTTGTCCGGCAAGACAATCAGCCGTTCGGCTGTCCGTCCGGTCGGCTATCCGGCTGTTTCCTTGTCTATCCGGACAGTCGTTTCACCGCTTCCACGGCGCAAAGGAATATCAAAATACCGGTAGTTTATCCGTTTGATTATCAGCGTGTCGTGCATTGTCTTTCCACCCGTAGGTTTGTCGCATCCGGGTATGGTGTCCGGACGGGAAAAGGACTGTTACTTTGCAGGCGGAAACCAAAATGGAGTAAGAATGGAAAAGAGCGGCAACCGCCCGAGGGAGTGCCCCGGCACTCCGCAGCAGGCAAGGGCATCCCCAATCTGTCCGGCAGGACGGATTTTATTTTCAAACGAAAATGGCAAGTTGTGTGCTGCGGCACTCGAAATGAATTTCGTGCCTCACCACCACCTTGCCCCCTCGATGTGGCATCCCCCTCCGGAGTCGGGGGATGCTCACGGGGGAGAGCCGTAGGCATACGGCGTTTTCAGACCATGTTTCACTTAAAATTTTACAGGATGATGGACAACCAGAAGAAGTATGCGGGCAACCACGGGCGAAAGCCCAAGCCCGACAAGATGCGCCACCGCTACGTGTTCCGTCTGGACGACGGGGACAACGCCCGTTTCCTCGCGCTTTTCGACGAGTCGGGCAAGGCGACCAAGGCGGAGTTTATCGTTTCCGCACTTTTTGGCAGGGAGATTAAGGTCATTAAACTGGATAAGGGGACGCAGGATTTCTACATGCGCCTGACCACTTTCCACTCGCAGTTCCGTGCCATAGGCACGAACTACAACCAATGCGTGCGTGCGCTCAAATCCAATTTCTCGGAGAAGAAAGCCCTCGCTTTCCTCTACAAGCTGGAGCGGCACACCCTCGAACTGGTCGAGTTAAGCAAGCGGATTTCCGCACTGGTGGAGGAATTCCAAAGCAAATACCCCGTCCGATGATAGCCAAGATCTCGCACGGCAGCAGCCTGTACGGGGTGCTTGCCTACAACCAGTTGAAGGTGGACGAACGGCACGCCGACGTGCTTTTCACCAGCCGGATTATCGAGCCGCAGGGCGATGCTCCCTACACGATAGGCACCTTTCCCGCTCGTTCGGCGACTACCTCACCGCCAACCGCAAGACCGAGAAGCCTGTCCTGCATATCTCTCTTAATCCCGACCCGAAG
>ENA-OQEB01000909-OQEB01000909.1-human-gut-metagenome-genome-assembly--contig:-NODE-909-length-11585-cov-1.568686_pt1 | contig 11585 bp, 10 predicted proteins | sample MGYA00242787_ERZ504619 | MGnify/ENA primary metagenome ERZ504619 (study PRJEB26092, sample SAMD00036317) | human gut metagenome | host: Homo sapiens | study: EMG produced TPA metagenomics assembly of... | reverse complement strand
TTATTTTTTTATTATTGTACTCGTTTAAACATCTTTTCCAAATCATAAGTACTAAATTTTATAATAGTTGGTCTGCCGTGTGGGCAAGTGTATGGTAAAGTTGTTTGAGCAAGTTCATTTAAGATTATCTTCATCTGTGTGATATTTAAGATATCGCCTGCTTTGATAGCTGCTTTGCAAGCTGTCATAGCTAAGCAAGAATGACGGATTTCTTGAGGAGTAGGTGTGTGCAACTGAGAAAAGTGAAATTAAAATTTCGCGGAAAATATCTTCACTTTCTTGTTGGTTTTATATCAGCAGGAACTTCTTTTAAACGGATTTGATTTTGTCCTGCTAATTCCACGTTAAAGCCTAAATCATATAAAATTTGTTGATTTTCTTCGATTAGAGTTAATTCACTATTATTTACATCTAAAAATAAATGCATTAATAATGGTTGAACAGGAATTCGCTCAGTTTGTTTAGCAAATTTATCGTATAAAATGCGTTCATGTGCTGCATGTTGGTCAATGATGTACATTCCTCCATTAGGCCTTGAGCAACAATGAAGCAAGCATCAATTTGCCCGATTGGCGTTAGATTGACAGCTTCTTTTAATAGTTGAGTAGAATTTTGACAATCTGTTAAGTTTTCGCTAGATGAAATATTTATATTTGTTTGAGGCTTTGTAGTAGTATTTGTTTGGTAATCTTGAATGGCAGTTTCTTGAATAGTATTGTTGTGATGATTAGATAAATTAGGGTGAAGTGTTTCTCTTGCTTGGCGAAATTTATTTAAATCTGTTGTTAAAGGAGTTGTATTATTTTTTAATGATGATATATGGTTGATTGAATTTTGTTTAAATGAATTTGATGGAGTAGGTGGAATGTCTTCAGGTAAATCCATATTGATTTGTTCAGGCACTGTTTTTTCAATATGCAATGCTTTATCTGTTACTGGAATAGCAAAATCACTTAAAGCTTGACTATCACTAGGTTTTACTGCTTCTAAAACAGCATGGTATATAGTCTTGAATAATAAGGATTCATCTTCAAATTTTATTTCCGCTTTTTGAGGATGTACGTTGATATCAATAGTTCGTTTGTTGATTTCAATATTTAAAATAACAAATGGATATCCAGATTTTGGCAGTAACGAATGGTAAGCATTGTCGATTGCTTTGGAAATAATTCTGCTATTGACCACTCGACCATTGATGACGAATGTTTGCCAAGAACGAGAACTGCGGATAATAGCAGGTTTAGAGATGAAGCCTGTTACTTTGATATCATCAGTTATCGCTTCGATGGGCAATAATTCTTCGCTGACTTTAGCACCATAGATACATTCAATAGCATCATATAGAGAGCCATTACCTGGGGTAGTGATAGCTATTTTATTATTATTGATCAATTTAAAAGCAATATTAGGCTTAGATAAAGCTAATTTTATGATAAAATCATTTATTTTATTTGCTTCTGTGGTAGTGGTTTTGAGAAATTTTTTACGAGCAGGTACATTGAAAAATAAATCTTCTACTTTGATAGTAGTACCAATATTACAGCCCATATCTTCAATTTCATCAATGCGACCACCTGTTAATTTTATAGTAGTGCCTAAATCATCTTGTGGGCGACGTGTAATCAAATTAAATCTTGATACAGCAGCGATAGATGGCAAGGCTTCTCCACGGAAACCTAAAGTATCTATAGACATCAAATCATCTACTTGTTTGATTTTACTAGTAGCATGACGCAAGATAGCTAGTCTAGCATTTTGATTATCCATGCCATTACCATTATCTGTAACGCGCATAAAAGATGTTCCACCAGCTAAGATTTCCACTTCGATTTTATCCGCATGAGCATCTATGGAATTTTCTACAAGTTCTTTAATTACAGAAGCTGGTCGCTCGACAACTTCACCAGCTGCTATTTTATCGACAGTGATATCATCTAAAATATGAATAGAAGTCATAATATCACTCCTCTTGTTTTGCCTGTTGTTGCAATTCGTATAATTTATTCATGGCGTCTAGTGGTGTCATACTCATTAAATCTAATTCTTTTAATTGAGTACTTATACTTACACCGAATAAAGTTGGCATTTCTGCTACTTGCATGAATTTCAATTTTTTAGTTGGATTAGCAGTTAAAGTTGGTGTTTTTTCTTGATAATCAGCTATTTCAGTATCATCTTGACTATCTTGAAGATAGTTTACTTCTTGGGAGGTATCATTTGTGATAGCTATATCTTGTTTTAGTGTAGTATCTATATTGTTTTCGTCAGAAATATCTTTAGAAATAATACTTTTTTCTTTAGTCGGAGCTGTATTTTCTAAATCAATGAGAATTGTTTTCGCACGTTTTACGACTTCTTGAGGTAATCCAGCTAATTTAGCAACATGAATACCATATGATTTATCAGCACTACCGCGAATAATGCGACGTAAGAAGGTTACATCAGAGCCTTTTTCTTTTACGGCAATACAATAATTTTTTACATGAACATCATCTTCTAAGTCAGTTAGTTCATGGTAATGCGTAGCAAATAGAGTTTTAGCTCCAATATGGTCGCGTATATGTTCAATAACAGCACGAGCAATACTCATACCATCATAAGTACTTGTACCACGTCCAATTTCATCCAAAATGACAAGACTTTTATTTGTAGCATATTTTAGAATATGAGATACTTCATTCATTTCTACCATGAAAGTACTTTGTCCGCTGACTAAATCGTCGCTAGCACCTATACGTGTAAAAATTTTATCCACAGGGGAAATGGAAGCTTCACGAGCAGGTATGAAAGAACCTACTTGCGTCATCAATGTGAGCAGAGCAGATTGTCGCATATATGTTGATTTACCAGCCATATTAGGGCCAGTGATAATCATGATTTCATTTTGAGCATTATCCAAATGAGTGTCATTTGGCACGAATAAATCTCGATTTAAAATGCGTTCAACAAGAGGATGTCTACCATCTTTGATATGGATAGTGCCATCATCTAATAATTTTGGACGAATATAATTATATTCATCACCTGCTTGAGCTAAGCTTACTAAAACGTCTAAAATAGCTATTTCATGAGCAGTATTTTGAATGGAGCTTATTTTTGTTTTTAAAATATCGCGAAGCTCTGTAAAGAGATTATATTCTAATTGAACAATTTTTTCTTGTGCACCGAGAATTTTAGTTTCAAATTCTTTGAGTTCTGGTGTGATATAGCGTTCAGCATTGGCTAAAGTCTGCTTACGAATATAATTTTCAGGAACCATTTCTGTGGAACTATGGCGGACTTCGATATAATAGCCAAATACTTTGTTATAGCCGATTTTTAGGGATTTGATACCAGTTTTATTTTTTTTCGTCTTCTTCCATTTGCTGTAAAAGACGTTTGCTGTTTTTAGCGATATTGCGGTATTCATCTAATTCTTGATTATAGCCATCTTTGATGAAGCCACCTTCACGGATAGAGAAACTAGGATCTTCAACGATTGCCTTATCGATTAGAACTACTAAATCATCATAGGTAGAAATCTTTTGATGAATGTTTGCCAATAATTTAGCAGTGGCTTTAGCTAAGGATTTTTTTATAGCAGGCAATACATATAATGAAGATTTTAGGGCATTCATATCGCGAGCATTTGCTGTGCCGACTTCCATACGAGTCAATAATCTTTCAAAATCATAGATTTCTTTTAATTGTTCACGAAGATTATTACGCAAGGAAAAATCAGATACAAGATTAGCTACAGCATCTAAGCGGTCATTTATCTTTTTAGGGCTAAGTAATGGATATTCTAGCCATTTACGTAAAAGACGGCTACCCATAGCTGTTTTGGTGAAGTCTAAAACATCATATAATGTATCTTTTTTGCCACCATCGCGAAGATTGCGAGTTATTTCTAAATTACGCAAAGTATACGTATCAATAAATAGAGATTTTGAAGAGTCTAAATAAGTTAATTTATTCAGATGAGTTAGATCTGTTTTTACTGTTTCATGTAAATATTCAAGTAAAGTAGCGATTGCCTTGTGAGTGATTTTATTATCTGGGCGATTATGCACATCAAAATGTTGGAGCATGAGGTCTTCGACTTGTGATGTGATTTCAGTTAATTCATTAACTAAGCAATTATTTAAACGGAGAGATAAGAAATTTTTTAATTCACGTTCATAAGAAAAAGGCTTAATTAATAATAATTCTGGCATCATCAAGCGATAAAGTTCGTCAAATAATAATTGGCAACGGTCAGGGCCATCATAAATACTATAGAAGCATTCTCCAGTGGAGATATCAGCACCAGCTAGATAAATAGCATGATTTTCTTCATAGATTAAAGCTATATAATTGTTTTTACTGCTAGTTAAAGCTGATTCGTTCATCACTGTACCAGGAGTGATGATTTTGATGACTTCACGTTTTGTAAGTCCCTTTGCTTTAGGGTCACCGATTTGTTCACAGATAGCTACTTTATAGCCTTTATTTACTAATTTATTGATATAAGATTCAGCAGCATGATAAGGCACTCCACACATAGGAATGCCATCACCTGCTGTACTTCTTTTAGTTAATGTGAGTTCTAATTCTTTGGAAACGAGTATAGCATCGTCCAAAAACATTTCATAAAAATCACCTAGACGAAAGAATAATATTTGGTCTGGGTGTGCATTTTTTACAGCTTGATACTGTTGCATCATTGGAGTGAGTTTCAAAATTTACGCCTCCAATTCACCTTTTAATACCCATGTCTGTGGATGTGTGATTTTTACTTTAACTAAATCGCCGATTTGTTCATCTTTATGATCCCAAAGCACAATTTTATTTGTACGAGTATGACCAGTATAGACATTAGGATCTGTTTTACTAGGGCCTTCAACCATTACTTCTACTGTTTTATTTAATAAAGATTGATTTATTTCTAAGCTGATTTCATTTTGAGCGTCCATTAATTTATGAAGACGTTCTTTTTTGAGTTCTTGAGGAACTTGATTTTCCATAGTAGCTGCTGGTGTACCAGAACGTTTGGAATATAAGAATGTATAAGCAGCGTCATAGCGAATTTCTTTTAAGAATTCAAGCATTTGAGCGAAATCTTCATCTGTTTCTCCAGGAAAACCTACGATTAAATCAGTAGTGAAACTAGCTTCAGGGAATTGACTGCGGATTTTAGCTACAAGTTCTTTATAATAAGCTGTAGTATAACCACGATTCATAGCTTTGAGCATTTTGTCAGTACCATATTGGACTGGTAGATGGAAATGTTCACAAATATGCTTGCTATTTTTTATAGTTTCAATAACTTTATCTGTTAAATCACGAGGGTGAGAAGTCATATAGCGAATACGTTCAATGCCTTCGATTTTATCTACCATCGCAAGTAAATCGGCAAAGTCAGCATCATCTCTATCTTTTCCGTAGGATTAACATTTTGACCGAGTAAAGTAACTTCTTTTACACCATTTTGAGCAAGTTTTGTTATTTCTGCAACGATTTCTTGTGGTGCACGACTGCGTTCACGACCGCGAACGTAAGGAACGATACAATAAGTACAGAAATTATTGCAACCATACATAATAGGAACGAAAGCAAATAAAGAATTATTTTTTGCTGGTTCTACATTTGGTGGCATATCATAATCACCAGCTAATTTGACAATATGACCACGAGAAGCAAAAATTTCTTCTAATACAGCAGGTAAATCATACATTTTATTTGTGCCAAGGACAAAATCTACATGAGAAGCTTTTTTGAAGATGGCATCACCATCTTTTTGTGCCATACAACCAGTGATACCTAAGATTAAATCTGGTTTTTGTTGTTTTAAATGTTTGATTTCGCCAATTTTGCCGTAAATTTTCTTTTCGGCACTTTCACGAACACAGCAAGTATTGATGATAATGATATCAGCGTCTTCTAATTTTTCAGCAGGTTTATAGCCCATGCGTTCTAACTGACCTGCGAAGCGTTCCCCATCAGAAAAATTCATCTGACAGCATAAGGTAAAATTTTATATAATAATTGTTTATGATTTAACAAAAGATACATCCTTTCTAAAAATAAATTGAATTGTAATTAAATAACTAAGATAAGAATAGCCACCAGCTAATTAATACTGGTGGCTATATCCACAATAAAATAATTATATCATTTTCTAAAATGGACTTCAATACTTAGTGATTTTGAAGACGGCAAGTATAATTTTGCAGATAAGATGTATTAGTATGATGAACTTTAACATAGATTTTTATTCTAGATTTTTGATGATTGAAAAAATGATTTTAATTTTTATCTTAAAATCTTGATTATGTTACGAAAAATAAAATTTTAAATACAAATGTATATTATAAAAAGAAAAAATATAGAGTGTTTATTATATTGCGTATATCATTGACAATATGAATAACTTTGGTATAATTATACGATAAAAATATAAGATAAATGCAATTAATTAATAAAATTTAAAAGAGGAGTGGTCGATAGATGAAGAAAAATATGAAAAAAGATATTTTAATTATGGGTTTTGCGATGTTTGCCATCTTTTTTGGTTCAGGTAATTTGATTTTTCCACCGATTATAGGTTTAGTATCAGGTGAACAAGTTGGCTGGGCAATTATTGGTTTAGCACTTACAGGAATTTTATTTCCTATGATGGCTTTAGCTTCTGTAGGTAATGTAGGATATAATCTGCAAGATATGATGAAACATATCAATAGTTGGTGGCATTATTTATATATGGGACTTGGTTTATTAGTTGTTATCTTTGGTACTATACCTAGGTGTGGCGGTGTTGCTTTTGAGTCTGGTATGCAAGGAATTTTTGGTGAATTGCCATTTATGGCGAGAATTATTTTTCTAGCTATATTTTTTGCAATATCATATTATTTTGCTATGAACCGTTCCACTGTTATTGATAAAGTGGGCAATTATTTGACACCAGCTTTACTTATTACTTTATTGGCAATTGTTGTATTAGCCATTGTAAATCCTATCGATACATTACATAGTAGCTCTATTTCTACAGCCAAAGAGTCATTTTTGAATGGATTTTTTACAGGATATAATACAGGTGATGTAGGTACAGGTATTATTTGTGCAGGTATGTTTATCACTGCTTTTCGTGAAAAAGGTTATTGCAACAAACAAGAGTATAATAAAATGATGCTCGGTATTATCTTAGTAGGCTTTGCTTTATTATTTGTTGTTTATGCTGGCTTAGCATATTTAGGAGCTCAAGGTGTAAATTATTATAGTTTAGATGTAAATGCTACATTTTTTACTCACTGATTTAGTGAAAAATTTAGCAGGTTATGAAGGTAGTTTTATTTTAGCTGTTGCCGTTATTTTGGCTTGCTTGACTACTGCTATAGGCATGATTGCTACTGCTGGTCAATGGTGGAAGCATGGGTTTAAAGGCAAAATTTCCTATAGACAAGCTTCTTTGATGATTACTATTGCTATTTTTATGATTTCTTGTCTTGGTGTTAGTAATGTACTTAAAATATCTGGCCCTATTTTTATGATTTTATTCCCAATGTCAGTAGTATTGACTTTCTTAGGTTTAGGTAAAAATGGGTGCCAAATGATGGTGCATGGAAAGGTGCTGTTTGGGTAGCTTTTATTATGTCATTATTTGATGCTTTAAATTTAGCAGTGATGACAGGATTAGTGAATATAGATATTTCTGGTTTAATGAATATCATCAATCAAATTCCATTAGCTAAACAAGGCTTTGCATGGCTTATTCCTACAATTTTAGGTTATGTCATAGGTGCTGTTATTTATAAATTTAAGAAAAAAGAAAGTATTGCTTACGAAGTTTGGGATAATTAATTTTAATTAGTATTTGGAGTATATTTTATGGAAGAAAATAATTTTATTTATGAGAATGGAAAAATTTTCACATCAGATGAAGATAATCTTCATGCTGATAGTATGATTGTGGAAAATGGATATATAAAATGGATAGGAAAAAAAGAAGATAGACCAACTTGTGATTTTCCAATAATAGATTTAAATAATGCTTGCATATTGCCAGGATTTGTAGATGCACATATGCATCCTGTAATGCTTGCTGATTTTAGTAAAGAAATATCAGCACTACCTCCAAAAGTGAATTCTATAAAAGATTTGATTGCAGAAATAAAAACAAAAGCTCAACAATTGAAAAAGGATAATAAGAATGAATGGATTTTGGGCTGGGGTTATGATGAAGGGAAATTCGCTGAAAAACGTTCTATAACTCGTTGGGATTTAGATGAAGGAACAGAAGATTTTCCTGTGGCAATCATTCGCACTTGTGGTCATATAAGATGTGTAAATAGTAAAGCGTTAGCTCTAGCAGGAATAGATAAGAATACGAAAGACCCAGAAGGTGGGCAAATTGAGCGCGATGAATTTGGTGAGCCTACAGGTGTTTTAAAAGAAAATGCGAGAAATTTAGTTTTGCCTTATATACCTGAATTAAATGAAGCTGAAAAAGTGCAAATTTAGTAGATTTAGGGGACTTATTAACTTCACAAGGTATTGTGGCTGTCTGTGATATGGGCAATTTGGATAAATCCGATAATTATACTTATTATAAAGAAGCAATAGCAAAAGGTTTTAAGCAAGAAGTTTCTATGTATTATATGTGGGATTTCTTTATGCATGACAAGGATTTTGCTATTAGCAAGGAAAAGCAAAATAATGATAATCAAGTATTTGTTGCTGGATTGAAATTAATTGGTGATGGCAGTGTATCTGGTAAAACTGCGTGGATGGATAAGCCTTATTTAAATAGCGATAGTTGCGGTATAAGTGTATGTTCTGATGAACAATTGGAGACTGCAATTGATTTTTGTAAGCAAAATAAATGTCAATTATCCGTACATACTATGGGAACAAATGCCATAAAACGCGTAGTGGATAGAGTTTATGCAGAAAAAGATTGGCTCAATCAAGATAGACCATATGTAAGAGTTGAACATATTACTTTACCTAGTCAAGATAGCATTAATAAAGCTGTAGAAAAAAATATTGGTTTTGTAACTCAACCTATTTTCCTTTATGCAGAGATAGAAAGTTATTTACAAAATTTGGGCGAAGATATCATGAAAAAATGTTATCCAATAAAATCTTTATTAGAGCAAAAGGTAAATTTATGTTTTTCCACTGATGCACCAGCTACATCATGGGCAGTGCCTTCTGATCCTTTTGTTTGTATCAAAGGAGCTGTTACAAGAAAAGCATATGATAATACAGATTGTGGTGATGATCAAATCATAGATATGAAAACTGCGATAATTTTATATACAAAAAAATCAGCACAAATTGCAGGTTTTAAAAATCTTGGTCAATTGAAAACAGGATATAAAGCAAATTTCATAACACTTGATAGAGATATTTGCCATAAATCCTCAAGATGTTGATAAGGTAAAAAGTTAATAAAAACTTATATTAATGGCAAATGTGTTTTTTGCTAGATAAGCTGAAAATATTAAACAATATTTAATAAATATGAGAAAATAAGAGAGAATTCTATAATATTATGGAATTCTTTTTTATTTATATTGATGTATTTGTAAAAATCAGATTATTTTTATTTAAAGAGTAGAAAATAAATACAGCTTGCTATATAATATTAAGGAATATAACTTTTATTTTTTGTAAAAAGAAAATGAAGTATATTAATAATAGAGAGGGATTTATAATATTTTTGTTATAAATTTGAAAGGAAGTTCTTTATGAATTCAAAAAATGAAAATTTAGCCATGTTATGTGATTTTTATGAATTTACAATGGGAAATGGCTATCTAAAAATAAATTTACAATAAAAAAATGTGTATTTTGATGTATTTTTCCGTAATATTCCTGATGATGGTGGTTTTGCTATAGCAGCTGGCTTACAACAAGTAATAGAATATATAAAAGATTTACATTTTGATAAAGAAGATATTGAATATTTTCGTTCTAAAAATATGTTCAGTGAAGATTTCTTAGAATATCTAGCTGATTTTAAATTTACAGGGGATATTTATGCTGTTCCTGAAGGAACTTGTATTTTCCCTCGTGAACCAATTATGACTATCAAAGCTCCTGCTATTGAAGCACAGATTTTAGAAACTTTTATTTTATTGACTTTAAATCATCAATCTCTTATTGCTACAAAAGCGAATCGTATAGTAAGAGCTGCTCAGGGTAGACCTGTGTTAGAATTTGGTTCTCGTCGTGCTCAAGGTGCAGATGGTGCGGTAAAAGGTGCTAGAGCTGCATATATTGGCGGTTGCGCTGGAACAGCTTGCACACTTACTGATGAACTTTATCAAGTGCCAGCTAGTGGTACTATGGCTCATGCTTGGGTACAGATGTTTGATTCTGAATATGAAGCATTTAAGGCTTATTGTGAAATTTATCCTCATAATGCAGTATTATTAGTAGACACTTATAATACTTTAAAAAGTGGTGTACCAAATGCTATTCGTGTATTCAAAGAAATGCTTGTGCCACAAGGTATTACTAATTTTGCAATTCGTTTAGACTCTGGGGATATTTCTTATTTATCTAAACAAGCTAGAAAAATGCTTGATGAAGCAGGTCTTACAAATTGTAAAATCGTAGCATCTAATGCTTTAGACGAACATTTAATCCGTGATTTATTAATGCAAGGTGCTAAAGTAGATGTATTTGGTGTAGGTGAAAGAATGATTACTTCAAAATCTGCACCTGTGTTTGGCGGTGTATATAAATTAGTAGCTATTGAAAATGAAAATGGTGAAATTACACCAAAAATTAAACTCAGCGAAAATATTTCTAAAATAACAAATCCACATTTCAAAAAAGTATATCGTTTGTATGATAAAGAAACAGGTAAAGCTATCGCTGATGAACTTTGCTTATATGATGAAACAATTGATACAACAAAAGAACATACTATTTTTGATCCAAATGCTACATGGAAACAAAAAACTCTCACTAATTTCACTGCTAGAGAATTGCAAGTTCCTATCTTCAAAAATGGTGAATGTGTATATGAAAGCCCATCTATAGAAGAAATAAAAGCATATTGTCAAAAAGAAGTGGAAACTTTATGGGATGAAGTAAAACGCTTTGAAAATCCACATCGTTATTATGTAGATTTATCTCAAAAATTATGGGATATTAAAAAAGAATTATGCGTTAAAAATGCAATGAAAAGCAAATAATAAATAAAATTCATTTTTCTTTTGTTTAAAAGAAAAACGAATCAAAAAGAAAATATCCCGCAATATTGATTTTACTTTGGCAAAAATAAAATCACGCCTACAACGCTCTAAACTCGCTACGCTCAAACAGTAGGACTAAAAACGTAGTCATAATTTTATTTTTCCAATAGCTTTCAGCTACCGTAAAAGTCTGCTAATGCGGGAATAGTTAGGTGTTATTAATATTTAACAAAGTTATTTTTAATAACCTATGGTTACCACTAATTTATAATGTGGAAGTAGTTTGGTGTTATGATGGAATTCGTAGTCATAATTTTATTTTTGCTGATAGCTTTCAGTTACCGTAAAGTCTGCTAATGCAGGAATGGTAGGTATTATTGATATTTAAAAATTTATTTTTAATAATCTATGCTTACC
>ENA-OQEB01000908-OQEB01000908.1-human-gut-metagenome-genome-assembly--contig:-NODE-908-length-11611-cov-1.676332_pt1 | contig 11611 bp, 17 predicted proteins | sample MGYA00242787_ERZ504619 | MGnify/ENA primary metagenome ERZ504619 (study PRJEB26092, sample SAMD00036317) | human gut metagenome | host: Homo sapiens | study: EMG produced TPA metagenomics assembly of... | reverse complement strand
TCAATTTACTCCGCACATGAGCTGTATGCATCTCAACCGTCTCTAAAATAATACTGTAAAGGCGAGATGCCAGATACGGATTCACCTCCGGATTCGTATACTGAAAGAAATCAAACCGGGCATAATAAAGATCCAAAATCGCATTCAGCATATTTACATACCCGAGTACAAGTTCCCCCTCCGGATTATTCTCCTTCTGCCGTCTGTAATAATCTTCTCTGCCTATACTACGCATATCGTTAAAGATATCGTCCAAAAGAGATTGCTTGTCACTGTAATGCGAGTAAAACGTAATTCTGCTGACCTTTGCCTCTTTACAGAGTTCCGTAACAGAAATGTGTTCAAAATCTTCGATCGAAAGCATTCTGATCATCGCATCCTTAAGATTATGCTTTGTTCTTATGATCCGCTTATCTTCCATATCCGGTAAAATTCCTTCCTCTATCCACTCCTTTTACTATTGATAATAATATCGAAACTTCTATTGATAGTCAATAACATCGATCCATTTCATCAGGAAGTCTTTCTCCAGTTCATTGTCTTTTGTAAGCTGCGCTGCCGCCACGATCGGAAGCCACTGCTGTACATACTGTCTTGCCGTATCGCTCTTTTTGCAGAACAATTTCAAATACAGATCTGCTGTTTCCTGATCTTTCAATGCAAAGAGAAGATATGTCATAGCCGCGTCCGCACTTGCATTTCCCTGTGTTGCATGCGCCCAGTCCACAACCGTCATCTTGCCGTTTTTACCTACGATCACATTACTCGGATTGAAATCGCCGTGGCATACTTTATTATGTTTCGGCATACTTTCAAGTCTTGTAAGAAGCTCGTATCTTGTTGTTGCATCCAAATCTTTCAGGCTGTTGATCTGGCGGGCAAGCTTATCTTTCATTCCTTTCAGAAGAGGAGATGTTTTGCCGTGAATCTGAAGCTGAAGGTCTACAAAATCTTCCATATACTTCTCAATATTCTTTTTGTCGGAATTCATCATATCTTCCATTGTCTTTCCGTCTTTATACTCGATCTCGAGCGCCCACTTGCCTTCAACCAGGGAAACTCCTTTCACCTTAGGAATATCCAGTCCTGTTTCTTCGATCCGCGCCGTGATCAAAGCTTCGTTAAATACATCTGACTTCGGATGCTCTTCGTTAAATACTTTCACAATACTGTCGTCACATTTATAGACGGTTTTATACGAACGTTTTACGATAATGTTGTTTTCTTCAAGTTTCATGGTAGGTTCCTCCTTAAATGGGTTTTTGTTTTTCGTTTTTGATGAGCTCATTATACACCGTAATTTTCAGGAAAGAAACCCCTTAAAGCAAACTTTGTGCAATTTTTAACTATTTTTTTATTATTGATCTAATTGTTAATTTTTTATCATTCCTTCTGTTTTGTTTTTATTTTGTACATAGATTTATATGTTTGAACCGAAATAATTTGAAAAAAGCAAACAGAGCGCTGTGAAAGCAGCGCTCTGTTATTTATTCGCAGTTACGGTTCTTATTTACCGTAGTAGCATTTCAGGTTAGATTTCTTTGATCTCCTTCATAAGCGGATATCTCGGGTTTGCTCCTGTACACTGGTCGTTAAATGCCTGTTCGCACATATCATCCAAAGTATCAAGGAAGTATTTCTCGTCAATACCGTAATCTTTAATTGTTTTCTTAATACCGATCTTTTCTTTCAGATCTTCAAGTTTTGCGATGAAGTTCTCAAATACTTCTTCGTCTGTGTTTCCTGTGCATCCTGCAAAACGTCCAAGCTCTGCATATCTTGCAAGTGCATGCGGATACTGATACTGTGAGAATGTTCCCATCTTTGTCGGAACTTCTGCCGCATTATATCTCATAACTTCCGTAAGGATTACAGCGTTTGCAACACCGTGCGGTAAGTGATGGAATGCACCAAGTTTATGAGCCATAGAGTGGTTCACACCAAGGAACGCATTTGCAAATGCCATACCTGCCATACAGGAAGCGTTTGCCATCTCTTCACGAGCTTTCGGATCGTTTGCTCCGTTCTCGTATGCTGACGGAAGGTTTTCAAATACCATTTTAACAGCTTTCATTGCAAAGACCGTCTGTATAGTCTGTTGCCATGATAGATACATAGCTTCGATCGCATGTGTCATAACGTTCGATACCTGATGCGCTTGTCAGTCCCTTCGGAGCTGTCATTGCATTGTCAACGTCAACGATTGCCATGTTCGGAAGAAGTTCGTAGTCAGCGATCGGCCATTTAACGCCTGTTTCAGCATCTGTAATGATCGCGAACGGTGTAACCTCAGAACCTGTTCCTGAAGATGTCGGAATAGCTACGAAGTATGCTTTCTCTCCCATTTTCGGGAATGTAAATACTCTCTTACGGATATCCATGAAGTCCATAGCCATGTCTTCAAAGTTTGCTTCCGGATGCTCATACATAAGCCACATGATCTTAGCAGCATCCATTGCAGATCCACCGCCGAGTGCGATAATTGTATCCGGCTCGAATGCTCTCATCTGAGCAACACCTTCCTGAGCACACTGCAGAGTCGGGTCCGGAGCTACGTTATAGAAGCATGTATGCTGAATTCCCATCTCATCCAGTTTCTTCTCGATCGGATCTACATATCCGTTTTTGTAAAGGAATGTATCTGTAACGATGAATGCTTTCTTTTTGTGCATTACTGTTCCCAGCTCGTCAAGCGCTACCGGCATACATCCTTTCTTAAAGTAAACTTTCTCAGGTGTTCTAAACCACAGCATATTCTCTCTCCTCTCGGCAACTGTTTTCACGTTCAGAAGATGTTTTACACCAACGTTTTCTGATACGGAGTTTCCACCCCATGATCCACATCCAAGTGTAAGTGACGGAGCAAGTTTAAAGTTGTAAAGATCTCCGATACCACCCTGTGAAGCCGGTGTATTGATCAGAACACGGCAAGTTTTCATTGCTTCGTAATGTTTCTGGATCTTCTCTTTCTCTGCCGGATGTACATACAGAGAAGATGTATGTCCGTATCCGCCGTCAGCTACAAGCTGTGCAGCTTTATCAAGAGCTTCGTCAAATGTTTTTGCTTTATACATTGCAAGTACCGGTGACAGTTTCTCGTGAGCAAATTCTTCTGCGATATCTACAGACTCAACTTCACCGATAAGGATTTTTGTATCTTCCGGAACATTTACACCTGCAAGTTTTGCGATTTCATATGCAGATTTTCCCGGAATTTTGCTGTTAAGAGCTCCGTTAATGATGATTGTTTTACGAACCGCATCAAGCTCTTTTCCAGGTTTCAGGAAGTAGCAGCCTCTGTAAGCGAACTCTTTTTTCGCCTGCTCGTATACGCTCTCCAGAACAGTTACAGACTGCTCGGAAGCACAGATCATACCATTATCAAATGTTTTAGAATGGATAATAGAGTTTACAGCCATTCTTACATCTGCTGTGTCATCAATGATAACCGGTGTATTTCCGGCGCCAACGCCAAGAGCCGGTTTTCCTGAAGAGTAAGCAGCTTTTACCATTCCCGGGCACCTGTTGCCAGAATGATGTCTGCGTCTCTCATAACTGTGTTTGTGAGCTCCAGTGACGGTGCATCGATCCATCCGATGATTCCTTCCGGCGCTCCTGCTTTTACAGCAGCTTCAAGTACAACTTTTGCAGCTGCGATCGTTACATTCTTTGCAGCCGGGTGTGGGCTGATGATGATCGCATTTCTTGTCTTCAAACAGATCAATGTTTTGAAGATTGCCGTAGAAGTCGGGTTTGTTGTCGGGATAACCGCAGCAACAAGACCGATCGGCTCTGCTACTTTTTTGATTCCGTAAGCTGTATCTTCTTCGATCACGCCACAAGTTTTTGTGTTCTTGTATGCGTTATATATATACTCTGCAGCATAGTGGTTTTTGATAACTTTATCTTCAACAATACCTCTCTGCGTCTCTTCTACTGCCATCTTTGCAAGCGGGATACGCTGTTTGTTGGCTGCCATAGCTGCTTCATAGAAAATCTTATCAACCTGCTCCTGAGTAAATGTCGCGAAAACTTTCTGTGCTTCGCGCATTGCTTTCATTTTTGCTTCAAGCGCTTCTACACTGTCAACAATCTCAGGTTACTGACTGTTTTTTCTTTCTTTGCCATTTGATAATTCCTCCTGTAATTGAGTTCCGGTTTATCTTTTCAACCGTTATCTATCTTGTTTCTCACAAGTTCAAGTATATCTGTTTGTTAAATAATTGTCAACAACATATTTGTTAATATTTTAACGGTATTTTTTTTGTATTATTTGTGCATTTTCTACAAAACAGTAAAAATCCTATGAAAATTATCATTGTAAAAAAACTCCTCCTATGAATTTCATAGAAAGAGTTTCTCATTGATTCAATATTAATCTGCCGAAAATATTCGGGAACTCAGCTATTATACAAGCTCAAGAAGAACTTCCATCGCCGCGTCACCTTTACGCTGACCGATCTTCACGATTCTTGTGTAACCACCGTTACGATCTGCATATTTCGGAGCGATCTCATCAAATAATTTTGCAACCATATCGACTTCTTTTGCCTTTTTGTTCTCGCCCTCTTTAACCGGGTAAAGAACTTTCAGCATCTCACGTCTTGCGTGAAGTCTGCTCGGCTGATCTTTTTTGATCTTTTTCTCTACTTCATCGTAAACAGTAACTTTCTTTCCGTCTACAACTTCTTTTACTCTCTTGCCGTCTTTATCTTTGCGGGCAACTTTTGCCATTACTGTTACTTCATCGAAATTATCTTTCTCTTTCACAGCCAACGCGATAAGACCTTCTGCTGTTTTACGGATTTCTTTTGCTTTCGCCTCAGTTGTAACGATCTTTCCGTTGTTAAGCAGAGCTGTTACCTGATTTCTGATCAATGCTTTTCTCTGGCTGGATGTTCTGCCGAGTTTTCTATATTTTGCCATTCTTATATTTCCTCCTAATCTTTCCGTCATAATTCGGATGCGCCGTCTGCAGAACCGCGCTTCGCACGTCTGCCGCTATTGTTTATAAACAAAACCTTAACGCATACTCGTTCTTTTTGAAAAACACGCCGGCACGCATTTTCCCTCCCGGTATATGTCTGAACTATGACTACACATTCAATTATGCATCTTCGGGCTTATTAATCAAATGCTCGCGGATCGTCCTGTATTCCGAACAATCCACGATTTCTATAAAGCGATTATTCCTCGCCCTGATTCAACTCAAGATTGAGTTCTTTTAACTTAGCAAGCACTTCCTCAAGTGATTTACGTCCGAGGTTACGAACTTTCATCATATCTTCAGGAGTCTTATTAGTAAGTTCTTCTACCGTATTGATTCCGGCTCTCTTCAGACAATTATAGGAACGAACGGAAAGTTCAAGTTCATCAATGCTCATCTCAAGAACTTTCTCTTTCTCATCGTCTTCTTTCTCGATCATTACTTCCGCAACCTGAGCAACTTCCGAAAGATCAACGAAAAAGTTTCAAATGTTCGCTCACACTTTTGCCGCAAGGCTTACCGCCTCATCAGGAAGCATTGTTCCTTTTGTCCAAACATCAAGTGTTAATTTATCATAATCCGTAATCTGTCCGACACGAGTATTCTCAACAGTCAGATTCACACGTTCAACCGGTGTATAGATCGAGTCAATCGCAATCACTCCGATCGGCATATCTTCTGTTTTGTTCTTATCAGAACTTACATATCCTCTGCCCTTTGTGATCGTCAATTCCATATTCAGCCTGCAGTCTTTGCCGCCGCTCAATGTAGCGATCACCTGATCCGGATTTACGATCTCAATATCAGGGTCATTAATATTGATGTCTGCTCCTGTCACAACACCTTCGCCTTCAAACTCAATATATACTGTTTTCGGCTCGTCTGACTCAGACATATTTCTTATCGCGAGAGATTTCAAATTCATGATAATCTCCGTAACGTCTTCTTTTACGCCCGGTATCGAACTGAATTCATGAAGACTCCGTCGATCTTAACGGAACTGATCGCAGAACCCGGAAGAGATGAGAGCATGATTCTTCTCAGAGAATTTCCGAGTGTTGTACCATATCCTCTTTCAAGCGGTTCTACAACAAATCTTCCATATTTTTTATCTTCCGAAACATCCGTAATCTCAATATTAGGTTTATTAAAATCAAACACTACACAGACCCTCCTTTTGGGTTTTAAAATGTTGAAGGGATACGCTGTTGCAGCCGATATTATTTAGAATATAACTCGACAATCAACATCTCATCTACGGAACATCGATCGCTTCTCTTGCCGGAAGTTCTTTTACAGATCCTTTCAGGTTCTCTGCATCAACATCGAGCCATTCCGGAACCATGTTGCTGCCAGTCGCTTCAAGAATGTCTTTATATCTCTGTGAGCCTTTTTTGTTTTCTTTGATCTCAATCGTATCTCCTGCTTTTACAAGGTAAGACGGAATGTTTACCTGTTTTCCGTTTACGAGAACGTGTTTGTGATCAACGATCTGTCTTGCTTCTTTTCTTGTTCTTGCAAGTCCCATGCGGAAGATTACGTTGTCCAGTCTGGACTCAAGAATTCTCATCAGGTTTTCACCTGTCATTCCTTCCATCTGTTTTGCTTTCGCATAGTAGTTTCTAAACGGTTTTTCAAGTACGCCGTAGATGAATTTCGCTTTCTGTTTCTCGCGAAGCTGCAGACCGTACTCGCTCATTTTTCTGTTTGCTCTTTTTAACTGTCTGTTAGATTTTTTATTAATTCCGAGGTAAATCGGATCCATGCCTAAAGAACGGCATCTTTTAAGAACAGGAACTCTGTTTACTGCCATGTCTATCCTCCTAATTTATACATACGAGCGGTTTCATACCGCTTTCCAAGTTACTTTCCGGTGTATGATAATGTTCAGCCGTCGATTACACTCTTCTGCGTTTCGGCGGGGCGGCATCCGTTATGCGGAACCGGTGTTACGTCTTTGATACTTACTACGTCAATACCGCATGCCTGAAGAGCACGGATTGCCGCTTCACGTCCTGATCCCGGTCCTTTTACGAATACATCTACAGACTTAAGTCCGTGTACCAATGCCGCTTTAGCTGCTGTCTCAGCTGCCATCTGCGCTGCATATGGAGTAGATTTTCTTGAACCTCTAAATCCCAGACCGCCTGCACTTGCCCATGAAAGAGCATTTCCCTGTGTATCTGTTAATGTAACGATTGTATTATTAAAAGATGACTGGATATGTGCCTGTCCTCGTTCAACGTTTTTCTTGACACGTTTTTTTGTTACTTTTTTTGCAACTTTCTTTGCCATTTAAACTAACCTACTTTCTTCTTTCTCTTTGATTTAATTCCTTGTTATAACAAGTTTGTTCGCTCAGCTAAGCTCATGCTTCGCATTTGCTAAGATTTGCGAACGGCTTCGCACTAAATTCAAACTTCGTTTTCATTAAGTTGCTTTCAGCTTATTTTTTCTTGTTTGCTACTGTTCTCTTCGGACCTTTACATGTTCTTGCGTTTGTCTTTGTCTTCTGACCACGCACCGGAAGTCCTTTTCTATGACGGATTCCACGGTAGCATCCGATTTCTTTCAGTCTCTTGATGTTAAGCTGGATCTCTCTTCTAAGATCACCTTCTACAACCTGAGTTTCATCGATCACTGCGCTGATCTTTTTTACTTCTTCACTTGTAAGATCTCTTACACGAGTATTCGGATCTACTCCTGCATCTGCCAAAATACGGCTTGCGCTTGTTCTTCCGATTCCATAAATATAAGTCAAGCCGATCTCTACACGTTTGTCTCTTGGTAAGTCTACACCTGCAATACGAGCCATGTGTCTTTCCTCCATTTTCTTTGTTTATACTGTCTTTAATTGAGGCTGCGGACGCTCTGCTTATTATAATGCCGCATCCTACCGGCCTTTTGCGATATCCCAGCCCAGACGCGTTCTCCTCGCGCCCTTTCCCGGCACGGATCTTATCCGTCAATGCAAACGCCGGGTATTAGAAGCAATATACAATCGCATCCGTTCAAGCCATATGCCGGCTCTGCCTATGATCGTCACAAATGGACGAAACGGGCAAACTACGGAAGCGGGACACACGCACTGCCGGTACCTGATGGGCAGATACGGTGTAACCTTACTGTATATTAAACAGCTCTACACACATCCTCGTGTGTCATGCTGTCAGCCGCCTAAATCACTTCACAAACTTCCTGTCAATTAACCCTGACGCTGTTTGTGTTTTGGATTTTCACAGATTACTCTGATGCTTCCTTTTCTTTTAATAATCTTGCATTTTTCACAAATTGGTTTTACTGATGATCTAACCTTCATGTCAAATCCTCCTTCCCTTCTTTGCTTACCTACAATTTCCGGTCATTTGGGCACACCTCACCAGAAATGACCATTTCATAGTATATCACCAACCCCGCATTTAAGTCAACCCTCTATTTCTTATACTTTCCTATTTCTTTTTCGCTCCGCTTTTTAATCGCAAATATTACGCAAAAAAAGTTGTTCTGTACATAAGCCCTGACTCTTCGTCACTGCAGTCTCACAGAACAACTTCCCGTAAATACTCAAATTCCGCCCGGCTTTATTGCACCGGCTTCCTTTATGCTTTATTTATCTCTCCAGATAATTCTCCCCTTGCTAAGATCATATGGCGACATCTCGAGCGTCACTTTATCTCCCGGAAGAATTTTAATAAAGTTCATTCTTAATTTTCCGCTGATATGTGCAAGAACGATATGTCCGTTCTCAAGTTCCACTTTAAACATTGCATTCGGGAGCTTCTCTACTACTACTCCCTCGATTTCTATTACGTCAGCTTTTGACATATTATTTAATCCTCCTGAATTTCGGCATCACATGCCGTTTCACATTTTTACTCTCCCAGAATCCTTACAATTTCCGCAAATACATCATCAATATCGATCGTTCCGTCTACTTCCTTTAAAATACCGGACTGTGTATAATAATCGATCAAAGGCTGCGTCTGGTCATGATAGACGCCAAGTCTTTTCAGAACTGTTTCCGGCTTGTCATCGTCGCGAAGAATCAAACCGCCTCCGCATTTATCGCAAATTCCTTCTTCTTTCGTAGGGGCATATACGAGATGATATGTTGCCCCGCAGTCTACGCAGGCTCTTCTTCCCGACATTCTGTTTACGATATTTTCATCCGGAACTTCTACGTCGATAGCATAATCTATCTTCTGTCCCATGTCGGCAAGAGCTTTGTCTAATGCTTCTGCCTGCGGAATCGTACGCGGAAAACCGTCAAGCACATATCCGTTCGCACAATCATCCTGATTCACTCTATCTACAACAAGATCGACTACTAATTCATCCGGCACAAGAAGACCCTGATCCATATATGTCTTCGCCTTTTCCCAAGCTCCGTTCCGTTTTTGATATTGGCACGGAAAATATCTCCCGTGGAAATATGTGGAATCGAATATTTTTCTGCAATCTTTTTAGCCTGTGTTCCTTTTCCGGCTCCCGGCGCTCCCAGCATGATAATCTTCATAACTTCTACCTCCGATCGATATGCAAACAGTTCTTTTGCCCCGAAATATTTTCCTGCATACAGAACTGTTTTTTGTTTTATCTTAAAATACACCTTGAGCCCGCTGCGTTTTGCCTTTTTCAAGGCAAAACAGGGCGAGCTGTTAAACATTGTTATTTAATATCCAAGAAAGCTGTTTGACGCGTTGCTTCCTTTATTATTTAAGAATCCTGTGTAATTTCTCACAAGCATCTGCGACTCAATCTTCTTGATCGTTTCAAGCACAACACCTACGATAATGATAAGCGATGTTCCTCCGAAAGAAACGTTTGCGCCGAACATACCATTGAAGAAGAATGGGATTACCTGAACGATAATCAGTCCGCATGCGCCTATGAAAATAATGTAATTCAAAATTTTCTGCAAATATTCAACTGTCGGTTTTCCCGGACGAATACCCGGAACAAATCCGCCGCTCTTCTTCATATTATTTGCAATCTCCAAAGGATTAAATGTAATCGATGTATAGAAATATGCAAAGAAGATTGTGAGCAGAATATATACAAGCAGTCCAACCGTATAAACCGGTTTTGCCGGATTACACCAGTTGTTTGAATTCATTGCAGCAAGGATCTGGCTTCCGATGCCTGTTCCGTTTCCTTTTCCGAGGAACTGGGCAATGACGATCGGAGTCTGCATCAAAGATGATGCAAAGATAACCGGGATTACTCCGGCAGTGTTTACACGAAGCGGAATATGTGTAGACTGTCCGCCGTATGTTTTTCTTCCCTGTACTTTTTTAGAATACTGTACCGCAATTCGTCTTTCTCCGCTCTGAAGAAGAACAACAAAGACTACTACTGCAAGAATTACCGCTAAAATAATCAATCCCGCAAGACCTGCCTGAGCAAGTTTCTTTCCACTCATGAATTTCTCGTAAAGTGTGTATAAATCACTCGGAACACGAGAAATAATATTGATCAGAAGAACGATAGAAATACCGTTTCCGACACCGTTTTCAGTGATGCGCTCACCGATCCACATCATAAAGGCACTTCCCGCCGTCAGTGTACATACGACAACTGCACAGCTTACGAAATTGTATTCTTCGAGAAGACCCTGACGACCGAATCCAACTGCCATTGCAGTAGACTCAATAAGCGCCAGCGCAACTGTCACATAACGTGTAATTGCGGCAATCTTCTTTCTTCCTTCTTCTCCTTCTTTTTGCATCTCCTCTAATTTCGGAATTGCGATTGTGAGAAGCTGCATAATAATGGATGAAGTGATGTACGGTGTGATGCTCAATGCAAAAATGGAAAAGTTTGTAAACGAGCCTCCGGTGAACGCTTCAAAAAAGTTGAAAGCGTCCCCCGTCTGCTGTGCAAAAAATTCCTTGATAAATGTCGGATCTACCCCCGGAGTCGGAAGCTGTGATCCAAGTCTTACGATGACAAGCATTACGAACGTATAAAAAATTCGTTTTCTGATATCCTCAATCTGAAATGCTTTACGCACTGTCTTCAGCATTAGATCACCTCTGCTTTCCACCAAGCGCTTCAATTTTCTCAGCAGCTTTTGCACTAAATGCATTTGCCTGAACTGTAAGCTTCTTAGTTAACTCTCCATTTCCAAGAATTTTAACTCCGTCTCTCGGGTTTTTCACGATACCGCTCTCGATCAGTGTTTCAACAGATACTGTAGCTCCGTCCTCGAATCTTTCAAGTTCGCTGATGTTGATACCTACGATCGTCTTAGAGTTTCTGCAAGTGAATCCTCTCTTCGGTATTCTTCTGTACAAAGGCATCTGACCGCCTTCGAATCCGGGTCTTGTAGCGCCGGAACGTGCTTTCTGTCCCTTATGGCTTTACCGGCTGTCTTACCGTTTCCTGAACCATGTCCACGGCCTCTTCTGAAATTATCACTCTGTTTTGAACCGTCTGCCGGTCTTAAGTTTGATAAGTCCATGACGTTACCTCCTTATCTTTTTATGCCTCTTCTTCAACCTTAACTAAATGTCTAACCTGCTGTACCATACCTCTGGTAGCTGCATTGTCCGGCAGTACGACTGTCTTGCCGGTCTTCTTGAGACCAAGGGCCTCAACTGTTCTTTTATGCTTTGGTATGGC
>ENA-OQEB01000907-OQEB01000907.1-human-gut-metagenome-genome-assembly--contig:-NODE-907-length-11613-cov-1.853735_pt1 | contig 11613 bp, 13 predicted proteins | sample MGYA00242787_ERZ504619 | MGnify/ENA primary metagenome ERZ504619 (study PRJEB26092, sample SAMD00036317) | human gut metagenome | host: Homo sapiens | study: EMG produced TPA metagenomics assembly of... | reverse complement strand
TACCTGAAGGGTTGACTTGTCGGAAGAGAAGACAGAGTTCAACCTTGGGCCTCCTGGGCAGGGTCGCCCGTGTAGTCATCGCCCACCTGCCACTGCTCATGCTTAGGATTGGCAAAACCGCCCCATCCCCAGAAGTTACAACCGGCAAAGTAACCGCCGGATGCAGCATTGTCGCCAACAAGACTGAACACATACTTATAATATCCATCACGTGCTTCTGTTGTAGAAGAAGTTGAGAAAGAGAAGCCATCACGAGGATAGCCGAACTCCTCCATCACCAATGGCTTCCTGATACGTCCGCATACCTCAAGATGTTCATCAATATACTCCTTTGTGTTCTTGCAGGAGATTCCCAAATCTTCCTGCAAATGGTCTTTTCTCGCCCAACTCCAGTTGTATGGCCAAAGATGAATATTGCAATAATCCACATTCTTGTCGGCACAGATCCGCTCCCAGCAGTTCAGTTCTCCTTCACATCCCCATTTGCCTTCGCTACCGATAGAAATCAGATGATTCTTATCGAGCGAACGGATCAGTTTGCTCGCTTCACCCAGCCACTTTTCGAAAGCAGGCAACTGCTCTTTGCTGAAAGCACGAGGCTCATTACCTATCTGCCATGACATGATGGCCGGGTCATCCTTATACTTCTTCTTTGTATATCTGTTGGTTCTCGTAAGTATGAATTTCACATAATCATAGAATAGCTGATGCGCCTTTTCGCAGGATGCATATTTGGCGACGAAGTTCATGAAGGCAGGATATCCATCTTCGTTAGGACGGGGAGCCTTGCCCATGCCAGCCTGCTCCAGATAATAGCCGTAGCCACCACTCCACTCCCAGGAGTTGTTGAGATAGAGCACTGCCACCATCTTTCGCTTGCCCATCTCCATCAAGAGATAGTCAAGACCAGCAAGAATAGTATCATTGTATACGCCTGGAGCCTCCTGCAAGGTTGGTTCCACCTTGGTCTTCACCCTCGCTTGCCATCAGAGCCACGAGGATGCGCAGGTTGTCGATGCCCATCTCCTTCATCTTGTCCAGCTCCTTGCAGAGTCGGTTGCGGTCGCCACCCTGTCCTTCCGAACCGAGGATAGCGCCATACCAGAAGTTGGTACCCACATAATAATAAGGTTTGCCGTCACGAACGAAGTGTCCGTTCTTCACCTGCACGAAGTTGGACTTCGCCGAGAGGTTACACGTAGTAGCCAAAGCCATCATCAATAAAACGAATATTTTCTTCATCTATAATAAATTGATTTATAAGATTATTATTTTTAGATTTCTATCTAGGGTGCAAAGATAACGAAAAAGGACAAGAAAGCATGATACTTTCTTGCCCTTTATACATATTATTATTTCTATACTAACAATTTCCACTGCTTTTTAAGGCTGAGGATAGATTTTCTTGAAACTTTCGATGCCCTCGGCAGCTCCGTCCATCACACCCTTGAAGATGTAAGAATCAGAAACCGAAGTCTTACTGCGATCAAAGAGAGTCATGTGAGGCAGAGGCTGCACATTGATGTCCCATACGTAAGGATGAGCCCCGCTTCATCATCTCGGCTGTTGCCACGCTATACCATACCATCATGCTCTCATCATGCTTCTGCTGATTGCCGCCATAGATGGTTGCGTCCTTACGATTGGCACCATATTCGCCAATGACTACAGGATAGCCCTTGTCCACAAACTTCTTCTTCATCTTCTGAAGCTGATTGGTCACATGCTGATAAGCATCCACATTCTGATTGTTGTACCAGATGGTGCTCACGGTTCTGCCTGGTCATCAGCCGGAGCGTGTCCCTTCCAGTAGAGAGCCACCTTGCCCCAGTCGGCATCCTTATCCATCAGGGTAAAGATATATGGATCATAGAAGTGAACCTCAGCCATCAAGCGATACTGCGCCTTGTCCTTGAGGCGAGTAATATCATAAGAGTCCTTATCAGCCAAGTCTATCTCAGTCTTTGGTCCTTGTACGATGAGCACACGCTTAGCGTTCTTACCTCCAGTAGCACGAACGGCATCAATGAACACCTGCTCATACTCCAGTAATCTATCAGCAAACTCCTTGCTGTCTGGGTTCAGCATCTCACCCTCAGCCTTAGGGCTAGCACCACCCACACCTGGCTCATTGAGCGCACCGAAGAGCACGCGCTCATCATAACCTCGGAAAGCCTTGGCGATGTTGGTCCAGAGTTTGCGATACATCTCCTTGCGCTCAGCCACATTCACCTTGTCGGTAAAGGCATCGTGCTCCATCCATCCGCCGTCCCAGTGCTCATTGATGATGACGCAGAGACCAGCCTTCAAGCATAGTTCACGATTTCCTGAATGCGATTCATCCAAGCAGGGTCGATGCTCATCGCTTCCTTGTCGAGGAGATGACCCGCCACCCAACTACAAGGGATACGCAGGCTATTGAATCCTCTCTGCTTCAGGCTAGCGATATAAGCCTCCGAAGTCTTGGAACTCTGCCAAGAGGTCTCCGACTTCAGTCCGGCGTTGTTGGTAAACACGTCGTTCCAGTCGCAAGCCTCCATGGTATTACCAAGATTCACACCCGGAGCCATATAATGAGCCAACTCTGTAGCCGTCAGTCCCATCTTAGCCATCTTAGGATTCTCAGGCTTTACCTGAGCACCAGCAAAGGCAAAATGAGCTACAGCCAATGCTATCATAACTACTTTCTTCATTCAGTCTTTTTTTTAAGTTATTGTCTTTATTAGTTTTATAGTGCAAAGTTAACACTTTTTCCGCTATAGGTATGTAACAATATGTTACATTTATATACACAAAATGTTACAAGTGAAGAAAAAGGCAAGAAAGTGTTAGTCTTTCTTGCCTTAACGTTTCAGTGCATATTTTGCTCATTTTGCGTGATATTTTATCAAGCCCGCCATTGGTGCCTGCAAAATCTGGGAAATCTCCAAATGATGCTCATCGTGCATCACCAAGGTGAGTGGCGAACGGAAGTAATGTGCCACACTGCCCACAAAGCCTACAGGAGGGACTCCGCCCAGGCTGCCATCCCAAGCTTTCACTCCTGGATCCAACTGGCTGATGTCGTCCAAGCTCACATTCACATAATTAATATAAGGTGTGAGATTGTTCTCATAGAAGAGATTGAAGCATCCCAGCACCATGCGATAAAGTGCCATCACCTCGGCTAGTTGGCCGCTGCCATTCTCATACTTATCCGCCTCTGCCAATTGTTGGGAGATAAAAGGCAGATGCTGGCGAGGAAGCGATTGGCCAGTGGCTCTCTATATACCTTATTAATAATAGTGGGATAATCCAGACCAGACCACTTGAGATATTTCTCCTTGAGGGAGGCTGGAAGCTGCCCTTGAAGATGCCATTGAGGAACTGCTTGCCCAATACGGCTCCACTGCCCTCATCACCCAAGATGTAACCAAGCGGTGGGGTATTCATCACTATCTGCTTGCCATCATAGAGACAACTGTTGCTCCCGTTCCCAAGATGCATGCGATGCCTGGCTGATCGCCAAAGAGGGCACGCGCCGCTCCAATCATGTCACTTTCGGCAAAGACCTTGGCTTCGGGGAATGCCTGCTGGAGCAAGGATCTCATGCGAGGTTTCATCGCCTCGGTAACGCCGCTGCCATAGAAGTATACCTCTTGGGGCTGCTCGGCTAGGCCGAGGTCACGACATAGAATATCTAAGATAGCGGCATCTTGCTGATGGATGGGATTGATGCCTTGCGTCTTGCTGGTCATCATTACCCCACCCTGCTCGTCCACCAAAGCCCAGTCGGTCTTGGTGCTGCCACTGTCTGCTATGAGTATTTTCTTCATTGTATCTGTTTTTTTATGAATTACTGCTGAAGCAATGGATAACATATCCGCTTGATGCTGCAAATGTAATCATTTTAAATGAAAAAGACAAAAGATTTGGAGGAAAAACACAAAGGAAGAGTGAAAAAATCGTTTCTATCAGGCTATTCTATAAAAAAGGTGATTTTCTCTTTGCTTTTTCTCGAATTTTTAATAACTTTGCAGTCAAAATGACTAGTTATGAAAAAGAAGTTATACATCCTTATCTTACTGATGGTGGCATTCGTGCTGCCAAGTAATGCTGTGCTCAAGGAGGCCAACCTCGATACTACGCTCTATATGCTGCGTACGGAGTTGACCAACTATCACATCGATTTGGAGAAACAGAACAAGGTGGCTAAGGCTCAACAACAAGCCGTTATCAAGGAATTGATCAGCATCGTGAAGCAAGCTGACCAAAACTCCATCATGCTCTATTCGCAGCGCAATGGGTATATCTTCGACATGACATACGCTTGCCATGAGGCTACAGAACAGTTCAAAAAGTTTAAGTCGAAGGCGGTGCCTTTCCGTGATATGATCAAACAGACTGATACTGAGGTGGCTCGATATGACTCGCTGATCAACTATCTGTATGGCATGAACACCATGTTCCTCAGCGATGAGGCGCAGGTGAACCGCAACGTAGACTTGACGCTGGCGGTTAACATCCGCCGACAGTTGGTGGAGAAGCAGACACAGCTGAAGCAGTATGTGCAAGCCTACGACCGTACCGACAAGAAGTTGAAGGCGCTCAACGACTATGCCAACCGCCGCTATGATGACATACAGAACAGCATCTTCAACAATGGAGGTGACAACTACCTGCACATCTTGCGCAATCTAGGCATGAACTATCGAGAGGCAAAAACCTCTATGTCAGAGAAATACAAGCCTGCGCCCGGCATGATGTCGCAATGGGATGTGCGTATCATTGGTATCCTCTTTGGTATCATCATCTTCTATGGACTCATCTCCGTGTTTATCAATCTCTTCGTGATTCGCTTTGCCATCACCATGATGGTGAAACGTGGTTTCTTCGAGAGCATCAAGGAGAGTTTCATGGCGAAGCTCCTTGCATCATCATGGCGATGACCATCATTACCTTCGCAGCCATACTGGGTGTTATCAGATTGATAGCCAAGCAGAACTTCGTCATCATGGCGAGCCAGTTGCTGGTAGAGTTTGCTTGTTGGTAGGTGTTATCTTGGTATCTATCTTGCTACGTGTGAGCAACGACAAGATCAAGAATACCTTCCGAATCTACTCTCCATTGATGTTGGTAGGATTTATCGTCATCGTATTCCGTATCATATTGATACCAAATGACTTGGTCAACCTCATATTCCCTCCCATCCTGTTGCTTTGCGCCCTGTGGCAGTGGAATGTGATAGGCAGAAAGCACGACCAGGTGCTGCGTACTGATAAGACATACGCTTACATCTCGTTTGCCGTATTTGTCCTGAGCACCATCTGTGCATGGGTGGGCTTTACGCTGCTTGCCGTACAGATTATCATCTGGTGGACGATGCAGCTCACTTGTGTGCTCACCATCACTTGTGTGGAGGGTTGGCTCAGCGTATACTCCAAGCGTAAGCGCTTAGCTAGCAAGGCTATCACTGAGAAATGGGGCTACCGATTTGTATACAAGGTGCTCCTTCCTATCTCGGGTGTACTCTCATTCATCGTGTCCATTTACTGGGCGGCAGATGTATTCAACATGAGCGACACTACTTGGATGATATTCAACAAGAACTATATCCATACCACCAACTTCACCGCTTCACTCTATAGTGTATCATGGGTGGCTTGCCTCTACTTCTTGTTCAACTATATCAACATAACCACCGTAGACTTCATGTGCCATCACTTCGAGAAGACCGACCTACATCGGCAGCTTCCAAGATTGTGATGTTCAAGAACGTATTGCAGGTATTGGTATGGGGCATCTGGCTGATGATAGCCCTCAGCGTGTTCCAGGTTGGTAAGTCTTGGTTGCTCGCCATCTTCGCAGGTTTGTCTACTGGTCTCGGTTTTGCATCCAAGGACATCCTGGAGAACATCTACTATGGCATCTCCCTGATGATGGGACGTGTGAAGGTGGGCGACTATATCATCTGTGATGGTACTCGTGGTAGAGTGAGCAGTATCAGCTATACCTCTACCATGCTGGAAGCCATTGATGGTTCGGTCATCGCATTCCAGAACTCACAGCTCTTCTCCAAGAACTACAAGAACATGACCAAGAATCATGGTTATGAGCTTGATGCACTGGAGGTTGGTATCGCATACGGCAGCAATGTGAAGCAAGTAAAGCAATTGCTCGTTGACGAACTGTCCAAGCTGGACTGCATCTATAAGGAAAAGGGAGTGAAGGTATTGCTGAAGAGTTTCGACGATAGCTGCATTACCCTGAAGATTGTGGTTTGGGTCAATGTACTCACCCAGGCTCTCGACGATGCCACCATTATGGAGTGCATCTACGATACACTGAATGAGCACAATATCGAAATCCCATTCCCACAACGTGAGATTACTATCAAGCAGGCTCCTCTAGACGAGAAATAAAGGAGCTTGCCTAATTATTAATTATTAATTCTTAATTAAAATAATGGCAACATTCATAGCAGGACCTTGCGTCATCGAGTCGATGGAGCTGTTGGAGACAGTGGCTCAAGAACTTGTACGCATCAATCAGAAATTAGGTACAGACATTATATTCAAGTCTTCATTTGACAAGGCTAACCGCACTAGCATCCACTCATTCCGTGGACCAGGACTAGAGAAAGGACTCCAAATGCTAGGTGACATCAAGGAGAAATATGGTCTCCGCATCCTAACCGACATCCACGAGAGCTATCAGGCTGAGGCTGCAGGCGAGGTGTGCGACGTGCTCCAGATACCAGCCTTCCTCTGCCGACAGACCGACCTCTTGGTGGCTGCCGCCAAGACTGGCAAGATAGTAAACATCAAGAAAGCTCAGTTCTTGAGCGGACGAGACATGAAATATCCTGTGGAGAAGGCTTTGGAGAGCGGTGCCAAGGAAGTATGGCTCACCGAGCGTGGCAACTGCTTCGGTTACAACAATCTGGTGGTAGACTTCCGCAACATTCCTGACATGCAGGAGATTGTGCCAACAGTCATTATGGACTGCACCCACAGCGTGCAGCGTCCTAGTGCAGGAGACGGCAAGACCGTGGGCGACCGCAAGTTTGTACCAGCCATGGCCAAGGCAGCCAAGGCATTCGGAGCAAATGGTTACTTCTTCGAAGTGCATCCTGATCCAGACAAGGGCAAGAGCGATGCTGCCAATATGCTAGAATTAAATAAGTTAGAATCACTGATAGAAGAGTTATTAAAGTAATGGATGATCAAACAATAAGAAGTTACGGCGAGCAAGCTTGCGTGATGAGGCACAAGCCATTCTGGACCAAATACCATATATGGACGACAATTTTGAGAAGGCAGTGGACATGATGTATCACTGCAAGGGCAAGATTATCGTGACAGGTGTTGGCAAGAGTGGACATGTGGGAGCCAAGATAGCTGCTACCCTAGCCTCAACGGGTACGCCCGCTTTCTACATCAACCCACTGGATGTATATCATGGCGACTTAGGCGTGATGACTGACAAAGATGTGGTATTGGCACTCAGCAACAGCGGTCAGACAGACGAATTGTTGCGCTTTATCCCAATGGTGCTCCACATGAACGTGCCAATCATCTCTATCACAGGCAATCCAGAATCGCTGTTGGCAAAATATTCCAACTATCACATCACCGTAAAGGTAAAGAAGGAAGCCTGTCCGCTCAACTCGCCCCTACCAGCAGTACCACAGCGGCACTAGCCATGGGCGATGCCTTAGCGATAGCCTTGATGCAGGTTCGTCACTTCAAGCCACGTGACTTTGCCCAGTTCCATCCAGGAGGAGAGCTTGGCAAGCGTCTCTTAACAACAGCCGAAGACGTGATGCGCAGCGAGGATATGCCTATCATCCTAAGGAGATGCACCTGGGTGAGGCTATCATCATGTGAGCAAGGGCAAATTGGGACTCGGCATCTCTGTGGATGCAGACAACCACGTGATAGGTTTGATTACCGATGGTGACATTCGCCGAGCCATGGAGAAATGGCAGGCTGAGTTCTTCAACAAGTCGGTGAGCGACATCATGACCACCAATCCTAAGGTGGTTCACCCAAGCACAAAGATAACAGAGATATTGAAAATCATGCACAAGAACAAGGTGCATACGGTGCTCGTAGTGGACAAGGACAACCATCTGAAAGGTATCGTAGACCACTATGCATGTATGATTTAACAAGATATGAAACTCAGATACATATTATTATTAGCAACTATATGGTTGTCTTGCTCGCTGTGCAGCGCACAAGGCAGCAATTCTTTCTCAGAAAGAAGCGACTCATTGATTGTAAACCAGTTGCGCAGTAAGGGCGTGAGCTTTTCGCACGACAACTCGGTTACACTTCTGATGACGGGACAGGAGAAATTCGATGATATGTTCCAGCTATCCGTCAGGCAAAGAAGAGCATCCACTTGGAATACTTCAACTTCCGCAACGACAGTATCGCCGGCTTGCTTTTCGACTTGCTCGCCGAAAAAGTAAAGGAAGGTGTCAAGGTGAGAGCCCTCTATGATGGATTTGGCAATGCTCCAACAACAAGCCGCTCCGCAAGCGACATCTAAAGGAAATACGTGCCAAGGGCATCGAGATATATGAATACAAGCCGATGAAGTTTCCTTGGATCAATGCTGTATTCAATCGTGACCACCGCAAGATAGTCATCATCGACGGACAGATAGCCTATACAGCGGTATGAACGTGGCCGACTATTATATAAAAGGTACAGATGTGGTTGGTGAATGGCATGATATGCACTGCCGCATAGATGGAAGCGAGGTGAACACCCTCCAGAAGATATTCCTCAAGATGTGGAACAAAGTAAGCGGGCAGAATGTTCATAGCCCGGAGTTCTGGCGATGCAAGAAGCAAGACTATCTGGTGGAGAATCTGAAGCCCGACACCACAGCCACTGCTTATCATAAGATGGTGGGCATCATCAACAGAGAGCCACATATATCCAAGGACATCATCCGTTACTTCTACGTGAATGCCATCAATGATGCCAAAGACAGCATCAAGCTCATCAGCCCTACTTCACCCTGAGCCACAAACTAAAGAAGGCACTGAAGAATGCCGTGAAGCGAGGCGTCAAGGTAGAGATTATGCTATCCACCAAGAGCGATATTCCACTGACTCCAGACTGCGGATTTTACAATGCTCACAAACTGATGAAGGCTGGATGCCACGTTTGGATGTATACCAAGGGCTTCCACCACACCAAGATTATCATGGTGGATGACAAGTTCTGCACCGTGGTAGTGCCAACCTCAATGCCCGCAGCTTGAGATGGGACTATGAGGAAAATGCGGTCATCGTGGACCCATGCACCACCCAGCAACTCGTGGACCTCTTTGATGGAGAAAAGGCAGACAGTTTCTTGCTCAACGAGAAGAACTGGAGAGAGTGGCGCACCGGATGGCAAAGATTCAGAGGATGGTTTGCAGCCAAGTTGCTCACCCCATTCTTGTAATTAAAATATTAAATTCTAAATGTTATGCCAGAGTTAGCTATTGTAGATAACAATACACTTGCAGCCATAGGACTGAAAAGCCTATTGGAGAGTGCCATGCCCATGGTGAAGATCAGCATATTCGGAACCTTTGGGGAGTTTGAGTCGTCGAATATCGAACGATTCATGCACTACTTCGTGTCCATGCACGTCGTCTTGGCACACCGCAACTTCTTCACAGAGGGCAGCCGAGTACATCATACCATCGTGCTCACACTGAGCAATGACCCCAACTCGCAGTTGCAAGATTTCCATTGCCTCTGTGTGAACGTGCCAGAATACAAGCTCATCAAGGAACTCTTGAGCCTACAACATGCAGGTCATCCCCATGGTGAACATCTGCCACAGATGCCTCGACCTACTCAGGAAAAAGTACTTTCCGATAGAGAAATCGAGGTGCTTTCGCTCGTGGCACAAGGCAAAATCAACAAAGAAATAGCCGACCAACTCTGTATCGGACTGACACTGTGATCACTCATCGCAAGAATATACAGGAGAAATTAGGCTCAAGTGTGTCTCTGCCCTCACCATTTATGCCGTGATGCATGGCTATGTGGACATCAATCACATATAATAGGTATCCCCATAAATGAGGATTCTCCCAAAGAGATACCTAGAAATAATGATAAAGCCTTCCCCGAATCATCGAGGAAGGCTTTGTTATTTTTGTTTAAATACTTAAAAATTCAATCGAATCTTATTGAAATACTTATTTTGTTCTAAAACCACTAAAGTTTTACGGATGAAATGTCTACCAAATTGTTCACTATCGCATAGATGGTCAGACCTGCAGGAGAGTGAATCTGTAGCTTTCTGGCGATGTTTCTTCGGTGTGTAATCACCGTATTGATAGAGATGAAAAGGTGGTCGGCTATCTCCTTGTTGGTCATCCCCTGAACCAATGCCACGATGACATCCTTCTCACGATCGCTCAACTGTTCATCGCTCATCGGTGTCTGGTTAATCATGCTCGAAATCTTGGCACTCACATCATTCTGCTTCAGTTTCCGCTCGGCATTTCTCACGGCTGGTATAAAGATTTCTTCCCCCACCTCAGAGTGAAGCGTAAGCCACTCCTCATTGTTGTAGATATCATAGAGAGTGGCACTGAGCTGGTTGTTGTGCAGTCCATCCGAAGGCAGATACTTGATGATGATGCTCTTCAGCTCTTTCAGTTTCGTATCCACCTGCATATGATGGTTCGAGAAGGTTTCGACATCAAAGTTGGTATTGGCATTACCATCTATAAGTGCCTGAACATAAGGAAAGACCATTTTCTCCTCATACTTCATATGGTTGGTGATGCTGTGGGCATAATCATCATAGAGTTTTAGGATTAGTCGCGCCAGATTATCCTTTTCATCCAGCGCATCCACCAGCTCCTTACGGATAAAAGGTAAACTGGAAATCTATGTAGTAGGCATGCGATGCCTTGAGATAATGCAACAAGGTGGGCAACGACAACCGGTCTGCATTGTCGTACTCCTTGTAACCATTTATCGTAAAGTTTACCACGGCAAGGAAGGTGTAGGTATCCACGTTCTGCTCATCGCAGACTTCCCTTACCGTCTTGTCGCCGAATCCCAGGTTGATACCGAAGCTACCCAGGCTCTGCAAGATATTGTAATTGTCTCTTATGATGCTGATCATCTTGTCGTCAGCCTCATACATCTTTTGATTTTTCATCTTGTTCTATCCTTAAATGCAAACATCCTTATATCAAGAACATTCATCATGTTTTTATTTCGGTTGCAAATATACAAAAAAGTTTCGAAACTCGCAATACCTAGAAATGGGGATGCCGCAGTTTACCGATTTTTAGGTATTGCAAGATATTCCTTAATTCCGCAACACTACAATTTAACTTTATTTATAAGTTCCTGAGCAACAAAAAGTTGCCCAGGATTTTGCATGTCAGAATTTTCACTTATCTTAGTGTTGCAAAAAGAAAACAAGCAAAACTCTAATATGACATGGCAAAAATACAAATTAAATCTGAGAAACTCACACCTTTTTGGAGGAATTTTTTCAATCATGGAGAAATTTGACTCCATGACTTTCACCCGTTATCGACTCAACACTGGTCAGAGATGCAGCAGTATCTTCGGATATCAGTTCAGCGAGATAG
>ENA-OQEB01000906-OQEB01000906.1-human-gut-metagenome-genome-assembly--contig:-NODE-906-length-11614-cov-1.566292_pt1 | contig 11614 bp, 17 predicted proteins | sample MGYA00242787_ERZ504619 | MGnify/ENA primary metagenome ERZ504619 (study PRJEB26092, sample SAMD00036317) | human gut metagenome | host: Homo sapiens | study: EMG produced TPA metagenomics assembly of... | reverse complement strand
CCTTATCCTCGAGGTCCTCAATCCATCTCTGCAGCTTCATAATCATCTTTGTGCCTTTGGCATCATAAGCGGGAGTCCCTGTCCGATTACATCTACTGTTGTGAAAAGCTCCATCTCACGGCCAAGCTTATTGTGATCACGCTTCTTAGCCTCCTCCATTCTCTCAAGATGTGCCTTTAAATCCTCTTCTTATTGTAGGCTGTTCCGTAGATACGATGGAGTCTTGCCTTGTTTGAATCACCTCTCCAGTATGCCATTGATGATGCTGTGAGCTTGAAAGCCTTTACTCCCTTTGTGCTCATAAGATGTGGTCCTGCACATAAATCTACAAATCCACCCTGGTCATAGAATGAAATCTCCTCACCCTCAGGAAGCTCCTCGATAAGCTCTACCTTGTATGCTCATCCTTTTCCTTCATGAATTTGATTGCTTCCTCTCTAGGGAGTGTAAATCTTGTTATCTCATGACCCTGTTTGATGATTTTCTTCATCTCTGCCTCAAGTGCATCGAGATCCTCTCTTGAGAATGGCTGTGAATCGAAATCATAGTAGAAACCATCGTCAATTGCCGGTCCGATTGTGATTTTTGCATCCGGGAACAGATTCTTAACTGCCTGTGCCAGCACGTGTGATGCTGTATGTCTGATGACACGAAGTCCTTCCTCATCACTTGCTGTAATTATATTAAGTGTGCAGTCCTTGTCAAGAACTGTTCTTAAGTCAACAATTTCTCCGTCAACCTCTCCTGCACAGGCTGCTCTTGCAAGTCCCTCGCTTATATCCTTTGAGATTTCATATACGCTTTTTGCTTCGCTGTACTCTTTTGATGAGCCATCCTTCAATGTTATCTTCATGGTTATCTCTCCTTTATTTTTAATATAAAAATCCCCGACACCGCATTGCTGCGACATCGGGGACGATAAGCTTTGTTACCGTGGTTCCACCCACATTCTTTCCGCCTGAAAACATACTGCTTGTCTGTATCCGACAGAAACTCATTTGACTATAACGGTGTCACCGGGCTTTATTGGAGCCACTCCAAGCTGGTGTTCGGTATATCATCCACCGGGGAGCTTTCACCACTCTTTGGACTTTGATTCTCGTCTTCCAAGGCTTCCCTCTCTGCTGCTTTTAATATACTTACTGTGCTCTTCAACGTATTGTTATTATGCTAATGTTCCTTTCAAAAAATGATAATATACTTATTTTTCTAATCTGTAAGTACTTTATGCATTTTTTCCGCAACATTTTTTATATTTCTTGCCCGAACCGCATGGACATGGGTCATTTCGGCCGATTTTCTTACCTACTACCACTGTTCCTGACTTCTTCTGCTCGAGGTAAAGCGCATGCTTTGTCTCTGCGTCAAAGATTTCATCCCATGCCGGGAGATTGTAAAGCCAGTCTGCCTTTGCATCTACCATGTTCTTATAGAGCTTTTCTTTATCGAAAGCAAGGCTTACCTTTGTGTCCTCATCCATCTCCTCGATTGGGTTTGGGGTGACAAGGCTGTCATTGATTCCGTCTAAGAAGCCTGTCATCTCCATGATTGATAACTCATATTTCTCAGCAAGCTCTTTGACTGTTCCCTCTACTGCCTCATCCGGATTTGCAAGGAGCTTCTCATATACACCCTTCTCCAAGAGGAAATAATGCTGCCAAAAACGCTGTAACTCTCCCTGATCTGCTTTGTCATTGTAGCAATCTTGTGCCACTCTTCTAATAAAGCCATTTTTACTACCACCTTTATCTTTTATAAACTGATATGAGCCAAACAGCCTCAACTTCACATATGGATGTATTATACCAAAATAACAGCTTGACGTCAATTTTGTTTTTTTATATTATAATTATTAAATAACTATTCAAAAACCACGGAGAACAATTCATGAAAAAGACAAAACGTATTCTGGCACTGATTGGCGCCATCCTTTTATTACTTTTATATGTTGTGGCATTTGTTGCCACTGTGCTCGATCACACAAGTGACATGCGCTACTGGAAGGCTGCCGTTGCCGCAACTATCATTATCCCGGTGCTTATCTGGACGTATTCATTTGTATACAGACTTTTAAAGGGTTCTGATGATAAAGAATCTGATGATGTAACCAAAAAACCATGAAACGCAAAATCACACCTGAATTATCATCTAAAGACTGGAAGGAATTCTGCAGCCGCTTTCATTTTGATAACGATAAGCTGCCGCTTATCCGGGCAATATACACCGCAATGCTTCCATTGGTGGATGCCTTTGCATATTATTCCATAAAGCAGGATTTGCCCGGGGTATCCCTGACACACTATGCCTACGGTCTAGTGACACTCGGAAACGGTGCAGACGAGCTGTCAGAGCTGTATTTAAACCATGAGCAGCTTGAGGAGGCATACATCGCAGACTGTTTAAGCCTCATGCTTTTGTCAAACGCATATGAGCAGTTTGCAAAGGCTGTCGAAGAAGAAAGCTCTCTTTATGCCATTGAGCTGTCATTTTTAGGCGATGAATATCCGCTTGAGCTGCTGCCTGAGATTTTTGAGCACGTAAGCCTGATGGCATACATCTCACCGGTTCAAATATGCTCAAGCCACTTAAGACAGCCGCCCTCATAATAAAGCTTGACTCACAAAAGCGGAAAAATATCAAAGAGCTCTGTAATACCTGCGCGAACTGTAAAAATCTGTCGTTGCCCATCAAGAAAAGGCCCCTGGTCCTAAGCTGCCACACACCTATGGTGCCATGCAGATTTTTAATATCAGACATTGAAGCCCTTCTTTTTCTCATATGAGCCCTCAGTTTCTCAACCAGAAGTGTCAGATTCCTAAACAGTGACTCAGCCGCAAAGCCAAACACTATCATGAGAAGAATACATATATTTGACAAATCTGTCAGTGCAAACAGTTTCTTTAAGAAGAAACCCGAAAATACCAGACCTGCTATATTTCCGATAATAACAGCATATTTCATTCCATTTAGCGGCTCACTGATTTTAAAGAGAATCATGAAGCCCACTACCGAAAGTACAAGCGTCGCTATCGTTCCTATGCTTGCATCTGATATACAAAATACTTCTTCGCATACGACAAGCGCTCCGACAGCTATTACATCCGCAAGTCCACCCGGCAGTGCCTTTAGCATGACATTGGTGATAAAGTGTCCATTTATCCTGTCCTTATTCGGCTCCAGTGCCAATAAGAATCCCGGTACTCCTATGGTAAACATACTGATGAGCGATACCTGTGCCGGCTCAAGCGGATACGTAACCATAAGAATAACTGAAAACAGTGAAAGTAACAGTGAGAATATATTTTTCACAAGAAACAGACTGGCTGAGCGCTGGATATTGTTTACCACCCTGCGTCCCTCATATACCACATCCGGCATATGTGCAAAATCAGAGTCCAAAAGGACAACCTGGGCTGCCTGGCTGCCGCCTCACTTCCCGATGCCATAGCCACACTGCAGTCGGCATCCTTCATGGCAAGTATATCGTTGACTCCGTCTCCTGTCATCGCAACTGTATGACCTTTAGCCTGCAAAGCCTTTACAAGCTGTTTTTTCTGCTTTGGTGTCACACGTCCGAATACAGTATATTTATTCACTGCATCGGCTATTTTATCCTCAGTATCGAGTGTTGCCGCATCAACAAAGCTTTCTGCACTTTCTATTCCTGCCTGTATGGCAATCCTTGAAACGGTACGCGGATTGTCACCTGAAATAACCTTTATCGCAACACCCTGACTCTTGAAATACTCAAAGGTCTTTACCGCATTCTCTCTGATAGGATTGGCAAGTGCCACAAATCCAAGCGGAGTAACGCTGCATCTATGCCATTCTCCACGTTTTCTTCCATCATACCTTGCAAACAAAAGTAACTCTGTCACCTTTGTTCAGCGTATGGTATTATTTCTTCCTCAATGCGTGCAAAGTCTTCGTGCATGATAAACTCCGGTGCTCCGAGCAGATATGTTCCGTCAGAAAAGGTAACGCTGCCATACTTGAGGCTCGACGAAAATGCCTGCTGTGAAACCGCTGTACGATGCAGTGCAGATGTATTATTTGTCAAATCATCCGCCGCATATGCTTTTAGTGCGAGCATAGTCGCATTGTTGTCAACCGAAGCATTTGCATAATCTAAAATAAGACTTTTAAGCTCATCTAATGTCAAAGCTGTCTGTGTGCCATCTGTTCCACTGTTTTTACAGAGAAAAATTTCCTTAAGCTTCATATCAGGCTCAGTAATTGTGCCCGTTTTATCCACACAAAGCACATCCACACGCGCAAGCGTCTCAATACTTTTCATATCATGAAGCAAAACCTTTTTCCTTGCAAGCTTCATAGTGCTTAAGGCAAGCGCACTGTGGTCAGCAGATATAAGCCTCCGGTATCATTCCTATAATCGCTGCAACTGTCGATGTAACGCTCTTTGTGATAGACTCGCCATTCACAAAATGACTCTGCCAGAACAATATAAGCCCAATCGGAATAATAACTATGCCAACCCATTTGACGATCAAATTGATGGAGCGTATCATCTCTGACTGCTCCTTGCCGCCCATTGATTTTGCCTCAAGGCTCAGCTTTGAGATATATGATTCATTACCGACCTTTTCAAGCCGTGCATAGCACTCTCCCGATACAACAAAGCTTCCCGACATGAGAGTGCTGCCCTCTGTCTTTTCTACCTCATCAGCTTCACCTGTGAGCAGTGATTCATTTACCTGTATATTTCCGGATATCACAACCGCATCCGCACAAATCTGCTTTCCTGCGGTAAGCAAAATCACATCGTCCTTTACAAGTTCCTCCGTACTAATCTGCTTTACGCTGCCGTTTCTGATGGCATCCGCATGCGGAGCATTCAGTAAACTCATTTTTCAAGAGTCTTTTTTGCGCGGATTTCCTGAACGATTCCGATTACCGTATTTCCAATAATTATAGGCAGAAATGTCAGATTTCTGAAAGAACCTACCATTATGAGAAGTATCGTTATGACAAGAAATATAAGGTTAAAATATGTGAAAACGTTTGAAATCACAATTTCCTTTGTCGTCTTGTCTGTAGATATATCAGCTCTATTGGTAAGTCCTTCCTCCACTCTCTGCCTTACCTCTTCATCGGTAAGACCTGTGATATTTATGCTGTAGCTGTCTTTGTTCATCTGATTCATGCTATTCACCGTTTGTCCATTATTATTCTACACAATAATAATGGTACAACATAAGCATGATTTCAATACCTATTTCATTAAAAAAGGATGAACTATTTCTTAATTTCTTTTCAAATTGTAACTTATCAATCCGTTGCTACTCACTTTCAGTCTCAGTACTCTCACTGTCTTCCGTTGCAATCATATCATCTATAGAATCCGGAATTGTTCCAAGGATTGTGGTGCTTGAAAGATATACATCATCATTTACCTTGATATAGTACTCACCAAGCATAGCGTTTTTCTCACCGATTGTTATGGTATATGTCTTGTCGGCAGTGCTTAGCTTTACGACATTCTGTGGCTCATCCAGTCCAAAATCAGATGTATCCGCATCTGAATCAAATTTCTTTAAAGCTGTGATGCTTGTAGCGTTTCCAAGCAGTGATGTAACCTTGCTTGTATTGATTTTAAGAGAGGTGTCATTATCGCAGACCCACTGGTCATCATCGTCTGTACTGCTTTCGGAATTGGTATCTGTTTTCTCAGACTCCGTTGACTCAGTCTCATCGGAGGTATCCTCTGACTTTATACGGCTGAAGCTATACTCCTGACCGTCAATCAGAAATGAGAGCGATTTGACATCCGATGAGTCAGCGAAGTGCCTCAACACTGTCGCTTTCGCTCTCTGAATCATCATCACTTTTATATTTATTGTAATTTAGAAGCCCCAGGTAGCCCGCCAGGCAGGCTGCCAGAACTATCGCAAGTATCACAAAAGTGCGTTTTTGCTTATTCATTCATTATTTCTCCTATTTCCTATACGCTTTTTTGCCTGTAATCTACTTTTTTCTCCTCATTACCCATACAACGATTCCTATGATTATAAGCAGTATCGGTACAGCAATCATTATGATAAGTCCCGTAACAACCGCCTGCAGCGTATTTATAGTGATATTGCTTAAGGTGTAATCCTTCACCGGTATCACACTTGATGCAAGCTCAACATTTCCGGTCATTGATGTGATAACATCCTTGAACATGTCTGCATTGTTGCCGGAAACGGCATTGTCATATGAATCATCAACCACATAAGGCGTACCAAACACAACAATCGATGCGCCGGTGCTTGAATCATTTACAGCAAGACCTGTAGTAAACGGTCCGTTCTCATCTGCGTCCTCTGCCTTCGATGTGGTGATATTCTTCCAGTCCTTCTTTAAAACTGCGCTGTCTGATGTAGAAAGCAGCTTTGTATATGTCACATCATCTGTATCCTCAGGATAATTGATTGCACAGCTTCCTGCCAGGAATACATATCCGTCTGTGGCATCTGAGGTGTAATCTGTCGTCTCAACTGTTGGAAGCAGGTAGAGAGGATTCTGATAATATTTTGAGCTGTCATTTTCAGCTACCACACCGGTCTTGAAGCTGACATTGTAAGCCGCAAGTATCTTGTTAAAGTTTGTAAGCTCGTCATTATATGCGTAGCAGCCGACAATCATTGCCTTTCCACCGCCATTTAAATAATCAATCACCTTCTGTGCGTCTTCCTCGTTGAAATCAACAGTCGGAGAATTAATGATAATGGCTGTTGCATCCTCCGGCACCTTTTCCTCGTTAAAAAGCTCTAAACTCTTAAGATTTGCATTTGCCTTGCTTACAACACTCTGGAAATTGCTTCCTATTTCCGTTTCATTGTGTCCTGTTATCTGATAAATTACCGGGAGCTCATCTGCATCCATTGTGACATACTCTATAGCACTTGTAATCTGTCCCTCGGCATCATAGCCTGTGATGCTAGACTGCGACTGGTATCCGTAATAATATGAAGAGCTGTCATATTCATATATATCATTGTAATCAATCACCTTTGAACGGTTTTTGCTCTCTATTATAAGGCTGTTTGTTGTAGGTGTCGTGTCTGTGTAATCCTGATAAAACTTCGGGCTTGTCGCCGGGTCTACATATTTTACCTTTATATGACTCGAAAGATCCTTGTATCTGTTGATTGTCTCATCTATCTTTGCATCCTTGATTTCTTGGAATTCAAAACATAGATTGTGATATCCTCATCGAGCTTACTTACCCTGTCCTTTGTATCGTTTGTGAGCGAGTACAGCTTTGTAGCCGAACAGTCAATTGATGTGTACTTGGCAGGAAGCGCTGTCACCACAAGATTTACAACCACACAAATTGCACACATTACGACAATCATTCCTGCTGAAAATGCCCCTGTGCCTATCATCTTCTTTGAAAATGCCCATCTTCTCTTCTGGATAGACTGCGTCGTAAGGAAGCATAAAAGCAGGATAACCGTCACATAATAAGCTGCCGATGTGACACTAAAGCAGCCACTTACAAAATTCTCAAATGGTGTGTACAAATCAAAGCAATTAAGCACCTTTGTTAGCAGATTCCCACTTGACGAGATGAGCCTGTGATGGACTGCATCATGTATGAGAGGAATAATGCCGTAAATGTAAGTATTGCAGATATTATCACACTCTCAGATATGGACGATATAAAAAGTCCCACGGCGATGCATGATAAACCGTAAAGCCAGTAGCCAAACAAAGCCACATAGGCTTCACTTAATGCCACCTTGCCGTAAATTGACAACACGAGCGGTGAAAGTGCAAAAAGTGCTATGTCTATGGTGTATACTGCTGCCATTGCAAAATATTTTCCTGCGACAATTTTGCCGACAGATACAGGCGATGTCAGCATTAGCTGATCTGTCTTTGTCTTTTTCTCATCAGAAAGCGATCTCATCGTGAGAATTGGTACTGCAATCATCATAATAAAACCGATTCCCTTTAAATCATATGAGATATACGGATAACCGTTTTTCAGATTGTATACATAAAAATATAGGCCATACACTGCAAGAAGTGCTGCAACAAACAGCCATCCTATGACGTTTTGGAAATATGATTTGAATTCTCTTTTAAATATTGCAAGCATTATTTCTCATCTCCTTCCCCTGTAAGCTCAAGGAATACGTCCTCGAGTGACTTCACAACAGTATGCATCTCAAGGATTGGCATATGCATTGCACTTGCAAGCTCAAATATTTCCTCACGTATATCGCAGTTTGCTTTTGCTATAACCTTAGCCTTCACTGTTTTCTCTTCCTCAGACTTTTCAAATGTGACCTTATCAACATTTACTATCTTCTCAAGCATTCCTCTTGCACCAATCTCGTCTGATTTGAGGACAAGGTTAATTTCCTGGTTCTTTGACATGAGATTAATCAGGTTCTCTGTGGCATCACTTGCTACAAGCTTACCCTTTGATATGATAAACACATGATCACACACCGCACTTATCTCACTTAAAATATGCGAGCTAAGTATCACCGTATGATTTTCTCCAAGCTTTTTAATAAGCTCACGAATCTCTATTATCTGCTTTGGATCAAGTCCAACTGTAGGCTCATCCAGTATGATGATTTCCGGGTAGCCAAGCAGTGCCTGGGCGAAACCCACTCTTTGTCTGTAGCCCTTGGAAAGGTTCTTTATGAGACGGTTTTTCACCTCCGTGATGCCGGTCATGTCCATGGCATCTGCTATCATTTCTTTTCTCTTTTTCCTGTCGAGCTTTTTGAGCTCTGCTACAAATTTGAGATACTCATATACCGTCATATCCACATAAAGCGGTGGTATCTCCGGTCAGGTATCCGATACATTTTTTTGCCTCCTCAGGCTGTGCAAATATATCATAGCCGTTTATCTTTACTGTTCCACCATCAGCACCAATATATCCGGTAACAATATTCATGGTGGTTGACTTTCCGGCGCCGTTTGGTCCCAAAAGTCCGTATATCTTTCCCGGCTCAACAGTCAGCGAAAGATGATCTACGGCTATATGGTCGCCATATTTCTTTACGAGATTACTAATTTCTATCACAGTAATACTCCTTCCTGCTAAATTGTTATGATATTAGAGTATAAAAAAGAGTGTTCAATTTGTGAATTCTGAACACTCTTTTGTACATTATTTATAATTTTAATACTATGATATTTTAGCTGTACTAATTGTCTGCGCGCACAATCATAGCTTCTCTTTCAGCACCTGTTCCGATGAACTTAACAGGTACTCCAATGTATTTCTCTATGAAGCTGATGTACTTCTGTGCATTCTCAGGAAGCTCCTCGAAAGTCTTACAGCTTGCAATTTCATCTCCCCAGCCACCTTTTAGCTCCTCATATACAGGCTTTGCGTTGTTTAAAACCTTGAGATTTGTGGTAAAGTCCTCTGTTACCTCACCGTTTACATCGTAGCCGATGCAGACTTTTATTGTATCAAACTTGCCGATTGTGTCGAGATGGTTTACAGAAAGTGCTGTAAGTCCGTTAAGACGCTTGGCATATTTTAAGGTGACAAGATCTAACCATCCGCATCTTCTCGGGCGGCCTGTTGTGGTGCCGTACTCATGTCCGAGCTCACGGATTCTGTCTCCGGTTGCGTCAAGAAGCTCTGTCACATATGGTCCCTCACCTACACGGCTTGAGTATGCTTGATGACACCGTATACATTTCCGATATCTGAAGCAGAAAGACCTGTTCCTGTAAGGATGCCACCGATTGTAGGATTTGATGATGTAACATATGGATATGAACCAAAGTCGATGTCAAGGAGTGTAGCCTGTGCTCCCTCAACAACCACCTTTTTGTCATCCTCAAGTGCCTTGTGTAAGAGTGTGATTGTATCACATACATATGGCTCAAGCTGTGCTGCATAGTCACTGTACTCTGCAAACATCTTGTCGAAATCAAGCTCCTTTGTATAATCAGTCTCAGGATCATATACCTTAAGAAGTGCAAGCTTGAGCTCTGTCTGCTCCTTAAGGCGCTCCTTGAAATCAGGTGCGTATAAATCCTCCATTCTGATTCCGCTTCTCTCATACTTATCGCAGTATGAAGGTCCGATACCCTTTCCTGTAGTACCGATTTTCTTTGCCTTTCTCACCTTCTCAAGCGCTACATCAAGCTTACTGTGATATGGGAAAATGACATGCGTTTTGTCACTGATTTTTAAGTATTTATCTACATCATATCCGTGCTCCTTTAAGTTATTGATTTCCTCTAAAAGGACCTGCGGATTTAAAACTACTCCGTTTCCGATCACTCCGATTGTATGTCCTGATAAGAGACCTGACGGAATAAGGTGCATTGCATATTTAACACCGTTTGCTTTGATTGTGTGACCGGCATTGTCTCCGCCTGTGCATCTTACTGCTACATCAGCGTCTGCTGCAAGGTAATCAATTACCTTACCTTTTCCTTCATCACCATAGAAACATCCTATTACTACATCTACCTTTGACATTTTACATGCCTCCCTTGTATTTTCTGACACGACACATTGTGCCATGTTACTGCTTGATTTTAGTGGTATATTTATTATGCTTTGTAACTATTAATAATTATTTATTACAATACTCTATCTTCTTAGAGCAGGCTATTGCAAGCGCTCCGGTCCTATATGGCATGAGACCGAAAGTGAAAGCGGATTCATGACTATCTCGTTATTTGGAAATGCTGCCTGAACCTCTTCCTTAAATGCCTCCGCTGCTGCAATATCATGCGTGTATGCCATTTCAAGATTTATCTGGCTGCCATCCGGATTATTGAAGCGCTTCTCAAAATCCGACTTCATGGCATCTATCATGATGCTCTTTGCCTGCTTTACGGTACGTGCCTTTGCAAATGCATCAAGCTTCTCACCCTGAATCTGAAGCACCGGTTTAAGTTTTAAAAGTGTGCCAAGAGCTGCCGCTGCAGGCGTGATTCTACCACCCTTTTTGAGGTAGTTAAGAGTATCTACCATGATATATATGGAAGACTCAAACTTTGCATCCTCTAATATCTGCTTTATCTCAGCTGCATTTTTTCCTGCTTCTGCCAGGTTCTTCGCATCTATAACCGACTGGCGCATTGTAACTGATATTCTCTGATTATTGACTACCTGCACCTTGCCGTCATAATCCTGCGAGAGCATATATGCTGTCTCACATGAGCTTGAAAGACCTGATGACATTGGAATGTATACAATCTCATCATTTTCCTTTAAAAACTCATCCCATTTATCTGTTACATCACCAACCAAAGGCATAGATGTCTTGATATCGCCGCCTGCCGTAAGCTTCTCATAGAACTGCTCCTGCGTCAGATCGATATTCTCATAATACATCTGCTCATCGATGTAAAAAGGCATTGGAATCACCTCAACTCCAAGCTTCTTTGCCTCGTCAGGTGTGATACCGCTGTTTGAATCGGTAACTACTATAACCTTACTCATTAATTCTCACTCCGATATAAATATTCGTTGTCGTATTTTTTCCAACACCGCTCATTATACCATAGGTGTAATTGTTTGAAAAGAAGTTTTTGATGTACTTCGGCATTATTCCACCTACATCGTAGACACGGCTGGCTTACACCAGCTCCGTATATTCGTGGTCCG
>ENA-OQEB01000905-OQEB01000905.1-human-gut-metagenome-genome-assembly--contig:-NODE-905-length-11617-cov-6.965796_pt1 | contig 11617 bp, 12 predicted proteins | sample MGYA00242787_ERZ504619 | MGnify/ENA primary metagenome ERZ504619 (study PRJEB26092, sample SAMD00036317) | human gut metagenome | host: Homo sapiens | study: EMG produced TPA metagenomics assembly of... | reverse complement strand
AGATGGCCTGGCGCGGCCCGTCCAACAGCAGTTTGAGTTGGATCCGTTTACCAACACATTATTTTTGTTCTGCGGACGGCGGCGGGACCGTATCAAGGGCTTGTACTGGGAAAAAGATGGCTTTATCCTGCTGTACAAGCGACTGGAACAGGGCGCGTACCAATGGCCGCGCTCAGAATCTGAGGTGAAGACTTTAACGCCGCAGCAGTACCGCTGGCTCATGGAGGGACTGCAAATCGAACAGCCGAAAGCCCACCGTCCGGTGACAGGATTGAGCACAGTCTGAGCAAGGAAGAATGTCCAAAACCATTGAAAATACTGGCTTTTCTCTCTGCCTTGTGGTATAATTTCCTCATGGAAAACAGAGAAATGCAGACAAGCAACACGGAAGAAATGGTGACCATTTCCCGTGCGGAATATGAGCGCTTGCAGCAGGAAAATGCGCAGTTGGAAGCAAAGTTTGCCGCCCGCGAACAGGAGCAGGCGCAGACCATTACCAGCCTGACGCTGCAAAATGAGTGGCTGCTGGAGCAGCTGAAGCTGTCCAAAAAGAAACTGTTTGGCCGTTCTTCAGAGCAGGCAGAGCAGATGGTCATGGACCAGCTGAGCCTGACCTACAACGAGCTGGAGCCTACGTCTTCGGCACCAAAGCCGCCACGGAGAAGCAGATTGCTGTGAAGGCGCACGAGCGCAAACGGCAGTCCGGCAATGTGCTGGATGTCGTTCCGGAGGTACTCCACCGAGGTGGTGGAGCACCGCCTGCCGGAGGATGAACGGATCTGCTCTGTCTGTGGCGGCCAGATGGTTGAGATCGGCAAAGAGGTTCGCAGAACACTGCGGATGAAGCCGGCAGAGTTCTGGGTGCGCGAGGACGTGTACTACACCTACGCCTGCAAGAACTGCGAGCAGGAGACCGGTGAAGCCAACATTGTAAAGGCAGTGAAAGAACCCTCACTGCTGCCTGGCAGCTTTGCCTCTGCGGAGGCGGTGGCTTATCTGGCAACGCAAAAATTCGTCATGTACTCGCCGCTGTACCGTCTGGAGCAGGAGTTTAACCGCCAGGGCTTGAGGCTATCCCGGCAGACGATGGCCAACTGGCTGCTGAACATCTCAGAGAAATGGCTGCGGCCGGTCTACGATGTGCTGCGCGAGCAGCTTTGCAGGGAGTCAGTGCTGCACGCGGACGAGACGACCTTGCAGGTGCTGAAAGAACCGGGACGTTCCTCCACCAGCAAGTCTCACATGTGCTGTACCGCACCAGCGGCTGCACAAAGCAGGCCATTGTGCTGTATGAGTACCAGTCTACGAGAAAAGCGGAGCATGCTGAACATTTCCTGCAAGGCTTCTCAGGATGGCTGCACGCAGACGGATACCAGGGATACCACAAGCTGCCTGAGAATATCCGGGTGGTTGGGTGCTGGGCCCACGCGCGGCGAAAATTTGACGAGGCGCTGCAAACGCTGCCCAAGGAGATGCAAAAGGACTCGCCGGCAGCGATTGGCGAATGCTATTGCTCCCGACTTTTCAAGCTGGAGCAGGCGTTTGCAGAGCTGACACCGGAGGAGCGATATGAAAAGCGGCTGGAGCAGGCAAAGCCTGTTTTAGACGCGTTGTTGTCATGGGCAAATGAGATGCAGGCGAAAACCGCGCCGAAATCTGCGTTGGGCAGGGCCATTCACTACCTGCTGGAGCAGTGGCCGTACCTGGCAAGGTATCTGGAGGATGGCCGTCTGGAGCTGAGCAACAACCGTGCCGAGCGCAGCATTAAACCATTTGTGATGGGCAGGAAGAACTGGCTCTTTGCCAATACGCCCGGTGGCGCGCAGGCCAGCGCCATGATCTACAGTTTGATTGAAACGGCGAAGGAGAATGGCCTTGATCCGTACCGTTATCTGCTGTGGGTTCTGCAAAACGCGCCGCAACTGAGCGAAACTGATGAAACATGGGCTGAAAGCTGCTTCCCGCAAATGCCCCGGAAGAATGCTATATGACTCATAAATAAAAGACCGCCATCTCGGTGAGCAAAAGCTCCTTGAGATGGCGGCCTTTTATACGCGGGGAGGTTTGACGCTTACTTAGAAACCGAGGGCAACGGTCAAAGCCATCCGTTTGCACCGTAGTCAAAATGCAAAAAGCGCAGCCGCAGAGAACATCTGCGGCTGCGCTTCGATCCATTTTCAAAGCTTCGGCATCACTCAACGCCATATTGTTGTCTAAATAAATCAGCGACGATGTTTTGCTTTTGAGGCATCGGGCGGCCGGACGAAGCCAGACTCGCCGCCTACTCGGCGCAGAGCTCAGCCACCAGAGCGTCCATCTGCGCTTCGCTGGTTTGGTTCAATGCACCACGCAGAGACACTACCGTTTCGTAAAGGTGGATATCCTTCATCTCCTCCAGTTTGGTGCGCATCAGCCGCGCGGCAGCAGGTGCCCAAGAGCCGTTTTCAATAAGACCAACCCGGCGGTTCCGGAATCCCTTTGTCTGTAAATGTTCCAAAAACTCCTTCATGGGCGGAAACAGTCCTCCGTCATAGGTGGAGCAGGCCAACACCAGTTTCCCACAGTAGAATGCGCTGGTCACGGCATAGGAAAGGTCTGTTGCCGTCAGATTGCACATGGTGACTTGCGCACCTTTTCCCTCCAGCTTGCTCTTGAGGGCCTCCGATGCGTATGCGGTATTTCCATGGATGGACGCGTGGACGATCAGGATGCCCTCCGGTTCTTACGGTTTCCATTGTGACCAGAGATCATAGAGCCGCAGATACTCTCCCAAGTCTTCTGTGAGCATGGGGCCATGGAGCGGGCAGATCGTTTTGATCTCCAGCGCGGAGATTTTTTTCAGCAGAGCCTGCACCTGTGCGCCATATTTCCCGATAATATTGTAATAATACCGTCGGGCCTGCGGCACCCAGGGGGCACGGGCAGTCCGTTCCAGTGAGCCAAAGCGTCCGAAGCATCCGCCGAGAACAGGATTTTTTCCGTTTCCTCATACGCCGTCATCACCTCCGGCCAGTGTACCATCGGCGCCAGCAGAAAGCGCAGCCGGTGCAAACCCAAGGAAAGCGTATCTCTTTCGCCAACCTCCAGCATACGTCTTCCGACAATGCACCTGTGCCGAAGAACTGCTTGATCAGGGTAAATGTTTTCGCGTTTCCCACGATCTTCATCTCCGGGTACTTTTGTGCCAGCCGCATGAGACTGCCGGAATGATCCGGCTCCATGTGTGTGACCACAAGATAGTCGGGCCTGCGCCCCTCCAACACCCGCGCCACATTGGAAAGCCATTCTTCCGTTGCCCGTGCGTCCACGCTGTCCATCACGCAATCTTCTCATCCAGAATGACATAGGAGTTGTAGCTCACTCCCATAGGCTGGACGGGGTACTGGTTTTCAAAGAGTGCCAATGTGTTATCATCCACCCCTACATAGCGGATGGCATCTGTTACCGTTTGGATAGCCATATAAAAAATACCTCCTATTTTCCTTACTCAGACTCTGACTGATAGGTTCTTCTTTTCTAATGGAACATACGCTCAACCGCGGATCGACGGTCGCGCATTTTACCGTTGCCTTGCTTCCCCCAGAGTCGTTACATGTGGTACACCGCAGCGGAGCGAAGTCCTTCCGGCAGGCCGTCGGGCGCAGCAGGTGAAAGTTCCCAGCGTACCTGCCCCGCCCACTGGGAGGCGACGGCGGAGAAGTGGAGCATGACAATACCGAGATCCAATGCGGCATCCAAATTATCGGTGTAGGCATCCTCCTGCTGCACCAAATAGATGCTGTGATCCTGCACAAGGAAGCCATAGGGCTGACGGTTGAGATAGCTGGGGGAGAGCGAAGCGGCGTAGAAGGACTGCCAGAGCATATCGTCGTAGAAGTCCATCATCTCGTCAAGCCCAGACTTGTTGCTCCAGCTCCCCATGTGAACCAAATCGTTCACGCCCTTTTTGGGCGCGTAGTACTGCTGCTCGGCCCGCACATCGATCTGAGACATACTTAGGATATTCAGCCGCAGCTTTTTTGCGGTCTTTTCCCCGTAGCCAAAGGCAACGATTGCCGCCACCTCTAACGTGGTGGTGAGAGACAGTGCCTTTTTGATTTTGTCGCTGTCGGTGAAGGTCATCCAGCAGGTGTCAATGTCCAACTCAGTCAGCTTGAGGACGAGATCTTCCATCATGTAGCCGGCGTTGATGGCCGCATAGGAATGCGGGGCAGACATAAGGAGCAGGTAGTGCGGTGCTCCGATGAGAAATTGATTATAGCCCGCTGAGCTCTCCAGCGCCGGCTGTGCATCCTTGTCCAAGACGATCAACTCCGTTGCAATCTCCGGGACAAGACGGGGGCAGGTCTTTTCATAGTAGGATCGGAGCTGGCCGATAGCCTCGCTCGGAACTTCCTTTTCGCGGAATGCGTGAACGGATCTGCGATTTTGAATCATAGCGCTGTAATTCATAGTAGTATCTCCTATTCTGATGTCTTTGGTTTTCTTATAAATCGTCTATCAGTGCGGTGCTCTTGGCGTAGGCGGTACTGCGTGCCTCAAAGAAATCGGTCTTGACCATGTTGCGTCGGCGTACTGGCTGACCCATTCCATGCTCTCCGGTTCGCTCTCAAAGCCTGGATACAATGCGGGATAGCCAAGGCTCGTCCAGCGGAGGTTGCCGAGATAGCGGATGTAATCGCTGATCATCTGCCGGTTCAGCCCCGGGATGTCGTCGCCGATCACATAATGCCCCCATGCGATCTCCTGCTCCACGCCCTCACGCATCATCTCGCGCAGCGCTTGTACGCTCTCGGCGGTGAACAACTCCGGCTGCTCCTTTTGCAGCTCCGTGATGATATTGCGGAACAGCCACAAGTGCGTGTTCTCATCGCGGTTTATGTAGCGAATCTCCTGCGCCGAGCCGGGCATCTTCCCGTTTCGGGAGAGATTGTAGAAGAACATAAAGCCGCTGTAAAAATAGATGCCCTCCAAAATATAGTTTGCCATCATCACGCGCAGCAGCGTGGGAGCGTCCTTCCGCTCCTGAAACTCGTTGTAGCAGTCCCCAATGAAGGTGTTGCGGCGCAGCAGATGCTCGTCCGTTTTCCATTGGTAGAGGATGTCATTGCGCTCCACGGGGGAACAGATGGTGTCGAGCATATAGCTGTAGCTCTGTGAGTGGACACACTCCTGAAACGCCTGAATGGACAGGCAGAGATTGACCTCGTTGGCGGTAATGTAGGCGCCGATATTAGGCAGGTTCGCTGTCTGAATGGAATCCAAAAAGACAAGAAAACTCAGAATTTTATCGTAGGCGCTGCGCTCGGCTGACAGCAGGCGGGGATAGTCCTTCACATCCTGCGAGAGATTGATCTCCTCAGGGATCCAAAAGTTGTTCATGGCCTGCCGGTACCAGTCGCTGACCCAAGCGTACTTCATATTGTTGAAGTCGTTGAGGTTTGTGGTATTGCCGCCGATCATGCGCCGCAGGCGCACATCAGGGTCGCCCTCCGGGTTAAAGAGGGGCTTTTTCTTCAGTTCCGTCATGCTATCCTCCTTATGACGAGCAGCTTTCGCAGGTCTCGACCTCAAGGGCCTTGCTGCGGACATAGTAAATGGTCTTGACGCCGGCCCTCCACGCCTCCAAATACAGTCTGAGCACCTGACGCATGGAATAGTCGTTGGTGATATAGAGATTCATGCTCTGCGCCTGGTCAATATGTCTCTGGCGAAGGCCCGCGGCGCGTACCGACCAGCTTTGGTCGATTAGATGCGCTGCCTTATAGTACCACCATGTGTCCATAGAAAGCTCCGGAGCAACGCGGGGCAGCATGCTGCCCTTTTTTTCCTCTAAAAAGAATTTCTTCATAATTGGATCTATGCCCGCCGACGTGCCGGAGAGGATAGATGTGCTGGAGGTCGGTGCGACCGCCAGCAGATAGGCGTTGCGCATTCCCTGAACCGCCACCGTTTTCGCAAGCGCCCGCCACTTTTCGGAGGTATAACCCCGCTTTTCAAAATACGCGCCCGTCTGCCAGTCGCTGCCCTCAAAGAGCGCGTAACGACCCTTTTCCCGTGCCAGTGCTGTGTCCGCCTTGACGGCGGCGTAGTTGATGAGCTCGAACACTGCGTCGGTGAAGGCAAGGTGCTCATCGCTCTCCCAGTGGATGCCGCGCTTTGCCAGCATGTGGTGGTAGCCGCTGACGCCCAGGCCGATGCTGCGGTACTTCTGATTGGTAAGCCGCGCGTATTCCAACGGGTAGAAGTTGAGGTCGATCACATTATCCAGTGCGCGGATGGCCGTTTCCACCGTGCGTTCCATATAGGCCTCGTCCTCCACCGGCAGATTACCGAGAGACAGACTCGCCAGGTTGCAGACCACAAACTCGCCTGGGCGTGTGGCCGTCACCACAATTGTGTCGCCGTTCTCCGTGTGCACCTCAGTCTGATGTGCTCGATGGGTGCCATGTTCTGCGCGATCTCCGTACAGAGATTGGAGCAATAGATCATTCCCGTGTGGCCGTTTGGTTCATATGATTTACACTGTCTCGATTGAAAGCGAAGGGCGTGCCGGTCTCCACTGCCGAGCGAAGCACCAGCCGCACGATGTCCTTGACGGTGACGCTGCGCTTTTCGATGCGCGGGTCATTGACGCAGTCAGATACCGCTTCTCCCATTCTGTACCCCAGTAATCCTCCAGTGCGTAGCCCTTGACCGTGAGGATCTCATGCGGACACATGAGATGCCACGGCGCGTCTATGTTCTCCTCCGCCAGTCGCCAGAAGAGATCCGGATAGCACACGGCGGGAAACACATCATGTGCCTTCATGCGGTCGTCGCCGTTGTTGGTGCGCAGTTGAAGGAATTCCGGCAGATCCCGGTGCCATGCGTCTAAGTAAACCGCCACAGCGCCCTGCCGCATCCCCAACTGATCCACCGCCACGGCGGTGTCGTTGACCAGCCGGATCCAGCGGATAACACCGCCCGCCGCCCCTTGAAAGCCGCGGATGGTGCTGCCTGCAGCGCGCACCTTACCGAAGTACATCCCCATTCCACCGCCGAATTTAGAGACCTTTGCGAAGTTGTCCAGCGAGCGGTAGATGCCGTCCAGACTGTCCGGCACAGTGTCCACAAAGCAGCTTGAAAGCTGATGGTAGGGCTTTCGTGCGTTGGACATGGTAGGTGTCGCCATCGTGACCTCCATACGGCTGAGCATATCGTAAAAGCGTTTTACCCACCCCATGCGGTCAGAGCCTTCGTTCATAGCAAGATGCAGCGCGATACCCAAAAACATCTCCTGCGGTGTTTCCAGCGGCACGCGGCTGCGTGACTGGATCACATAGCGTTTGAGCAGCAGGTCAAGGCCGGAGTAGGTGAACAGCTCGTCCCGTTCCGGGCAGAGAAAGTCCTCCGCCATGGCAATTTCCTCGTGGGTATAGTGGGCAAGGATATAGTCACCGTAGAGTCCCTTATCCGTCAGATAGCGAAGCTTGCCATAGAGGTCGCAGACGCCGCGCCCCTCCCATTCCTGTGCGTTGCGACAGCGAAAGGAGTGGTTCAGAAGCCGCGCCGCGATGAACTCCCACTTGGGTGCCTCTGCCGTAGTCAGCTCTACCGCCGCCTTGGTCAGTGCCTCAGCCGCTCATCCTCCGTCATGCCCAGGCGACAGAAACTCTCAAACTTCATTTGAAGCGCCGCGAGGGAGTAGACTTCCTCGGTAAAATCCATCTGGATGCGGCGCAGCACCTCGTCAAGCGAGTCATCCCCCACCGTCCGCGCGATGGTATGCCGGACACGGCGCAGCGCAGACGCTTTTCGCGGTAGAGGATGTACGCCTTGGCCACCTCATAGTGTCCGCGCTCCATGAGCGTTCGCTCCACCTCGTCCTGCACACGTTCTACGGTGAGCGGCACTGTGACGGAGAGATTGTTGAGAACGGTGGCGAGGATCTCATCCATCTCTCTGCTCCCGATCTCCTTGCCCTGTCCGTCAAACGCCTTTTTCATGGCGTTGAAAATTTTCTCCTGTTGAAAGGGAACAGACTCCCCGTTTCGTTTTCTGATCTCCATTTCGATCCTCTCATCTTCTCCGGTCACTTCTCATGTCCTTTTGGGCAAAGAGCGGGCAAGCGCAGTATCACGCTTGCCCGCTCTGTTTTTGAAAGCCGGTTTTTCTGCAGCCGACGCGGTGGGGCTGTTTGTTGTCTGTTGTCTTGGTTTTGGCTTTCCTGCCAGTTACTTCATAGATTCCAGAATGCGTCCGCCAGTGCTTCCAGCTCAGTGCGCTTGTCCGTGCCCATGGACGAGGCGAGGCTGAGCCGCTCGTTGAGCACCGTCATGTTCTTAAGCTCATTGTTGACGAATTTCTGCATGAGGTCACCGGACTTCACCGCCCATGAGCCGTTTTCAATGATGGCAAAGGTGCGGTTTTGCAGATTCAGCGCCTTCATATCCATGAGGAAGTCATGCATGGCGGGGTAGATGCCGAGGTTGTAGGTCACAGAGGCCAGGACAATGTGACTGTACTTAAACGCCTCGGAGATCAGCTGGGAGACATGAGTGGAGGACACATCGTACATCGCCACCTTGCTCATGCCCTTATCGCAGAGCGACGTTGCCAGCGCCTGCGCCGCGTTCTCCGTGTTGCCGTACATAGAGGCGTAGACGATGAGCACGCCCTGGGTCTCAGGGGCATAGCGGCTCCATGTGTCGTACTTTTCAATGAACCAGCCAGATCCTTGCGCCACACGGGGCCGTGGAGTGGGCAGATGTACTTGATCTGATCCAAAACGCCGCCGGCCTTTTTCAGCAGGAGCTGGATGTGGGGGCCGTACTTGCCCACGATGTTGGTGAGGTAGCGGCGGGCGTCGTCCAGCCAGTCCCGCTCGAAGTCCACCTCGTCGGCGAACAGCTTGCCGTCCAGCGCGCCGAAGGTGCCGAAGGCGTCGGCGGAAAAGAGGACGCCGTCGGTGACGTCGAGGGTCACCATGCCTCCGGCCAGTGAACCATAGGCGCGCCCACAAAGGTGACGGTGTGCTTGCCGAAGGAGAAGGTGTCGCCCTCCTTCACCTCGATGCACTCATGTCCGTCCACATGGAAGCCGAACTGCCGCATGAGCATGAATGCCTTCTCGTTGGAGATCAGTTTCACCTTGGGATGGCGCAGCAGGATCTCCTCGATGCAGGCGGCGTGATCCGGCTCCAGATGGTTGACCAGCAGGTAGTCCAGCTCGCGGCCATCCAGCACATACGCCAGATTTTCCAAAAGCTGGCGGCAGGCAGACCAGTCCACCGTGTCAAAGAGCACCGTCTTTTCATCCAGCAGGCAGTAGGCGTTGTAGCTTACGCCCCGGGGAATGGGAAAGCAGTTTTCAAACAGGGCCAGGCGATGGTCGTTGGCGCCCACCCAGTAGAGGTCGTTCGTTACTTTACGCACGCAATACATCTTATCTTGCCTCCTTCACGGCCTCAAGCCTTTACAAATTGATCCTTCGTCTCCGCGCACTCGGGACACACCCACTCGGCGGGAAGCTGCTCAAAGAGCGTACCGGGCGCGATCTCGCCGTCCTCGTCGCCCAACTCCGGCACATACTCGTAGCCGCAGCCGCTGCAGACGTAGCGGTCGCCGATGGGGGCGGGCTTCGGCGGCGTGGGCCGCTTCATCTTTACCATGGGCGGCGCGGGCAGCTTTTCGCCGCTATCCAGCGCGGCAGTGAGCAGGGGCAGGATCTCCTCCACATCGCCCACGATGCCGTAGTCGCAGTTCTTGAAGATAGGCGCGTTACCGTTCTTATTGATGGCCACGATGGTGGAGGCGTCCTTGATGCCCTTAAGGTGCTGGGATGCGCCGGAGATGCCGCAGGCGATGTACAGATTGCCGGTGAACTTCTGACCGGACATACCCACATAGCGGTTCAGCGGCAGATATTTGAGAGTCTCCGCCACAGGGCGGGAAGAACCGATGGCCGCGCCGGCGGCCTTGGCCAGCGACTCTACCAGTTTCATGTTCTTTTTCTCCCCGATGCCCTTGCCCGCGGAGACCACCCGCTCCGCCTGCGGGATGGGCGTATCCATAGGGATGCCCACGGAGAAGTCGTGACCATCCTTCTTCAGCGCCGCCACAAGGTCGGCCACCTGCTGGGCAGCATCCCCCTCCCGGAAGATGGTCTTTTTGCGAATGCCGGTGATGGGCGCGGGTTTCTTGGCCGCCGAACGGCTCTCGCCGCCGGAGCTCTTGCCCAGCCTGCCCAACAGATGAGAGGCGATGACCACCCGCTGGATCTCGTTAGTGCCCTCGTAGAGGGTGGTGATCTTGGCGTCGCGGTAGGCCCGTTCCACCTCCATGCCCTTGAGGTAGCCGCTGCCGCCGTGGATCTGCAAGGCATCGTTGGTGACCTCCAGCGCGATGTCCGAGGCGTACATCTTCGCCATGGCGGACTCCATGCCGTAAGGCGCGTGCTGCTCCTTCAGCTCCGCCGCGGAGTAGATGAGGAACCGGGCGCAGCGCAGCTTGGTTGCCATATCCGCCAGCTTGAAGGCGATGCTCTGCTGGGCCGCGATGGGCTTGCCGAACTGGACGCGCTCCTTGGAATAGCTCAACGCGTGCTCAAACGCGCCCTGGGCGATGCCCAGCGCCTGCGCGGCGATGCCGATGCGTCCGCCGTCCAGCGTGGACATGGCAATCTTGAAGCCCTCGCCCTCCTTGCCCAATAGGTTTTCCTTGGGAACCTTCACGTCGTTGAAGATCAGCTCCGCCGTGGAGGAGGAGCGAATACCCATCTTGTCATAGTGGTCGCCGAACTCAAAGCCTTCCAGCCCTTCTCCACGATGAAAGCGGAGATGCCCCGGGTGCCGATGTCCGGCGTGGTGACGGCGAAAACCACATAGGTGTCCGCCTTAGGGGCGTTGGTAATGAAGATCTTGCCGCCGTTGAGGAGGTAGTAGTCCCCCTTATCCAGCGCCGTGGTCTCCGTGCCGCCGGCGTCGGATCCGGCGTTGGTCTCTGTAAGGCCGAAGGCGCCGATCTTCTCGCCCTTGGCCAGCGGAACCAGATATTTCTTCTTCTGCTCCTCGGTGCCATAGGCGAAAATGGGCCATGAGCGAGGGAGACGTGGGCGGAGAGGATTACGCCCGTGCCGCCGTCCACACGGGCCAGCTCCTCCACCGCGATGGCGTAGCTCAGAGCATCAAGACCGGCACCGCCGTACTCCTTGGGGTAGGGAATGCCCATCCAGCCCAGCTTACCCAGCTTCTTGACAGCCTCCTCGGGAACTCGTTGTTCTGATCCATTAAAAATGCGAGGGGCTTGATCTCCTCCTCCGCAAAACTCCGGATCTTCGCGCGCAGCTCTTCGTGCGCCGCCGTGGTTTGAAACAGCATACGGGTACCTCCTTTTAAAATATTACAGCTTGCTTGTATCTTGGGGATCGGATCCGCCGGTCAGCAGCCTGCGCAGCTCACGGCACGGAACGCCTCGTCCTGTTTTTGCTGCAAGGCCGCCAGCTGACAGTGGATGGTGCACCGCCCATGCTTGTCCTGCCAGCGGCATTCATATCCCGGCTCCATGCAGCGCACAGGATGCCCCGCTCCCCCACGACCCCCATGAGATCGTAGAGGGAGTCGCGTCCAGATCGCAGG
>ENA-OQEB01000904-OQEB01000904.1-human-gut-metagenome-genome-assembly--contig:-NODE-904-length-11619-cov-1.814393_pt1 | contig 11619 bp, 10 predicted proteins | sample MGYA00242787_ERZ504619 | MGnify/ENA primary metagenome ERZ504619 (study PRJEB26092, sample SAMD00036317) | human gut metagenome | host: Homo sapiens | study: EMG produced TPA metagenomics assembly of... | reverse complement strand
TTCTCCAGCATCTCCACCGGCATGCTGCTGAGCACCGCCGGGTCGTCCAGCACGGCGCCCCGCAGGCTGAACCGCTCGCCTCTTCCTTGGCCAGTTGTTCCTGCTGCTTGACTTCATCCAGCTTGTTGGCGTTGAGCTCGCTGTCGCTGATGTTAAAGTAGAACATGCCCACCGGATTGTATTCGTCACCGCTGGCCCCTTCCAGGTACACCATCAGCTGCATTTTGTAGCCCATCCGCATCTGCTCGATGTCCAGCTTGTCCTTTCCGGTCTTGTAATCGATGATTCGGATGTTGCCGCCCCGCATCAGATCGGCCCGGTCGATTTTTCCCTCGATGTAGACCTTCTGCCGTGGAGGGTGTATTCAATGGGCCGGAACCGGCAGCCCCGACCGAACTGCTCTTCGAAGAATGACATTTCCACATTTCCAAGGCGCAGCTGTTCCGCCAGCACCCGCACCGCATCCTCGCAGATTCGACGGATCCGGCTCATGCGGTATTTCTCTCGGTCGCCGGAAACGAAGAGTCCGCCGCGATAGGATTCGGACAGCTTCAGAAGCTCTTCGTCCACCATTTCTGCCAGGTGCTCCATGGAGATACCTCCTTCCGCTTTCGCCTGCGATTCCGACGTCTTCGGTTCCTCCGCTCCCTCACCGATACCGGTGCCGGCAGCTTCCGCCTCTTCCGTATTGCTTTTATCCTCCAGAATGCCCTCTGCCAGAAGCCGTTTGGAAACCCGCATGATGCACTCGTGGTACACATCGCCGATTTCCCGGCCGCTGCTTCGAAACTCCCGCGGCTCTTCCGCCCGAAGTCCGTGCATCACAAAAAATTCAAACGGACAGTGGTTGTATTTCTCCAGCTTGGAGGCGCTGAAGACGAAATCCTCTCCTCGGCGATACAGCCGTCCGGCGGTGTCGATGTCCAGATCCCGAGCGCTATTCTCATCCAGTCCCGCCCGGCTGAGTTCCTTCAGCTGCTCCGGCCGGTGCTTCTCGTACCAGCGGAGGATGCCCTCTGCCAGATATTTTTTCTTCCTCTTCCGCCGATTCCGTTGCCGCTGCAGATGCCGGTGTCGGAATTGCCTCCGCCTCTTCTTCCTCTGACGATGCCTCCTCTTGAAGCGCTCCGATCATCTGATCCATCGGCCGCTCCTTGAAGTGGTTCATCATGTGGCGCAGGGACTCCGGTCCGTTCTGTATCAGATCCGCATTAAAGCCCCGGCTCACCGCATCCTTTCGGATTTTCAGCAGGGGGAACAGGTCCTTCAGGTAATCTACCAGAACGGACGGCTTCATATCGCTGCCATCGCTTCCCGCCAGGGAATAGCTTACGTACAGCTTCTCCGATGCCTGGGACACGGTGCGGTACATGGCGCCGTTCTCTTCCATCATTTTCAGGTCGTCCAGGCTCCCCAGAACGAATTCGTGCCGCGCGAACTGCTGCTTTTCATCCACGGAAAACAGCCCTTCCGGCGACGGGGTCTGAGGCAGGATTCCCTCATTGGCGGACAGCACCATCACCACCTTCGGCGGTGCCGGCCGGGTTCGAATCATCACGCCCATGGTCAGCCCGTCCTGAGTCGGCGGAATCAGCCCCACTTCCGCGTTGAGAATTCCCACGGAATACAGATCCACGAACTCCTTCAGGTCCATGTTCTCGTCCCCCATGATATTCCCCACGCATCCCAGAATCCGAACCACCTCGTTATAGCTCTGGGCGGTCCACTGAGCCTCTTCGAACCGCTCCCGGTTGTACTGACCGTCCTCGATCTCCCGGATTTTATTCCGAAGATCCCATACCTCATTCAGGTAACGGTAGAATTTCTCGATAAATCCGCCATCCGCTCTGAATTCTTCCGCCAGCACCTTCAGCTGGTCGATTCGTCCGGTAATCTCCACCCGGCTCTCCTCCAGCTTGGCGAATTCCTCCGGGTCATACTCGAAATCCCCGTATTTAAACGGCTTCGTCCACATAGAGCCCTTGATGCCGAAATCCCGGACGTAGTTCTCCAGGTTCCAGATGGCCTCCCGCTCCAGCCCGGTGAGGCCGCTCTTCAGCAGCGCCATCACCGCCGGCGTCCGGTACCCGCCGCTGCAGATTTCCAGAAGGTTCATTACGAAACCCACCACCTGCGAATCCCGAATGCTTCGCCGGGCGTCCCGGAACAGAGGCAGTCCGTACTCCCGAAAGGTGCGTTCCACGATGGGCTGCATCTTCTCCGTGTCGTTGCAGATGATGACGATATCCTTCATGCGGTATCCCCGGTGCAGCAGGTTGTACACCTGAATCGCCGCATTTTCCGCCTCGTTGTACAGGTTGGCGCATTCCACCACCTTAAGATCCGCCGGACGGAAATCCGCCGAGGCGATTTTAATTTTATCCGATTGGGTAAAAAGACCCTGTTCGATGCGCTTCAGGGTTTCCGACTTCTCCAGCACGTCGCCGGTCAGGGTTTCCACGGAAACCGTCAGGCCCTTCTCTTCGGCGGAACGGCGGATGCTCCGAATCAGCACGTCTTCCAATCCGAAATCCGTCTCATTCACCATGACATATACGTTCCGGGCCACTCGGGCAATCTCTGTCAGGGAGCGGACGAACTTCGCCGTCATGCTGTCGAATCCGTAGACCCACACCGTTTTTCCCGCCAGTTCCCGGGATTTCCCGATGGCGTCCGTGTACAGGTCCACGTAATCCTCCACATCCTTGTACTTTCCCTGCACCAGGGATTCGTACTCCTCCAAAATGCCGGAGAGCTCCCGGATTTTCTTCCGCAACAGTTCGTCGGTTTCCGGATCCGCCAGAATTTCCTCCAGTTCTTCTCGGGTGCATTCCTGCTGGCGGAAATCCGCGATGAAATCGTGGACCATCTCCACGAAATTCCGCTTGCCGGCGGAGGTGCGGAAAATATCCAGTTGTTTTTCCCGATTGCGAATAATCCGCGCCAAAAGCATGTACCGCTCATACCGGTCCAGCATCCGCACGTTATCCGTGCCCTGCTCCTGCAGCATGCGCAGGCCCAGCCGGTTCATGCTGAGAATCTCCACATTCAGCAGACAGGAGGTGTTCAGGTATTTCAAAGCCTGTTCCTCCGCCACCAGGGTGTACTGATCGGGCACGATCACCAGGGTCTCCCCTTCGGTATGCTCATAGATGAATTTTTCCTTGTCAATGTTCTCTCGGCCCTGATAGATCTTCAGCATGTCCCCCTCCTATATCCGTTTCTGCGCGTCCTCTAGATCAGCTTCAGCACGTCTGCCGGTGTCTCCACCCGGTACGTCGGCCGGAAGCCCAATTCTTTTAGCTCGTTCTCGTCGATATCATGGCTCCAGCCACCAGAATGCTGTCCACGCCGGCGTTGTTGCAGCAGCCGATATCGAACTTCGTGTCCCCCAGCATGATGCGTCCCTCCGGTTTCGCGGAAGCTCCTCCAGCGCCATGCGCAATGGGGTGGGATCCGGCTTATGCTTGTCCGTGTCATCGCAGGTGATGAGTACGTCGAAGTAGTCCCGGATGCCCAGTTCCTTCATGTAATTTAACGTGGTAACTTTGGTGCGAGAGGTCACCACCGAAAGGGTGTGACCCCCTTCCACCATGCGGTCCATCATCTCCCGGGTTCCGTCAAAGAGCCCCACCATTCCGTCGTAATGGGCCTGCTGGTAGTTCCGGTAGATTTGCACCGCTTCGTCCACGTTCGCCTGAGGGAAGAACTTCTTCACGGTGTACCGAATGGTCTCCCCAAAGGTGTGGTAAATATCTTCCACCCGACCTTCTTTGCCGGTGTAGTGGCGGAACACCTCCTGCCAGGAAGCCACGATGACCCTGTTGGAGTCGAAAATTGTTCCGTCGAAATCAAAAATAATATGCTTTTTCTTCACCTACAGATTCCTCTCTTTCGCATCCTGAGACAGTTTCGCACGCACAAAAAGATCCAGATCTCCGTCCATCACCGCGCCGATGTTTCCGGTTTCCGCGCCGGTACGGGTATCCTTCACCATAGTATAAGGCTGGAACACGTAGTTCCGAATCTGAGCGCCCCAGGAGGCCTGACTCATATCCCCCTTCAGCTCGTTCAGGTTCTCCTTGTGTTCCTCCTCCGCCAGCTTGGTGAGCTTGGAGGTGAGGATTTTCAGTGCTACTTCCTTGTTCCGCAGCTGAGACCGCTCGTTCTGACAGGTAACTACGATGTTCGTCGGCAAATGGGTGATTCGAATGGCGGAATCCGTGGTGTTGACGTGCTGACCGCCGGCTCCGCTGGCCCGATAGGTATCGATCTTCAAATCCCCCGGATTGATGACCACATCCAGGTCATCTCCCAGGTCCGGCACCACTTCCACGCCGGCAAAAGACGTCTGCCGCTTTCCCGCCGAATTAAACGGCGAAATTCGAACCAGCCGGTGGACGCCGTTCTCGCTCTTCAGATATCCGTAGGCATTCTCCCCGGACACCATAATCGTAGCGCTCTTGATGCCCGCCACGGTATCGTTCTGAAGGTCCACCACTTCCGCCTTGAAGCCCTTCTTTTCGCAGTACCGAAGGTACATCCGCTCCAGCATTTCCGCCCAGTCCATGGCGTCCACGCCGCCGGTGCCCGCATAGACGGAAAGGATGGCGTCGTTGGAATCGTAGCGGCCGCCCAACAGCATGCGGAGCTTCAGCTCTTCCATGTCTTCCTGTAGCGCACTGAAATTCCGGCGAATCTCCTTGGCTTCATCCTCGTCGTTCAGCTCTTCCGCCAGGTCGATCAGATCCGCCGTATCGTCCAAGCCTTGCCGGATGCGTTCGTATCCCTCAATCTCATTTTCCAGGGATTTCTTTTTCTTCATGAGCTTCTGCGCCGCCGCCGGGTTGTCCCAGAAGCCCTCCTTGCTCATTTCTTTCTCATATCCCTCCAGGGTTTTCTTCAGCGCCGGCAGGTCAAAGATACTCTCCGATTTCCAGCAGCTTCGCCTTCTCCTGAGGGATTGCGGATTTAATCTCTTCCAATAAAACCATGTTTCGTTCCTCCTAATCTTTCGTCTATCCAAAAGCACCCGGATAAAAATCTTATCCGGGCACCCTGTTATTCCTATGCGTTTCTTCCGCAGCAGTTCTTGTATTTCTTTCCGCTTCCGCAAGGGCAAGGATCGTTCCGTCCCACCTTCGGCGCTTTCCGATGTACCGTCTCCTGGTGCTTCTCCTCTTCCGGAGCCGCATCCGGTCCGTTTGCGGTATCCTCGTCCCGATATTCCGCCTTGGAAGATTCCTGGCTGAGAATTCGGCTGGTCCGCTCCGTGCGGGTGGTAACCGTTACGTTATAGCAGTATTTTACCACTTCCTCCCGGATATCGGAAATCATTTCTTCAAACATGGAGAAACCTTCCGATGCGTATGCCATTGCCGGGTCCTGCTGACCCAGACCCCGAAGTCCGATGCCGGTCTTCAGCTGATCCATGGCGTCGATGTGATCCATCCAGCGGTTGTCTACCACTCGGAGCATAATCATCCGTTCCACTTCACGCATCTGCTCGCTGCCAATCTCCGCTTCCTTGGCATCGTATACCTTCTCGAAGGCCTGCTTCAGATCGTCCTTGAAGCTGTCCCCATCCAGGTTCAGCTTCTCCTCATCGGTATATCCGGCAAACGCCTCCCGGTATCTCGGGGTGATGTTGTCCAGTGCATCGTAGATTCGGTCGAAGTCCCATCCTCCGGATACTTGGATTCCATGGTCACCGGATCCACAATTCCGTCCACCAATTCGCCCATCATGCCCAGGATGTACTCCTTCAGGTCCACACCATCCAGAACCATCCGGCGCTGGCCGTAAATGATTTCTCTCTGCTTGTTCATTACGTTATCGTACTGGAGCACGTATTTACGGATGCCGAAGTTCTTGCCTTCCACCTTCTTCTGCGCGTTCTCAATGGACTTGGACAGCATGCCGGCTTCAATGGCCTCATCGTCCTCCAGTCCCACGCGCTCTACCAGGCGCTGCATCTTCTCGCCGCCGAAGAGTCTCATCAGATCGTCTTCCAGGGAAATGAAGAACTGGGATTCACCCGGGTCTCCCTGACGTCCCGCACGGCCTCGCAACTGGTTATCGATACGACGGGATTCGTGACGTTCCGTACCGATGATGCATAGTCCGCCCAATTCTTTTACCTTCTCCTGCTCCGGCTTTCTCTCCGCCTCGTACTCCTTGCACAGCTTCTTGTAGGTGTCTCGGGCTTCGTTCAGCTCCGGATCCTCCGACTTGGTGATTCCGGTCATAAAAGCAAGCTGCTCCGGAGTATACTCCCGGCGCTTCATCTCTTTCCGCGCTTCAAACTCCGGATTTCCGCCCAGGATGATATCCGTACACGACCCGCCATATTGGTGGCGATGGTTACTGCGCCCAGCGTCCCGCCTCGGCAACGATTTCCGCTTCTCGCTCGTGGTGCTTCGCGTTCAGCACGTTGTGCTTGATACCTCTCTTCTTCAGCTGCTGGCTGATGAGTTCGGAAATCTCAACGGAAATGGTACCCACCAGTACCGGTTGTCCCTTTTCGTGGACCTCCGCTACTCGGTTCACGATGGCCGCATATTTTCCGGATTCGTGAGCGTACACCGCATCCTGCTTGTCCACACGGGCAATCGGCAAGTTGGTCGGAACAACCACAACGTCCATGTTGTAGATATCCCGGAACTCGTCTTCTTCGGTCTTCGCCGTACCGGTCATTCCGGACAGCTTCTGGTACATACGGAAGTAGTTCTGCAGGGTGATGGTGGCCAGGGTCTTGGACTCCGCCCGGATATTCACCCCTTCTTTGGCTTCGATTGCCTGATGCAAACCGTTGCTGAAACGGCGGCCGTACATGAGACGACCGGTAAATTCGTCGACAATCAGGATTTCGCCGTCCTGCACGATGTAGTCCACATCCCGCTTCATCAGGTAGTTGGCACGAAGTGCTGATTCACATAGTGGTTCAGCTCCATGTTGTCCGGATCCGAGAAGTTCTGAATGTCAAAGTACTGCTCGCACTGCGCCACACCTTCATCCGTCAGGGAAATCTGGTTGTCCTTCTCGTCGATCTTATAATCCGTATCCTTCAGCAGCGTCTTTACAAAACTGTTGGCAGATACGTACATACCGCTGGAATCCACGCCCTGTCCGGAAATGATCAGCGGTGTTCTGGCTTCATCGATGAGGATGGAGTCCACCTCGTCCACGATGGCGAAGTTCAGCTCTCTCTGAATCAGCTCTTCCTCATAGGTCACCATGTTGTCCCGCAGGTAGTCGAAACCGAACTCGTTGTTGGTTCCGTATGTGATATCGCAGCGATAAGCCGCCTTCCGGTCTTCTCCTTCAATGGCGTGGGTCACGCAGCCCACGGTGAGTCCCAGGAAGTTGTAAATTTTTCCCATCCATTCCGCGTCACGGCTTGCCAGGTAATCGTTGACGGTAACTACGTGCACGCCCTTGCCGGTCAGTGCATTCAGGTATGCCGCCAGGGTTGCCACCAGGGTCTTACCTTCACCGGTCTTCATCTCGGCAATTCGTCCCTGATGAAGAACCACACCGCCGATGAGCTGTACCCGGAAGTGCTTCATGCCTACCGCACGCCACGCACCCTCCCGGCATACCGCAAAGGCTTCCGGCAGAAGGTCGTCCAAGGTCTCCCCCTCGGCCAGTCGCTCCTTGAACTCTCGGGTTTTTCCCTTCAGCTCGTCATCCGTCAGTTTCTGCATATCCTCGTCGTAAGCCTCGATACGATCGACAATCTTCTCCACCTTCCGGACTTCCTTCGCATTAAGATCTCCGAATATTTTTTTCCAAAATCCCATTCAACTTCTCCTTTAATTAAAACTATTCATCTTCCTCCGAAATGTCCTCAATCCGGATCTGAACCATTAACGCCCTTCTTTCATCCGCCCGGGTTACCCGCACGTGAAAAATCTTATGTCTCGACCGATAGGTGAAGGTGTCTCCCACCTTTGCCAGCCGGTCCAGCTCAATCATCACCCAACCGTTGATGGTGGTGGCATTGATATCGATGTCCTCGCCCACCATCTCGAAGAACTTCTCCACGTTGGCGCCACCGGCAACGGAGTAGGATCCGTCGTACAGCCGAGTCACCTCTCGCATCTCGATGGCATCGTGTTCGTCGTAAATCTTTCCCACCAGCTCCTCGATGATGTCTTCCATGGTGACCAGCCCGGTGGTTCCGCCGTACTCATCCACAATGATGGCGATATGGGTCTTCTTGGTCTGCATCTTCTTCAGCAGCACCGCCGCTTAATGGATTCCGCCACGTAGGCACCGGCTTGATGTACTGCTCCAGCTCCCGATTCTCGCCCACCACGTAGTTGTGAAAGTCCTTCTGATTGATGATTCCGATAATGTTATCCAGGTCGTCCTCGTACACCGGAAGTCGGGAAAGCCCGCTCTCCTTAAAGGTCCGGCCGATTTCCTCCACGGAGGTTCCCAGCTCCACCGCCACGATGTCCACTCGCGGGGTAATCACGTCGATGGCCTCCAGGTCGTCGAACTCAATGGCATTGGTAATCAGCTCCTGCTGCTCCTTGCCGATGCTTCCGCCAATCTGGGCCTCCTCCACGATGGTAATCAGCTCGTCCTCGGTGTAGGACCCGTTCTCCTGCGTCCCGAACAGCTTCCCAGCAGCTTTTTCCACAAGGAAAAGAGCACGTTCAGCGGCGTGAACAGCCACATCAGCCCCCGCATAATCGGTGCCGCAAAAAGCGCGAACCCTTCCGGGTGTTCTTTTGCAATATTCTTCGGAGAGATTTCCCCAAAAATAAGCACCGCCACGGTCATCACCACCGTCGATGCGGTCGGTCCCAACGAGCCGCCCAGCAGCGCAACGAACATCACCGTCGCAATGGCGGTCATGCCGATATTGGCAATATTGTTTCCAATGAGAATCGTGGACAGCAGCTTGTCATACCGGTCCTCCAGCTTCAACACCAGCTTCGCGTTCTTCACGTCATCATTGGCCATATTCTTCATCTTAATGCGATTGAGGGATGTAAACGCCGTCTCCGTTGCAGAAAAGAAAGCGGATAACAATAACAGACATAAAATACTGAAAATATAGGCTGTCAAAAATTTCCTCCTGTCCCTAATTATAAATATGCTTACGCATCATTGAATTATACTATATTATTGTGGTGAATAAAAGAATTTCAACTATCGGGACTGTGGTTTTGAAAGGTTTTTTCAATAGATGGGCAGGAAGTATAGATTGGATTGATAGGAATGAATCATTTCACGTTAATTCTATTCGCAAAATGTATCCAACACCTCTTTTGGTCAATATTTCTAGGTTGGAATCAATACGATTTAACTTTTTCTGAGTGCAGAAACGTGAACGTCAACGGTGCGATTGGAATTGCAAAATCCATAGGTATCTATCTGTGCATGCAAAACTTCTCTGTGAACAACGGCGCCATGTGATCTATCAAATTTTGAAGAATTACTGCCTCATTTTTGGTAAGCTCAACAGAGCCGACTGCCGTTTGCAGCTGATATTTTCTTCTGTTAAACGTCATATTTCCAACAGAAATAACGTTTCCATTAGGAACCGCACAAAAGCACGCTCTCACAGTTTCCAGCAAATCATTGGGCATAAACGGAATCGTAAGATATTTGACAACATTCATGCTGAGTTGATTGCACATATTCACGTCCTCGCTATTTCTCAACATCAAAACTACGCTGCGAAGCTATCAGCATCACTGATTATGCTTCGAATTTCAATTTCGCATTTTCCAAACTATGTAAATCACACAGAATCAAATCAATGCCCTTAATCTGCAGCAATCTTATCGCAGATGCAGCGTGCTTGCAACCGTTACTTCATATCCGTATTCCATAAGAAAACTCTTTATGGCTGTTGCGATAACTGCATCAAATTCAATCAAAAGAACCAAATTGCTTGATTTCATATCTCGAACTTAATTCTCCCTTTTTCTTGCCATTTGAACAATTTGAAAATGCACACCCTGCCACGCTATTGCGATGACCGCACCGCCCCATAGAGTTAATCCGGACACGATATCCTTCACCGAATATGCACTTCCTTCAAATTCTTTTCCTTGAGTATATACATATAAAAACACTGCCGGAATGAACAATAAATTTCCAACCAGAAATACCAGTCTGTTTCGCAATAAAATACATCCCGCAATTACTATGCCCAATGTTAAAAACACAAACGGGTTAAGCAAAAAGTGCGTCCCGCGGATTCCGTCAACACCGGATTGATTCGTGTACCACACAAAAGGAGAGAGTAGTACTACAAGCAACGGAAACACAAACGTCTTATCTTTCATAGAAACCTCCTATTTGATTCTTATGATTCGAAATGTATTAGTAGATGCAATCTTTGATATAGACGCATCCACCGCGCTGTTTGATCTAGCAGAATATTTCCAATCACCTTTCTTTCCACCTGTTATTATTATAGTATGATAATATACTGTTTTTCCACTAGAATTCTTTTTTGCTAATTGAACAACATCTCCCAGCTTTGCTTTATCTTGCAATGTTGTCCGGTTTTTACACGATATTATGTTCGCACCCTTATTCTTCCAGTATGTATAAAAATCACTTACTCTCATAAATGCCGTGCTTTGCTTATAACGATGATATGGGTTTGATGACGTGTAATGGTAGGAATACCAATATTTTGTAGTCCCATATTTGTCTGGTTTTGTCTTGTATGATGGAGCATATGTGAATGATTTCCCTCCAGCCTTAATGCACTGAGAGACAAAGTTAGTGCAATCTGAGCCGTATGCAGGATATGCAGGCGTATTTGGATTGCGCGCATGCTTCTTTGCATACGAAATTGCTTTTGAGGACGAAAAACTCTGTTTTGTTGCAAGAGTATCTGATAGTTCATCTGATGCCGCTTTCTCCTGCTCATCAACCAAGGCATATGTCGACCAGATTTCTTTTCCTTCAATCTTATTTCGTGCCTTTTTATTAGCATAAGAATCCGGATTGATTACATACAACGATGCATATGCCATCATTTCCTGATAGTTGTCCTGATTAAGTAAATTTATATCTTTATCAAAGACCAACTGATCTGATAAGAAATCGATATATTCCTTACTATCGATTTCAATTTCCGGATAATTGTTCTGAATGTATGAATTCAGACAATTTCTTGCTTCTAAAACACTAGTTTTCTCACCAGAATCATCTTCCGCAAAAGCCCCCACTGTTAACATACATAGAGTAAGAACTAGTAAACATAGAACATTACAAATAGATACTTTTTTAACGGTTGAATTCATACGAACCTCCTCTTTTAACACTGCAAATAACCACCGTTTCTTTCATTCTAAACAACTTATGTTAAATTAGTGTTAAGATGTGTTAATAATATTTAAACACATCTTGGAATTCGTTTACTTTTTTATACACGTCTGTAATTCCAAGCATATGGGACCATTCATACATCTGCAGGATTCACAAGAGGAAAGCATTTTTCTCAGGTTCAGCCAGAGGGAAGGTAATCGTGTTGTCGCCTCATGACGGTAGTTCAAGGCTTTGCCGGAGGGTGAGGCGCCAACTCGGGCGCCCCACCGGCAGACTCTGGGGCAAAATGTTGGCGCCTCGAAACGGTGGCAC
>ENA-OQEB01000903-OQEB01000903.1-human-gut-metagenome-genome-assembly--contig:-NODE-903-length-11623-cov-1.668406_pt1 | contig 11623 bp, 10 predicted proteins | sample MGYA00242787_ERZ504619 | MGnify/ENA primary metagenome ERZ504619 (study PRJEB26092, sample SAMD00036317) | human gut metagenome | host: Homo sapiens | study: EMG produced TPA metagenomics assembly of... | reverse complement strand
TTTGCCATGTTGGCCGAAGGTTCTGTACAAGAAGTTATGGACTTGGCAGGTGTTGCCCACCTAGCCACCATCAAGGCCCGTGTTCCGTTTATGAACTTCTTCGACGGCTTCCGTACTTCTCACGAAATCCAGAAGATTGAAATGTTGGAGAACGAAGACCTCGCTCCGCTTATCGACCAGGAAGCTTTGGCTGAATTCCGCGCACGTGCATTGAACCCGATGAACCGGTTGCCCGTGGTATGGCCGAAAATCCTGACCACTTCTTCCAACACCGTGAATCTTGCAACAACTACTATGAAGCAGTTCCGGCTATCGTTGAGGAATACATGAACGAGATTTCCAAAATCACAGGCCGCAAGTATGGTTTGTTCGATTACTACGGTGCAGAAGATGCAGAACGCGTTATCATCGCCATGGGTTCTGTAACGGAAGCTGCCCGCGAAGCTATCGACACCTCGTTGCCAATGGCGAAAAGGTTGGTTTGGTTGCCGTTCACTTGTATCGTCCGTTCTCTGCCAAGCACTTCCTTGCCGCCGTTCCCAAGACTGCCAAGAAGATTGCCGTACTGGACCGTACGAAAGAACCGGGTGCTAACGGCGAACCGTTGTACCTCGACGTAAAAGACTGCTTCTACGGTGCAGAGAATGCTCCGGTTATCGTAGGCGGCCGTTACGGTTTGGGATCCAAGGACACTACTCCCGCGCAAATCCTCGCCGTTTACAAGAACCTGGCTATGCCGATGCCGAAGAACCACTTCACTATCGGTATCGTAGACGACGTTACCTTCACTTCTCTGCCCCAGGAAGAAGAAATCGCATTGGGCGGCGAAGGCATGTTCGAAGCCAAATTCTACGGTCTGGGCGCTGACGGTACAGTAGGTGCCAACAAGAACTCTGTGAAGATTATCGGTGACAATACCGACAAGCACTGCCAGGCTTATTTCTCTTACGACTCCAAGAAATCAGGCGGTTTCACCTGCTCGCACCTGCGTTTCGGTGATACTCCTATCCGCTCTACATACCTGGTAAACACGCCTAACTTCGTGGCTTGCCACGTTCAGGCTTACCTGCACATGTACGACGTAACCCGCGGCTTGCGTAAGAACGGCTCTTTCTTGCTGAACACCATCTGGGAAGCGAAGAGCTTGCCAAGAACCTGCCCAACAAGGTGAAGAAGTACTTTGCACAGAACAATATCACTGTTTACTATATCAATGCAACCCAGATTGCACAGGAAATCGGTTTGGGCCAACCGTACCAACACCATCCTGCAATCCGCATTCTTCCGTATCACCGGCGTTATTCCGGTTGACCTGGCTGTAGAACAGATGAAGAAATTCATCGTTAAGTCTTACGGCAAGAAGGGTGAAGACGTTGTCAACAAGAACTACGCAGCAGTTGACCGTGGCGGCGAATACAAGCAACTGACCGTTGACCCGGCTTGGGCCAATCTGGCAGACGACGCCAAGGCTGAAAACAACGATCCTGCATTCATCAACGAAGTGGTTCGTCCTATCAACGCACAAGACGGTGACTTATTGCCGGTATCCGCTTTCAAGGGTATTGAAGACGGTACTTGGGAACAAGGCACTGCCAAATATGAGAAACGTGGTGTAGCCGCATTCGTTCCCGAATGGAACGCTGAGAACTGTATCCAGTGTAACAAGTGTGCTTACGTTTGTCCTCACGCTTCCATCCGTCCGTTCGTACTCGATGCTGAAGAGCAGAAGGGTGCCAACTTCACTCAACTGAAGGCTGTAGGTAAAGCATTCGACGGTATGACATTCCGTATTCAGGTAGACGTTCTCGACTGTCTGGGTTGCGGCAACTGTGCCGATGTTTGTCCGGGCAACCCGAAGAAGGGTGGCAAGGCTCTGACTATGAAGCACCTCGAAAGCCAATTGCCGGAAGCTGCCAACTGGACCTACTGTGCTGAAAACGTGAAAAGCAAACAACATTTGGTTGACATCAAGGCCAACGTGAAGAACTCCCAGTTCGCTACTCCGTTGTTCGAGTTCTCAGGCGCTTGCTCCGGTTGTGGCGAAACTCCGTACGTTAAACTGATTTCCCAGTTGTTCGGTGACCGCGAAATGGTAGCCAACGCAACAGGATGTTCTTCCATCTACTCCGGTTCAGTACCTTCTACTCCTTATACCAAGAACGAAAAAGGTCACGGTCCTGCTTGGGCAAACTCTTTGTTCGAGGACTTCTGCGAATTCGGTCTGGGTATGGAGCTTGCCAACGAAAAGATGCGCGTACGTATCGTGAAGGCTATGGAAGATGCCATCGCAGCAGAAGGAACTCCGGCTGAATACAAAGAAGTATTCCAGGCTTGGATTGAAAACATGTACGATGCAGACAAGACCAAGGAACTGGCCGAAAAGATCATCCCGATGGTAGAAGCAGCCAAAGACAAATGCGACAGCTGCAAGACTATCGCCGGTCTGTCTCAATACCTGGTTAAACGCAGCCAGTGGATTATCGGTGGTGACGGTGCCTCTTACGACATCGGTTACGGTGGTCTCGACCATGTAATTGCAAGCGGTAAGGACGTCAACATCCTCGTACTGGATACTGAGGTTTACTCCAATACAGGTGGTCAGTCTTCCAAGGCTACTCCGGTAGGCGCCATCGCCAAGTTTGCCGCTGCCGGTAAACGCGTACGTAAGAAAGACCTCGGTCTGATGGCTACTACTTACGGTTATGTATATGTTGCTCAAATCGCTATGGGTGCCGACCAGGCTCAAACCTTGAAGGCTATCCGCGAGGCAGAAGCATATCCCGGCCCGTCACTCATCATCGCTTACGCTCCGTGTATCAATCACGGTCTGAAGGCAGGCATGGGCAAGAGCCAGGCAGAAGAGGAAAAGGCCGTTAAGTGCGGTTACTGGCACTTGTGGCGTTACAACCCGGCTTTGGAAGCCGAAGGCAAGAATCCGTTCACGCTGGATAGCAAGGAACCGGATTGGAGCGGATTCCAAGACTTCCTGAAGGGTGAAGTTCGTTACGCATCCGTAATGAAGCAATATCCGCAGGAAGCCGAAGAGCTGTTCAAGGCCGCCGAAGAAAACGCTAAATGGCGCTACAACAGCTACAAGCGTCTTTCCAAAGAAAACTGGGGCGCTGAAGTTACAGAGTAATTCCTTAATTACTAAATAGAAAATAGAGGCTGTTCCCCGAACCGGATGCAGCCTCTAATTTGTTTTAAAATTAAAAACAATTAAATATCAAAAAGTTTATGATCGGATTTATTATTTGGGTTATTGGGGTGGTCCTTGCAGTCAAGGCTGTACTCGAAATCATGAGATGGCCGGTAGACGGAGTAAAGAAGCTCTTGGTCGCAATCATCATCCTGCTCACAAGCTGGATTGGAATCTGTGTTTACTACTTCTGGGGAAGGGAAAACCTGCCTCAAATACTGAAATAAGTTCCAGTATCATTTACAGAAGTAAACAGACGTGTATTAAGAACAAGGGGGATAGACAACAGCTATCCCCTTCTTTTCAGAAACTCGGTAGGACTCTCCAACTGTTCCTTATAGCATTTCGTGAAATAGGAAGGTGACGAAAAGCCCACTTCATAGGCAATCTCCGCTACCGTCATGTCAGAGGAGGCAAGCAGTGAGGCAGCCTTTTTCAACCTCATCTGCGCAGCAGCTCATTCGGCGAATAGTTGGTCAGCGATTTCAGCTTACGGTAAAGCTGCACACGCTCATACCCATATTCCGTCCCAAATCCTCCACATTGAGTTCCGCATCTTTCATCCTCTCCTCGACAAGCGATTTGAAGCGGGAGACGAAACCCTTATCCAAATCACTGATGGTTTCCTTCTCGATAGTCTGGTTATCTCCGAAGAACTGCCTCAACTGACGGCGGTTTGCAATGAGATTGCGGACACGAGACAAGAGCAACTGCGAATTGAATGGTTTGGAAATATAAGAATCGGCACCGCCATCATAGCCCTGGATACGCTGTTCGTCCAGCGAGCAGGCCGTCAGCAGAATCACCGGGATATGGCATGTCTGTAACTCCCCCTTCAAGCGGCGGCAACATTCCACACCATCCATACCGGGCATCATTACATCCGAAATAACCACATCCGGCACATACTTCATGGCCAGCCGGATACCCTCTGTCCCGTCCGCAGCATCCAGCACGCGAAATTCTTGCGTCAACAGTGACTTCACATAGTTGCGAATATCAGCATTATCGTCAATTACCAGCACAGTAGGACAATCAGCCTCAACCACCTCTTCGCATGCCTTCACTTCCGTATCTATCAGGGTGGACGACACGTCCTTCTCTTCGGCAGGCAACGTCACTATGGTGGGATGGTACTGCGAAACATCCTGCTGCGGGAAAGTAACGATGAAAGTAGTGCCTTTCTCGTCACTGCGTGCCGTAATGTTACCGCCATGCATCTCTACAAAGGCACGTACCAGCGCCAGTCCGATACCGGTACCGGCTTGATGCCCGTCCACTTGATAGAAGCGCTCGAAGATGGCTTCCACATCGGTCGAAGAAATGTAGCTGCCGGAATTGAAGACGGACAGACTGTAGTTCTGTTCCGACTTTAACAACCGTAGGTGATTTTCCCGTTCTCCGGCGTATACTTCACGGCATTGGAGAAGAGATTGAAGTAAATGCGCTCCATCTTCTCCGCATCTGCCATCATCCGGAAGTCCGTATCGGAAGATGCCTCAAAGCTGAAAGCAATATGTTTCTTCAGCAACGCCATGCGGAAAGAGTCGTTCCAGCCCCGGAAGCTGTCGAGCAAATCAAAAGGTTCGAGATGGAGCTCCATGCGCCCGTTCTCCACCTTCCGGAAATCAAGTATCTGGTTGACCAGGCGAAGCAGGATATGCACATTCTTTTTCATCAGCTCGAGGAGCTGGCGCGGCTGTCCGTCGAGGGTGCGGTTGGCAAGAAGCTGCTCTATGGGATCGGCTATCAGCGTCAGCGGAGTACGGAAATCATGCGAAATATTCGTGAAGAACACCAGCTTGGCGTGCGTAGCCTCCTCCAGTTCATGGGAAAGCTGTTCCAACTGCGACTTCTGCACTTCCAACAGTTCCTTCTGCTGTATCAACTGAGTTTTCTGTTCTTCCAGTTTCTTTTTCTGCATGGACAGCTCACGGTTCAACCGGTTCTTGGCACGCAAGGAGAGGTAGACAGCCACCAACAAACCGACCAGCAACAATAGGGCAGACAGACTGCCATACAAGACAACCTGCTGCGTGGCATAACTGGCCAAATACTGGTTTATCTTTCCGTTCAGGGTTTCTATCTTTCCATCCAGGGTGCCGATGTGGGCGGTCTGCATCTTCATGATGAGAGCATTGTCGTGGTCGACGACGGAAGTGCCCAGGATAGTTTCACGGGGGAAATCACGCTTGTTCAGAATATCCATGGCAATCTGCATCACGCGGTCGCCACCGGTAGGATATATAAACGTGGCATCCAGTTCGCCGGCAAGCACTTTCTCCACTCCATAGTCCTTGCCGGGCAGGGCATCTATGCCGATGAACCGCATATCCTTTTCCCGCCCCTCTCGGGCAGCGGCAGCATAGGCTCCGGCCGCCATACGGTCATTCTGAGCATACACCAGGTCGATATGCGGAAAGCGGCTCAGCAGGGTATCCATTTTCTCTCCGGCCTTGAGTTGCAACCAGGCACCGTCTTCAACGGCCAGCAACCGGATACCGGGATAAGCGGATATAGCTTCACAAATCCTTGATGACGGTCTACGGCAGGTGTGGAGCCCACCAAACCTGAGATTTCCACCACATCTCCCTGCCCATGCAGCACATTGGCCACATACTCTCCCACAGCTTTCCCTATCTCGTAGTTGTCTGCACCGACGTAGGCCGTGTATTTGTCCGAAAGGATTTTACGGTCCACTACAATCACCGGAATGCCCCGGTTGTATGCCTCCTCCACAACCGGAGTTATCGGAGTGGCTTCATTAGGGGCCACAATCAGCAGATCCACCCCTTCGGCTATCAGCTCACGAATGTCTTTTGCCTGACGGTCATTATCGTCGACGGCAGTACGGATGTCCACCTCCACATCCTCGTAGAAATGGGCTTCACGGAGTATCTCACTGTTCATCTGGCGCCGCCATTCATCCTCGCTACATTGGGAAACGCCGATACGGAAACGTGCCTCGCGCCGGGAGCAGGCAACCGCCACTCCCCAAAGCACGAGCAAAAAGAATAAAATCCGAAGGTTATGCTGTCTCATCTTCACTTTCCTCTGATTTAAGATTGCAGATGAGCAAAGATAACGAAAAATGTGAAAAGAATAAGAAAAATCTATGCCAGCCTTTCTTTCAAGGCCACCGGCAATTCCGGCATGGCACCGCTCTGGGTACATACATAGGCAGAGACTTCCACCGCCAGTTTATGGGCATCGGGCACCTGCTTCCCGCTGAGAATGGCAGCGGTGAAGGCTGCCGTGAACGAGTCACCGGCTCCAACGGTATCCGCACCGGTACCTTGGGCGTCTCCTGGAAAGAAACCACTCCCGGAGTGAACACATAGCTGCCATTCGTTCCACAAGTCAAGATAAGCATCTTCAGATTATACTTGGCCAGCAGAATCCAGCATTTGTCCTGCAAGTCGATGCCCGGGTAGCCGAAAATACGGCTGATGGTCACCAGTTCCTCATCGTTTATCTTGAGGATGTTGCAGCGGCGCATGGATTCGCAGAGTATCTCTTTGGTATAGAAACCCTGGCGGAGATTGATGTCGAATATCTTCAGTTGTCCCTCCGCATCGGGCATCGTGTCGAGAAAGCGGTTGATGGTGATGCGGCTTGTTTCGCTGCGTTGCGCCAAAGAGCCGAAACATACGGCACGCGTGTTCAGTGCCAGACGCTTCAGTTCGTCGGTAAAGGGGATGTTGTCCCAGGCCACGCCTTCCTTTATCTCATAGCACGGCACGCCCACGGCATCGAGCGTCACCTGCACCGTTCCCGTGGGGTAAGGCACGCGCTCTATCTGGGTGCGCAGCCCCTTCCGGGCGAACACATCCAGAATCTCGTCCCCATCCGCATCGGCACCTACGGCACTGACCACACGGCTGTCGAAACCAAACTGCGATGCATGGTAAGCAAAGTTTGCCGGAGCACCGCCTATCTTCTTTCCTTCGGGGAGCAGTCCACAAAGCCTCGCCCATACCTACTATTATCTTATTCATAATATTATATTGTTTAATGAATGATATATTTTATTCACGGCAAACTCAATGTCCTACCCGCTGCAAACCTAATAAAAAAGTTCCTAACTATAGAATGAAAAGTTGCCAATTATCCATTAAAAAGTTTCTAAGAACTAAGGATTATCTCTATCCCAAGGCTTGGGATAGACATCCGCAACCTTGGGACAGATATCCGCAGCCTTGGGATATGTATCCGCAGCCTGCGAACAAAGATTACCGCTTCATACGCAGCATATAGAAGAACAAGTACACTACCCCTACCGTCATCACAGCCACGGCACCGCTTTGTCCTACAGCATCACTTGCCAAGCCCATTGCTATCGGAAATACCGTACCGCCGAAGAGCCCCATAATCATCAAGCCGGAAACCTCGTTCTTCTTTTGTGGCATAGCAAGCAACGCTTGGGAGAAGATAACCGGAAAGATGTTCGAATTGCCGAAACCGATAAGGGCAATGCAAATGTATATCATTGTCTTTTCATGGAAAACGAACAACCCTACCATCGCCGCCAACATACATAACACGCTGATGCCGAAGAAGGTTCGGGGAGTCATCTTCTGAAGAATGAAGGCTCCGAGAAAGCAACCCGCCGTGCGGAAGATGAAGTAAAGGCTGGTGGCAAAGCCGGCATCGGCCAGCGTCATGCCCAGACGCTCCATCAGGATTTTGGGCGCTGTGGTATTCGTACCTACATCAATGCCCACATGGCACATGATGCCCAGGAAGCAGAGAAAGATAAACGGCTTGCCCAGCAGGGCGAGGCACTCCCCGAAGGTGGAAGGGCGTCCCTCTTCCTTTTCCTCGCGGATGGAAGTACCGCTCAGCCAAAGAATGGCAATCACCGCAATGACCATATAGACCGGGAACAGTACCCTCCAGCCCATGCCCAGAGACGGAATGGCCTGCGTAGCTCCCCACATGGCAATGTATGGAGCCAGAAACGAAGCAATGGCTTTTACAAACTGTCCGAAGGTGAGCGAACTTGCCAGCCGCTCGCCGCTTACGATGTTGGAAAGCAGCGGGTTGAGCGACGTTTGCATCAGCGCATTACCGATGCCCAGCAATGAGAACGAAAGCAGCATTAGCACGTAGCCGTCTCCGAAAACCGGGAGAAGTAAAGAGGCAAACGTGATGACCAGACTGAGAAGCACCGTCTTCTTGCGTCCGATGCGGTTCATCAGCATACCCGTAGGTACGGAGAAGATGAGGAACCAGAAGAACACCAGAGACGGGAATATGTTAGCTTGCGAGTCGGTCAGGTTCAAGTCGGCCTTCACGTAGTTGGAGCGATGCCCACCAAATCCACAAAGCCCATGGCGAAGAAGCAAAGCATGACCGGAAAGAGCTTTGCCAAAGAAGAATTCTTAGTATTTTTCATGCTGAAGATTATTATCTGTTATTTTAATCCGAGTTTGTACACAGTAAACGAGGTGACATTGCAGCTTCCACCTTTAGCATAGAAACTGATACGGTTGTAAGGTTCCGACGGGAATACAAGATTTGTCATGGCAAACGTCCGTCGTTGCCAAACGCTTCAATGCTCGACTTGTCTACGAACAAGCGGAGTTTCATTTCATTGCCACCCTCGACAGGAGCCACGGTCACTGCAGGGAAGTCCTTGCTGAACGACACCTCACCACTCTTGGTACGGTCTATGGTGAACGTCTTTTCCGCCAGGTTATAGTACATCTCCACCTCCTCGCCTTTCGAGTTAAAGAGCTGGAATCCTATCACATCCGCATCCTTATTCTTGATGGTCATTTCGATTTCATACGTTCCGGAATTGTCATTCAGCAGTTTGTCCAGATTATACGTGCGGTCTACCTTGAAAGCACGCTTCTTGCTGCCTTTATCCCTCAGTTTCAGCAATTCGGGAGACGGGGTTACCTTTACATAGGTTTCACCCTCCGAGGTATAGAGCGAAAGGTCACGCGGCACGGAGTTGGCACTACGGTATTGACGGTGGGCACATCATTGGCATATTGCCAGTTGCTCATCCATGCCAATGCAATGGCACGTCCTGCAGGGGCATTGCTCCAAGTGACAGTTGCATAATGGTCTTTTCCCCAGTCCATCCATTTCGTCACTGCGGGAGACTCGTTCACGAATTTCTTACCGTCAAATGTCCCTACGAAATATTGTGTGGCAGAGCCACCGAACGGTCCGCCCGGATTGAGGTTACAGACGAGTACCCACTTCTTCAGTTCCGTACCTTCAACCGGCAGTTCAAGCAGGTCGGGACACTCCCAGACTCCGCCGTGAGCACCTTGTCCTTCACCGAATTTGCTCTCCAGCGTCCAGTTCTTCAGGTCGGCAGAAGAGTATATCTCCATTTCCTGCCCTACGGCAAGAACCATAATCCATTTCTTGGTATCTTCGTGCCAGATGACTTTAGGGTCACGGAAGTCGCGCTGCGTGGAAGTCAGGATGGGATTTCGCGCATACTTCTTGAAGTTTTTTCCGTTGTCAAGGCTATAGGCCATGCTCTGTACTTGGCGGTCGCTTGCCGATGTGTAGAAAGCAATGACGGCACCGGCACCAAACCCGGCCGTATTATCCTTGTCGACAACACAAGAACCACTGAATATTGTTCCCAGCGCATCGGGCGAAATGGCATCTCCGTGATGCTCCCAAGTGACGAGGTCCGTACTGGTGGCATGTCCCCAATGCATGTTCCCCCACATGGAGCCGTAGGGATTATGCTGGTAGAACAAATGGTAAACCCCGTCTTTGTAGAACATTCCGTTAGGATCATTCATCCAACCGTAAGCCGGGCTGAAATGATACACCGGACGGAACTTCTCCCGGTTCGAAACATCGAATTCATCCGACAGTTTCATTTCTTCCCAGCATAAGGCCGAATCCGAAATAAGCTGGAAGTTGAAAGAGAGATGTTTATTATCGAAGCCAGTCAAATCGACCGGAACAAAATAGTCAACCTTATTGACTGCCAATCGCACGTTCATACTGCGTACAACATCATTGTCTGCTATCATATACAATTTTGCCTCCGGAGAAGCCTCTTCCACCGGCAGCAGCAAAAAACTTCTTCTGCTCGTCAATTTGGACGATACTCTGTCCGTCACCCAGATGTTTAATCACGAAAGGAGGATTTATGGCCTGGCATGTGAAGACAGCCACGGTAGTTCCTAATATAAATACGGTAAGCGTCCTTCTGATTGTCCGCCAAAAGTCTTTTAAATGAATCATGTTTCTGTTGGTATTAAATTAATTATGTTTTTCTACCATGCAAAGATACGCCACCAAGCAGCAGGAGACTATCTTTTTTGTTTCAAAGCATACTACAAATGTTACATTCAGTCTAAAATAACACAAATTAAATTCCTCATCTCCATATTGATTTAAGCATCCAGCATCCAACTCCATTTTCGTCCCCTTCTTCTGCGCAAAAAGTTCGATACCGGTTTGACCTCGCCCGGATAGGTTAATAATGTGAATACATCCTTCCCGTCATTGGCAAAGATTTCAATACTCGATTTGTCTACAAATATATGCAAATGTATCTTATTATCTACCGGTTCCACCCTGGCATATGCCATACGGCTGAAATTTAGGAATCTGCACATCGGAGCAATGGGTACGGTCAATCACCAGATTATGTGAATCCGTATCATAGCTGACCACCACTTTGCGCCCTTCACCCACACACAAATTCAAGCAAAGGTGTTGGATACGTCAGTAGAAAACGAAGCATCGAGTTCGTAGACATTCTTATCGGGAACAAAGCCGGGTAACCTCTGTGTCCCCACCGATAAAGCACGTTTCACCGATGCAGGCTTATGGCGAAGTGTTTGCAACTGTTCCACCGGCTTCTGCACCAGCCTCACGCCTTCCTTGTATGTCTTCAGTTCCAGGTTGCGGGGAATGGACCAAAAGCCCTTCCCATACTTCGATGGAGCTACCGGTGCATAGTCCCAGGTTGCAACCCAGCCCATCGAAATTTTGGAATCCAACGTTCCGTCAAAATCCTGAAATGTACGGGATGCATAAAAGTCCAGCCCTTTGTCCACATATAGAGGCTCTGCAGGATGGTTATCCATCAGCTTAAAAGAAGTGCCGTCGAAGTCTCCTATAAAGTATTGTTCTTGCGCCCAGTTTACAGATACGACCATCACCCACTTTTTCTTGTCAGAATCCCCGTCAACCGACAACTGGAATAAATCCGGGCACTCCCAAGACTTTTCACTGTCACCGGCAGGGCCGAAATCACTGGTCCAAGTCCAGTTTTTCAAATCAGGAGAGGTATAAAACTTGATTTTCTTCTCCAGGGCGGAGGCGATCACCTTCAGCTGCCGGTCGTGCTGGAGGACCTCACGGCTGATGTTCAGCGAGAAGTCGGGGGAGTCCACCACGCCCTTGACAAAGCGGGAAGTAGTCGGGCAC
>ENA-OQEB01000902-OQEB01000902.1-human-gut-metagenome-genome-assembly--contig:-NODE-902-length-11637-cov-1.938054_pt1 | contig 11637 bp, 12 predicted proteins | sample MGYA00242787_ERZ504619 | MGnify/ENA primary metagenome ERZ504619 (study PRJEB26092, sample SAMD00036317) | human gut metagenome | host: Homo sapiens | study: EMG produced TPA metagenomics assembly of... | reverse complement strand
TTTCAGTTTTATGAAATTGATAGTGTCTACCTTTCTAGTTTATAAAGTAAAAAAGTGTCTACTGAAATCAGGAAAAGTCAAAATGAAATTCTAATGAAAAGTTCCTAGGCAGGGCACAGAAGTGCCCTCGGCACGGGCACTTTCGTGCCCTAGTGAGGAACTTTTTGAGAGATGGAGGATAGGGATTTTGAAGCATCGGGGATGGTTATTTCCTATATTTATTTCTCTATTTAGTAGATAAGATGCTTCCTGTAGAAAATGGATTTGCGTTTTTGACCGCACACCGCACTAAGTATGGGTAAAGTTGCTGCGATACAGGGAGTTTACACCTGTGCGGTGTTGGCTCAACACCGCACAACACCGCACTAAGCTAGTAATACTGGGAGGGCAAAAACTATAGATGGAGAAAATGTGCGGTGTTGTGCGGTGTTAGTGCGGTGTTTTGATAACACCGCACTCGTGTAATATACTATGATATAGTGCTTTATAGCGATTTTGTGCGGTGTGCGGTGTTTTTTGCACATTCATCTGCTACAGCAAAAATATATAGCAAGTGTGATGGAGGCAGAGCAGGAATATGCCCGTACAGGAGAGGCTATAGACTTTGAGGATATGATGGCGGAGTTTAGTAAAGAATTTAACTGGAATTGCTTGTTTTAGATGAAATACACCTTCCAAGGTGCACATTGTGCCTAATCTGTGACTTCGCAGTGGATGTTTGTGGCGAGTGAATCCTGACTGGATAACCGACGAGAAATATCACTTCGATGCCTTCCGCAGCCTGACCCACAAGGGATTCCTGCATCTGGACAATATCTATCACTCACCTTACGTTATCGAATGGTGGGCGGAGAAGCACGGACTGGAGAGTATCGCCCAGCTATATCGTGAGGGCAAGGAGGGCGAAGACCCAGTGGTAACCTATAAGCGAAAGTACAAGATGACGCAGCAGGCATTCAACAACGAGATGTTCGACTGCTATCGCCATCTCGTGAACTTCGACTTCCAGTATGCCAAGAAGGAGACTCGCCCATACGCTTGCACCTTTGATACCAAGATGCAGAAGCTGAAGAACGGATGGATGCAGCCCGATACGGCTAGCATTCCAGAGAACTATGGATTTAACGCCATTCGCCTGGCTGTGCCAAAGGCGGGCAAGAAGCTGGCCGTGGCGTTTAAGGCATTGAGCAGCAATGGATATCGCTACGGATTGGTGGGCGTGAGAGCCGATAACGATGCGTGTGTCTACACGCCGATGGCAGAGGCTCAGAAGGGCAAGGTATCCCTCACCGTAACTAAGGAACAGCCCCTCAAGGCGGTGTATCTCGTGGTGATGGGAGCCCCTAAAGATCACTCTCTTGACCCTTCTTCTCGCAAATTTCCTTATCAAATCATGGTAAAGTAAGATTTTTTGTACTTTTGTCATGTACAATTAACAACTTATTGATAAATACATTGATTTGATACATTCATTTATGAAAGAAATAAGAAGATCATAACATTGATGCTTCTAGGGTGCTTGGGCTTATCCACAGTCCATGCACAACTAGAGGCATCTTCTATTGGACCCCAGCAGGGGTGAGCGACCAGCAGGCTCGTTCCATCACCATGAACATGGGACTGCCTAGTAATGCCGTGCGAACCATCGTGCAAGACAAGGACGGATTTATGTGGTTTGGTACTGACAATGGACTCTGTAGATATGATGCTATTCGGTGCAACTATTCAATAATCCGCATAGCCGATTGGACCAGTTTGTCTGCTCCTTGGCAGGTTGTGATGAGGGATTGATTATCGGCAGCGCGCATGGCGCTTACTTCTTTAGTTATGCCACGGGCAATTTCCAGCCGGTGAGCGATAAGATTACCTCTACCGTGGTCCATGTGATGGTGGATGGCGAAGGCAATGCTTGGCTATCAACCGAGGGTCAGGGACTGTTTCGCTACAATCTGGCTAACCATGAGTGCATGCCTTATCCCGTGAAGCCATTGCAGGGGAGCGTGGCTGCCACGCTGGTGGATGTCAACAACCAGGTGTGGGCATTGAGTTTCAAGCGGAATGGAGGATTGGCACGTCTCAATAAGTCGACCGATACCTTCGAGCCTGTCCAGCTGCATGGCGATGCCACCCACCTATCGGGTATGGCAATGATGTCACTGCAAGATGGCAGCATCATAGTGGGCACCTGGGAGCAGGGACTCTATCAGGTGATGCCCGATGGCACTACCAAAATGCTGATGAGTGCTACGCTGACCAATGTGCTGAAACATATCCACAAACTCTATAATGACCGTGGGCGCTTTGCCTCATCGGAAGTGACGACGGACTGGTGGAGTATAACCTGCAAGACCATTCCTGGCGCATGCTCTCTGAGGTAAACAATCCGAGCCGCAGTACCGCCGAGCGATTTGTATATGGCATCGCAGGCGACCAGGAAGGCGGACTCTGGGTGGGCACCTTCTATGGGGCGTGAATTATATCCCCAGCCCAGATATATGAAAATAGATTCGTGCCTTATCAGGCAGCTACGACGGACTGAGAGGCAATGTGGTGGGCAGATTTGTGGAGGATGCCCAGCATCGCATCTGGATAGCTACCGATGATGCGGGACTGGACTGCTTTGATCCTGCCACCAACAAGTTTGTGAACTATCCTGCTCGCTCGGTCATGGGCAAATACAATGTTCACGGACTCTTAGCCGAGGGAGATGACCTCTGGGTGGGAACCTATGGCAATGGACTCTTCAAGATGAGCATCTCTACAGGAGCCCTCCAGAGCTATACCACTGACGGCAAGCCGGAAGGGGGCAGTTGCTATTGTCTCTTCCGTGACAGCAAGCACCGCCTGTGGGCTTCTTCCTTGGAGAAGGTAAACCTGTGGGATGAGAATGCGCAGACATTCCTACCAGTAGGTCCTATCAAGGGATGTGCCATCGACATCGATGAAGACAAGCAGGGCAATGTATGGTTTGCCACTCAGGGCAATGGCTTGTGGTGCTATCGCAAGAACAATACTTGGAAACAATATAAGAATGTGGAGGGCGACTCCACTTCCATCAGCAGCGATCAGGTGAACTGTGTGCGCCGAGGCAGCAGGGGACAGCAACTCTATGTGGCTACCAACCACGGACTCTGCCTCTATCAGCCAGAGACCGACTCCTTCCAGCGCATCGCCATCCAGGCTCCGAGCCAAGACTTTGCCAGCATCGTCGTTTATCAGGGCGAGCTCTGGCTCAGCAGTACCAGGGGCATCGTGAAGTATGTGCCGGGCGAGGAAGCAAGATATTCAATAGCCATGACGGGCTTAGCAGCGACCAGTTTATGCCCAATAGCGGACTGATAGCATCTGACGGCAGAGTATACTTCGGTACCTCAGCGGGCTTCAATACCTTCTATCCTTATCAGGTGAAGATCAACCAGGTGTTGCCACCCGTGGCTATCACATCCATCAATCTCTTTGACCATCTGGACATGGATGGGGAAGAGGATGAGGAGAATGCACTGCCCAAGGTGCTGAATCATGTGGACGAAATCAATCTCTCGCATGATGAGAATATGTTTAATATCTCCTTTGCCGCCCTGAGCTATGTATCGCCAGAGAAGAATCTGTATCGCTATCAGTTGGAGGGATTCGACAAGGACTGGATACTCACCAATGAGCATCGTGCCACCTATACCAACCTGCCTGCTGGCACCTATACCTTCCGTGTGAAGGCAGCCAACAACGATGGCATGTGGTCTAAGAACGAGGCGCAACTCAAGATTGTGGTGCATCCACCATTCTGGTGGTCATTGCCTGCCAAGATACTTTATCTCATCATCATCGGCTACTTCATCTTCTGGATAAGCCAGAGCCGACTGAAGCGAGAGAAGCGTCGCCATCAGCGAGAGCTAGACCAGCTGGAGGAGAAGCAAGAGCAGGAGATGAGAGATGCCCGACTGCGCTTCTTCACCATGATAGCCCACGAGATTCGTACGCCGGTAACGCTGATCATCGGGCCGCTGGAGAGCCTGAAGGAGCAGTGGACGCAGTTGAGCCAGAACGTGAAGGGCAGCGAGCTATGACGCAGACGCTCGATGTCATCGACCGCAATGCGCAGCGCCTCTTGTTGCTCGTCAATCAGCTGCTCGACTTCAGCAAGGTGCAGCAGAAGGCATGCAGGTACACTTCAAGTTGCAGAACGTCTCTCGATTGCTCCATGCCGTGGCAGAGCGCTTCGAGCCAACCTTCCAGCAGAAGGGCATCCGCTTCGAGATGGAATATCCTGCCGATGCCTTTGCTGCCATCTTGGACAGCGAGGCTATCACCAAGGTGGTGAGCAACCTGATGACCAATGCCAACAAATATACCAAGGACTATGTGCGCCTATCCTGTCGCATGGTGGATGCCGACCATTTCGCCATCGAGGTGAAGGACAACGGCATGGGTGTGAGCCAGGACGAGAAGGAGAAGATATTTGGAGCCTTCTATCAGGCTCGTGACAACAAGCCGGGTACGGGCATCGGACTGAACATCGTGAAGAACCTGGTAGATGCCCATCATGGCAAGGTGGAGGTGGATTCCAAACCGGGCGAGGGCGCTTGCTTCATCGTTACGCTTCCTATCAACCAGACTGATGCGCTCGTGGAGAAGGCTGACGAGACGGTGATGGTGCCAAGACAGGAAGATGAGGAGGCTGTCGATGCACCATGGAAGGCTTGGACGAGATGGCGCCAACCCTAGAGAATCAGGAAAAGGCGCGACTCTTGCCTACACTGCTCGTCGTGGACGATGACGAGGATATGCGCCAGTTTATCAAGGCTCATTTCGAGCATACTTATATGGTGCTTACTGCCGAGGATGGTCGCCATGCCCTCCGAGTACTGGAGAAACATGATGTGTCGATGATTATCAGCGACTGGATGATGCCAGAGATGGACGGACCAGAGTTCTGCCGCCGAGTGCGCAAGAATGCTGCCTACTCTCATCTGCCATTCGTCATGCTCACGCTAAGACCGATGATGCCAGCAAGACCGAGGGTATGAACTGCGGTGCCGACATCTACATCGAAAAGCCATTCTCCATGAAGTATCTGGAGGCGAGTGTGAACAATCTGATGGAGATGCGCCGACTGTTGCTCAATAAGTTCTCCACCACGCCACTGGAGCCTATCAGCGATATCGCTCCTTCGCAGACCGACAATAAGTTCTTGGAGAAGATGACGCAGATTATCGAGGAGAATGTGGCTAACCCAGAGCTCAATGTGGCATTCCTTGCCGGCAAGCTGGGCATGAGCCGCAGCTCGCTCTTCAATAAGATTAGGGGTCTTGCAGATGTAACACCAAACGAGATGATACAGCTCGTGAAGCTGAAGAAGGGCGCAAGACTTCTGAAAGACGGACAGTATCGCATCAGTGAGGTAAGCTATATGTGTGGCTTCAGTAGCCCTAGCTACTTTGCTAAGTGCTTCCAGAAGCAATTTGGAGTGAAGCCTATGGACTTCATCAGTTAGAAGATTTACACCTTATTATATATATAAGGCAAAGTACAAAAGCAAAGCCGCCGACACATCACGTGCCAGCGGCTTTTTTCATTTCTCGTAATATTTAATGTAATATTTAATAAAGAATTTTATTTCTTGGTAGCTCGGATGAAGAATCCTATCAAGAGGATGTATGCGATGAGCGAACATACCTCGGAGATGGATTGCTCCACCAAGCATCTGCTATCGAACATTCGATACCGCCAAACTTCAAGAGGGCGCTAACCACACCCATCAAGGCTCCACCGGCTATGAAACCGCTGGCTATGAGCGTACCCTTTTCGCCACGCTCGCTGTTTACCTTGGCATCCTTAGAGCGAGAGGTAACATACCAGTTGATGGCACCACCACGAGCAATGGCACGTTCAGCTCCAATGGGATGAACATACCCAGGGCGAAGGCGAGGGCAGGTATCTTGAAATAGGTGAGCACGATGGCGAGGACGGCTCCGATGCCGTAGAGAATCCAAGGGCTCCCACACCATTCATCAGTGGTCGATGACGGCTGCCATCGCATTAGCCTGAGGGGCTGCCAGCGAACCAGAGGCAAAGCCGTAAGTCTCGTTGAGCAGCATCATCACACCGCCCACGGTGGCTGCGCTGACCAAGGTGCCGAGGAATTTCCATCCCTCCTGCTTCTTAGGCGTTGTGCCCAACCAGTAACCTATCTTGAGGTCGGTGATGAACGAGCCAGCCACAGACAATGCCGTACAAACCACACCACCCATGATCAGGGCTGCCAACATGCCGCCAGGACCTCTCAATCCTACTGCCACCATCACTACGGAGGCGAAGATGAGCGTCATCAGCGTCATACCCGATACAGGGTTGCTGCCCACGATGGCGATGGCATTGGCTGCCACGGTGGTAAAGAGGAAGGCGATGGCTGCCACCAGCAAGATGGCGATGATGGCGAAGAGGAGATTGCCATCCATCACGCCAAACCAGAAGAAGAGGAAGGTGACGAGGATGCAGACCAGTGAGCCTACGGCGATAATCTTGAATGAGATGTCGCGCTGGGTACGCTTCACGTCTTTGTCTGCGTCGCTCTTGCCCTTGAGCTCCTTGCCCGCCAAGCTAACGGCACCCTTGATGATGCCCCAGCTCTTGATGATGCCGATGATGCCCGCCATGCGATGCCACCGATACCGATGCTGCGAGCGTAAGCCTTGAATATCTCCTCTGGCTCATGGCCTCCCACCGTAGCGGTGATGCCTGGGTCCCAGGCATTCAATACCTGGTCGTGGAAGATGACGCTCATGCCTGGCACGATGAGCCACCATACCACCAGTGAACCGAGGCAGGTATAGAAGGCATACTTCAGTCCGATGATGTAGCCCAATCCCAAGACGGCTGCACCTGTATTCACCTTGAACACGAGCTTAGCCTTGTCGGCGAGGTCGCACCCCCAACCAACCACACGGCTCGTAAAATTCTCGTTCCACCAGCCGAGGCTAGCCACGATGAAGTCGTAGAGTCCACCCACCAGTCCGGCTATGAGCAGCGGTTTGGCTTGGTCGCCTCCCTTGGCACCGCTTACCAGCACCTGCGTGGTGGCTGTAGCCTCTGGGAAAGGATACTTGCCGTGCATATCGCTCACGAAGTACTTGCGGAACGGTATCAGGAAGAGGATGCCGAGCACGCCTCCCAATGCCGAAGCCATGAATATCTTCATGAAGGATGTGGTCATCTCTGGATACTTAGCCTGGAGAATGTAGATGGCTGGCAGGGTAAAGATGGCTCCTGCCACCACGGCACCCGAACAGGCTCCGATGCTCTGTATAATCACGTTCTCGCCCAACGCCTTGCTCCGCTTGGTAGCGGTGCTCACACCCACGGCGATGATGGCGATAGGAATGGCGGCCTCAAACACCTGTCCCACCTTCAAGCCCAGATAGGCTGCGGCGGCAGAGAAGATGAATGCCATCACGATGCCCCAAGTCACTGACCATCCGTTCACCTCAGGGTAAACCTTGTCGGGCGACATGAGAGGCTTGTATTCCTCCCCGTCCTTCAGCTCTCGGAAAGCGTTCTCGGGGAGTTGCAAGTTTTCTTTATCTTCCATAGTTTATTTACTTTGAACTTTGAACATTGAGCTTTGAACTTTATGAAATGCCCTACCTTTAAGAAATAGCCCTAAATTTCAGCAGGAAAACTAATCATAAAGTTCAAAGTTCAAAACTCAAAGTTCAATGTTTATATTATTTCTCGATTCTGATGATGTATTCACTCATGAAGCTAGCGCCTGGCTGCAAGCGGTTCATCAAGTACTTGTCTTGGAACTCGCCGTCATATTCTGCCAGTCGTGGATACCATACCATGGCTCGATGCAGATGAAAGGAGCGTGCTTGCCTGTTGGATTCCAGATGCCTACACATGGAGTCTTGAACTCCAAGGTAACGTTGAGGCTCGCCCTCTTCATTGAGAATGCTCACCTGCTTCACCTGGCTCTTATCGAAGATGACTGCATCATCTGCAAATGTCTCTTCATCTACCTCCCAGATGCCCTTGTCGGTCTCTAGGGCCTCCTTAGCCTGACGGTCGATGCAACCATTCACATTGCCGAAGAGGCGAACAGGAGCCTCGTTGTCGAGCTTCAAGGTAGCCTTCATAGCTCGCCCTTCTTGCAACCAGGTACCATAAAGGCTGGGTGACCACCAATCTGGAACATGATCTCCTTGTCGTCTGTATTCTCTACATGCCAGATGACATGGATTTCATTACCCTCCAAGCGATAAGAGATGGCAAGATTGAAGTGATATGGATAGTTCTTCTGGGTCTCCTCATTGTCTATGAGGCGAAGGTGAGACGGTCGCCAGTCTTGCCTACGAGCTTAAACTCGGTATCGCGAGCAAATCCGTGGCGTGGCAGATGATATTCCTTGCCGTCGATGCGGTAAGTATCGTTCCACAATCCGCATACGATAGGGAAGAGGATAGGAGAGTGGCGGTTCCAGTACTTGTCGTCGCCATCCCACAGATATTCATTACCATTGGCATCCTTGATGCTCTGAAGTTCAGCTCCAAGAGAAGAAATCTCAAGAGTAAGCTGGTCGTTTTTAATTTGTTCCATTGTCTTAGTTTATTTTGTTATTATCATTCTTGCGGCAAAGATAATACTTTTTTTCTGAAAGCACAACATTTTGGACGATTTTGTTATGTTATTTCGGATATTTGCTGTAATTTTGCAGTCCGAAAAGAAAATATTGATATGACTAGTAGTAATAAGGTAAAAGGTTTTGCGGCTGGCATTATCGCTGCCGTATGTTATGGTACCAATCCGTTGGGCACATTGGAACTCTATGGTGATGGGTTCAATTCGGGGTCGGTATTGATCTATCGCTATCTGTTGGCGGTGGTGATGTTTGCCGTGGTGATGATGTTTAAGCGTGAGAACTTCAAGGTGAAGTGGGGGCATCTGATCAGGCTAGCTGTGCTGGGCTGTATGTTCTCGCTCTCATCGTGTACGCTCTATGTCAGTTTCCACTATATGGCGGCGGGCATAGCCAGCACATTGCTCTTCGTATATCCCATTATGACGGCGGTGCTGATGACGGTCTTCTTTCATGAGAAGGTTACTTGGACCACTACCATAGCCATCCTCTTGGCGGTATCGGGAGTGGGACTGCTCTATCAGGGCGACGGCAATGAGAAGTTGAGTACGGCGGGATTTGCTTTGGTGATGTGTTCGTCATTGCTCTATGCGCTCTACATCATCTCGGTGAATAGATGGGAGAATCCGGGGATGAGCAATGTGAAGTTCACCTTTTATATATTGGCGTTTGGATTGATTACGATGCTGGTCTATTCCTTGTTGGCAGGCGAGAGCATCCAGATGCTGGAGACGCTAAGCAGTGGCTCTGTGCCGCTCAGCTTGCCTTGCTGCCTACGGTATTGTCGCTCTTCTTCATGACCATCTCCATCAATCTCATTGGCTCTACGCCAGCTGCCATCATGGGAGCCTTGGAGCCTGTGACGCAGTCATCATCGGTGTCTTCGTCTTTGGTGAGACCTTCTCGCTGCAGTTGGGCATTGGCATCATCGCCATCTTGGCTGGCGTAACGCTGATTATCGCTAGGAAAAAGTAAATCAGGCAAGAAATGCTGGGAGGCAGGTAACAAACCTGCCTCCCAGCATTTCTCCCTATCGATTGGTTTTGTTTTATCTCAAGATATCCTTCAGTGCGAAGTTGGCGAGGATGGAGGTGCTTTGGCTCAGCATGCGGATAAACTCCTGTGCTGAGTTTTTCATATACGCATCTCTGAGGATGTGGATGCAACCGTCCATCTCATTCTCCGTACTATCTATCGGGATAGCTTTCATGCCACTCTGCAGAATCGTGGTGCTCTCGGACAGAATGGTCACCAGATTGCTGCGACTCAAGAGGTCGAAGATGACATTGACATTGTTTACCTCTACCATAATCTTGAAGTTGAGGTCCTTGCCATCCACCAGGTGCTCAAAGGCATTGCGAGCCTGCAAGCCCTTGCTTGGCAGGATGAGATCATAACGCTCCAAGTCGGCTAGCTTTATGGAAGACAGGCGTGCCAATGGGTGGTTCTCATTGACGATGGCAGCCAAGCGATTGCTGAAGATGGCTCGGCTGTCGATAGCCTTGTCTACCTTCAGCGGCTTGAAGGCAAGCACCAAGTCTAGCTCGCGCTTCTTCAGTCCGTCCATCAGTTCCTGCATGGTGCGATACTGTATGTTGAGTTTCACATGCGGATAGGCATGGAGGAAGGCGATGAGCGTCTCTGCCATGATATTGCTGAAGGAGAAGGTTACGCCGATGTTCAGCTCGCCGGTGATCATCTCCTTGAGGTCGTTCATGTGGTCTGCGCATGCCTCGGTGCTGTTGACGGCATTCTGGGCGTAGGGCAGCAATTCCTTTCCAGCCTCAGTGAGGTACACCTCATGCGAGTTGCGCTCAAAGAGCGGCAAACCTATCTCTTGCTCCAGATGCGAAATCTGCTGCGAGAGGGTGCTCTGCGTGATGTAAAGCTTGCGCGAAGCCTCAGAGAAGTTGAGCGTCTCTGCCACCTTCAAGAAATATTTCAGTTGTCGAATTTCCATTTTATATCTGTTCTTTAGTAGCTATCGGCTATAGAAATAACCGATAGCTAATTTTCGCTGCAAAGATACAACTTTATTTTTATTTACGTCAAGAGTCAGAAGTTAATAACTCCTAACTCCTAACTCCAAACTCCTAACTTTACTTGATTTCCACTTCATGAAGGTCTACGAACTCACCATTCTTTTTCTTTCTCTCCACCAGCATATTGAAGAGCTTGCGCTTGCGGCTACCCTCCACAAAACGGCGGAAGAAGATGTTAGGAATGGCTACACCCAGGGCGATGCAGAGGATGGCGAGCGATGCCTTGATGGCATTGTTCCATACCCACAGTTACCTCGCCTACCACGCCATGCATATCAATGAAGGCGAAGAGGGCACGATACATCAATACTCCAGGTACCATAGGTATCACACTAGATGGTGATGCACTGATGAGGGGTATGGAACCAGTGGCGAGCTTGATCACAATGATGCTGATGAGGGCAGAACCAGCCAAAGAACCGATGCTCAGACCCATGTCCAAGCCCACATTGCCATTGCTAGGACCCAAATTGACGAAGTTGCGGAAGCAAACGGCGATGATACCACCCACAGCCACTACTGGCAACAATCTTCTAGGAATGCTGAAGATGGTGGAGAAGCCCATAGCTGATACGGCAGCTGCAATGGCAAACTCCCAGTACTCGTGGTGAGGAGTCATGGTGAGGTCCTTCACGAAGTTGTCGATGTGGCATACCTGAATGGCAAATGCTATACCAAACGCCATCGCCAATACCATCAGCAGGGTGTTGAGGCTCTGATCATACCCACCTCTATATACCATCGAGCATATCACTCACAAAGTTGATGAGTGGCACTCCTGGCACGATGAAGAGGCGCAAGCATCAATGGATGCAAGGGGTATCTGAGTGCATGAAGGCTGGCAGCGAGCTGGCTATCGCTGGATCGAGCGACAGGAAGGAAGTGAGCCATGCTATCAGGGTGGCTACGAAGGCCGAGATGCCGATAGCCACATAGTTGTTGCAGCCCTTGGTTGGCAAGAAC
>ENA-OQEB01000901-OQEB01000901.1-human-gut-metagenome-genome-assembly--contig:-NODE-901-length-11641-cov-2.059493_pt1 | contig 11641 bp, 18 predicted proteins | sample MGYA00242787_ERZ504619 | MGnify/ENA primary metagenome ERZ504619 (study PRJEB26092, sample SAMD00036317) | human gut metagenome | host: Homo sapiens | study: EMG produced TPA metagenomics assembly of... | reverse complement strand
TTACTTACAATCCGACACCCTGGATATATGCCTCAAAAAACTGCAAGAACTGTAAGTGCAAGATTTTTTCGAGGGGATGACGAGAGAAGAAGAATGATGATGAGAGAAGAAGAATGATGATGAGAGTCCATGCTTGATATGAGAGGAACTATACTTGATATGAACTCTATGCTTGATGAGAAGGAGAACTATGAGATAAGCGGAGAGAAACGGCGAATTACACTTTTTAACATTTCATCGTGCGAAAACGGGTCCTTAACTCGGGGCGGAATTTGGAGGAATGCAGAAAAAGCAGTACCTTTGCATCGTCATTCAGAAACAATGGACTCGTCCAAAACTTCCATGACTTCAAATCAATATCACATCAGTAACAAAAAATTAAATTAACCACTAAAAAACAAAAAGCATTATGAAAAAAGAAACTTGGAAACAGATTCTGCAAATCGTCATCACCATCCTCACCGCCATCGGCACTACCCTCGGGGTGACATCGTGCGTGGGGGCTTAGCAGGGAGCAATGCTGGGAGGCAGGTTTACCTGCCTGCCCCAATGAAAAAAGATGCAGTAATATTAATTTAATCACTTAAAAAACAAAGACAGATTATGGCAACTAACAGCAACAAGGGAACTATCATGTATCGTAAGGTGGCACGCACTCCTCAGACCGGAGAGAACAAGGGCAAGACCCTCTACTACGCCACCGCAGTAACTAATCGCGAAGTGAGCTTCGAGGAGTTTATCTCCCACATCGCCAGCCACAACACGCCTTACTCCCGAGGCACCATCAAGGGTCTCACCACCGATGTCCTCGACTGCCTGCAGGAGCTCATCCTCGACGGCAAGAGCGTGCGTCTGGGCGACCTCGGACTCTTCAGCATCGGCATCAGCTCTCGCGGCGAAACCACCGCTGCCAAGGTAACTGCCGACAGCGTGCAGGATGTACACCTCATCCTCCGCAACACCAAGAGCTGGAGCAACAAGGCTCTCCGAGAGCTCGTGAACCTCAGAGCCTACAACTCCTACGGCACCGACACCGATGCGACGCAGGCCCTACCAACCCAGGCGACCCTGCTCCAAGGGCGATGGCGGAGGCACCACCCAGCCAGGCGGCGAAGACTCAGGCAATGTAGGTCTCTAGCAGACCTACCCCCTCAAAAAATGCAAGCGCAGCTAGCTTCACAGCCGGCTGCGCTTTTGTGTATATTTTTTTTTAAAACTAAAGGTTAATGCCTCCGCTGAGGCATAATCCCACGAACTATCTTTCTATCTTATCACCTTCACTTCCCCATTCTTAGCTATCTTAACGATGCTAGAAGGCTTGTGAGGCTTGTGCTCCTGTCGGCGACTCCAGCACACATAGTCCACAGCCTCGAGTATCTCAGGGGCTATGTCACGATAATTCTGGGCGCAGGCTCGCCGCTCACATTGGCGCTGGTGCTCACGATAGGCTTCTGGAAGCGGTAGCAGAGCTGCTTGGAGAATGGCTCATAGGTTACGCGCATGGCGAGCGAGCCGTCCTCAGCCACCAGGTTGGTGGCCACTCCGCTGGCATCATCCAGTATCACCGTGGTAGGCTTCACGGGCATGGCTGCATCGATGAAGTCCCAAGCCACCTGAGGCACGTTGCGGAAGTAACGAGCCATGCGGTCGGCAGAGTCTATCAAGCAGATCAGAGCCTTGGAGTCATCACGTTTCTTTATCTCATACACCTTTTTCACAGCCTCAGGATTGGTGGCATCACATCCGATGCCCCACACGGTATCCGTAGGATAGAGTATCACTCCGCCCTTGCGCATACACTCCACGGCATTCTTAATATCTTCTTCTTGTGTCATAATTTATTTTTTTTTAGTTGAAGGTTGAAAATTGAGAATTGAAATTTATGATATGTATTAATAAGTTGCATTTCATAAATTTCAACTTTCAACTTTCAATTTTCAATTAATTAAAAATCTTCACTCTCCGATTTCATGCACTCATAGTAGGCGATGTCCTTCATGCCATTGAGGAAGGCGTCTACTGACATACGCTTCTTGCCGCTGAGCTGGAGCTCGAAGATGTCGAGCACTTGTCCACGCAAGCCACCTGCAGATGCTTGTCCTCCACACGGAGGCTGCCCACTGGAGCCATGCCTCTGCCCTCTTCGCTCACACGAGAGTCGAATATCTTGAGCACCATCTCCTTGGCAGCGCTCTTCTTGCGAGCGGGATGGCTGGTAGGGTCGGGCATCTTGAAGTCCTGACCTGCCTCAGCCTCATCGTCCATGAAGATGACCACAGGCTCTTTCTTCTTCAGCTCGGTCCATGCGCCGGGATATGGGGAGAGACCACGGATGAAGTCGTGTACCTGCTGAGCCGTCTTGTGGAAGTCGATGCGGCAGGTGTCCTTGAATATCTTAGGGGCAGATTTCAGCTCCTCTCCCTCGCCTATCATCTCCTCCTGAGGCAGGGAGGAGAGATGGCCGTCGGATGCTATCAGCGCATCAATGGTCTCCAAGGCTAGCTCGGCGCCGAGGCGCATCAGTCCGTCATAGACATACTCCACGTTGGCCTCCTCAGGGATGGCAAATCGCTTCTGCATGATGATGCGACCCGTGTCGATGTCATGGTCCAGGAAGAAGGTGGTCACGCCCGTCTCCTTCTCGCCATTGATCACCGCCCAGTTGATAGGCGCTGCGCCGCGATATTGTGGCAGCAGGGCGGCATGCACATTGAATGTGCCAGTCTTGGCATCGCCCACACCACCTCTGGCAGCATGCGGAATGCCACTACCACCTGGAGGTCAGCCTTGTAGCTGCGGAGCTGCTCCACGAACTCAGGGTCCTTCATCTTCACGGGCTGGAGCACAGGCAGTCCCTTCGAGAGGGCATACTGCTTCACCTGCGAAGGCTGCAGCGTGTCCTGATGTCTGCCCACTGGCTTGTCGGGCTGCGTCACCACAGCCACCACGTTATATCCGCCCTCTACGAGCCTTTTCAGGGATTCCACCGCAAACTCGGGTGTACCCATAAATACGATTCTCAAATTTTCTTTTGTCATAAGTCCTTATCCCTCCTATATATATTTATTAATGAATTCATTCCATTATATCAGCAAGCGATACTGGGAGGCAGGTGTATTTACCAGCCCAGTCAGCATTTCTTGCTGCCCCCCTTACAGCTGACAGTTCTTGCAGTTTTTTCGAGCCGTCAAAAAACTCCTAACTCCTAACTCCCAACTCCTAACTCCCAACTACTCCGCCGAGATGTCAGCCACGATATGCCTATACATCTCATATATCTTGGTACGGCTGATATATCCCTGCAGCTCGCCGCTCACATCCACCACTGGCAGCTGGGCGGCATCGGTCTGCTCAAACTTGCGCATCACCTCGTCCATCGAGTCGTGGGCGTCAGCACCGCCGATGGCTGGAGCATCAACTGCTTCACCGAGAAGCGATTATACAGCTCCGTGCGGAAGATGATGTGCCTAATCTTGGTGATATCTATCACGCCCAGCAATACCCCCGCATCGTTGATGACCGGCAAGAAGTTATTATTGCTGCGGCTTATCTCGCTCACCAGCTTGCTCATCGGCAGGTCAGCCTTGATGGGGTGATAGTCCTTCTCCACCAGGTTCCGCATGCCCATCAGCGTCAGGCGGCGCGGTCCATGTGGTGAGTCAGCAGCTTGCCCTCCCTTGCCAGTCGCAGCGCATAGATGCTGTGGCTCTCGAAGATGCTGATGGTGAGGAAGGAGGAGATGCACACGATCATGAGCGGCATAAAAAGCTGATAACCACCCGTCAGCTCCGCTATCAGGAAGATGCCCGTGAGCGGCGCATGCATCACGCCCGTCAGCACGCCCGCCATGCCCATCAACGTGAAATTCTGCTCGGGCGCGTAGACGCCCACCTCATTCACATTCCACAGTCGGGAGAAGAAGAAGCCCGCAAATCCACCGATGAAGAGCGATGGCGCAAAGGTTCCTCCACATCCGCCACTGCCATTGGTGGCTGAGGTGGCGAAGACCTTGGTGAAGGTCACCAGCCGATGTAGAGTATCAGGAGCTTGTTGTGCCCATAGAAGAGCGAATTGCTCATCACCTGCCCCCACTCCGCTTCGTTCTGTCCCTTCAGGAGCAGATTGATGCTGCTATAGCCTCGCCATAGAGCGACGGGAAGAGGAAGATGAGCGAGCTCAATATCAGTCCGCCAAACATCAACTTGATGTAAGGATACTGGCTCAGCTTGCCAAAGAACCCCTCGCAGAGCGACATGGTGCGCATGAAGTAGAGGCTCACGAAGCCGCAGAAGATGCCCAGCAGGATGCAGGCTGGCGTACGGTCCAACTGCCATGGATTGGTGAGCACGAAGTCGAAGAGGCTCTTAGAGCCATTGAATATGTATGTGAAGCAAGTAGCTGTGACACAAGAGATAAGAATAGGCAGCAGAGATGCCATGGAGAGGTCTACCATCAGCACCTCCAGCGTAAACACCAGTCCGGCTATCGGCGCCTTGAACACTCCGGCAATGGCGGCACTGGCTCCACAGCCCACGAGCAGTATCATCGTCTTCTTGTCCATGCGGAATATCTGCCCAGGTTGCTGCCGATGGCAGAGCCCGTCAATACGATAGGCGCCTCGGCTCCCACGGAACCACCAATCCGATGGTGATGCCAGATGCCACCACCGACGACCAGCAGTTGTGGCCCTGCAGCTTGGAGTTCTTGGTAGAGATGGCATAGAGCACGCGGGTGATACCATGCGAGATATTGTCCCTCACCACATATTTTATAAATAGGGAGGTGAGGTAGATGCCCACGATAGGGAACAGGAGGTAGAGCAGATTGTAAGTGCCCTTATTGAATCCCGACACCAGCAGCACCTGTATCTCGTGTACGATGGCATGCAGGAAATAGCCTGCCACCGACGCCAAAAAGCCGATGGCAAAAGCCAAGAAGAGTGTCATCTGGCGGTCGGAGATATGCTCCTTCTGCCAAGCCACCAACCGGGCCATCCTTCCCTGATTATTCTCAATATATTCTTCGTTCATTAATCATTTTTTTATTGAAAATTGAAAATTGAAAATTGAAAGTTTTGATTACCAGTCGAAATAATGCATATCATAAATTTCAACTTTCAACCTTCAACTTTCATATATATTAAAACTCCGATGTGAAGTGGAACTTGATGTGCTCGAAGTCCTGCTGCGCCATACTCAAGACATAGCCCGAGTCGGCGAGGAACACATCCCTGCCCTCTATGTCCTTGGCCATATACTGGTACTTGCGCTTCTTGAAGTTCTCCAGCTCCTTCTCATCATCAGCCTCTATCCAGCATGCCTTGTGCAGATGCACTGGCTCCCAGCGACACTTGGCATTGTACTCATTCTCCAAGCGATACTGGATCACCTCAAACTGCAACTGGCCCACGGTGCCCACAATGCGGCGACCATTGAACTGATTGACAAACAACTGAGCCACACCCTCGTTCATCAGCTGCTCCAATCCCTTCTGGAACTGCTTGCTCTTCATCGGGTCATCATTCTCTATGTACTTGAACAGCAGAGGCGAGAAGCTAGGCAATCCGCGGAAGTGAATCTTCTCACCCTCGGTCAGCGTATCGCCAATCTTGAAGATGCCATTGTCTGGCAGGCCCACGATGTCGCCAGGGTAAGCCTCGTCGATGGTGCTCTTGCGCTGCGCCATAAACTGGGTAGGCGAAGAGAATCTCACCGTCTTGTCCAGGCGCACATGATAATAAGGCTGATTACGGACGAACTTGCCCGAGCATATCTTGCAGAAGGCGATACAAGAGCGGTGGTTAGGGTCGATATTCGCCGTGATCTTGAAGATGAAGCCCGTAAACTTAGGCTCCTCAGGCTTCACCTCGCGCTCCTCGCTCTGGGTAGGCTTAGGCGATGGAGCTATCTGAACGAAGCAGTCCAGGAGCTCCTGCACACCAAAGTTGTTCAGGCAGAACCGAAGAACACCGGTGCCACCTCGGCAGAGCGATAGGTCTCCACGTCAAATTCTGGGTATACGCCGTCCACCAGCTCCAGCTCCTCTCTGAGCTGGGCAGCCTCGCGCTCGCCCACACGCTCATCCAGCTCCGAGGACTTAATGTCCACCTCCACCTTCTCCGTAACTCTCTGTTTGTTAGGAGTGAAGAGATTGAGCTGATGCTCGTATATATTGTATACACCCTTGAATCTAGCTCCCTGACCGATAGGCCAAGACAGTGGGCGAACATGTATCTTGAGTTCCTCCTCCAGCTCATCGAGCACGTCGAATGGGTCTCTACCCTCACGGTCCATCTTATTGATAAAGATGATCACTGGGGTATTTCTCATGCGGCACACCTCCATCAGCTTTCGGGTCTGCGCCTCCACACCCTTGGCAGAGTCCACCACGATGATGGCAGAGTCCACGGCAGTCAGCGTGCGGTAAGTATCCTCGGCAAAGTCTTGGTGACCCGGGGTGTCCAGGATGTTCACCTTGTAAGGCTCGCCCGTCTGACCATCAGGCAGATAGTCAAATTCCATCACGGATGTAGATACAGAGATACCTCTCTGCTTCTCGATGTCCATCCAGTCGGATGTAGCCGTCTTTCTGATCTTATTGTTCTTGACGGCACCAGCCACCTGAATCTGTCCACCAAAGAGCAGGAACTTCTCAGTCAATGTAGTCTTACCAGCATCTGGGTGCGAAATAATCGCAAACGTTCTTCTTCTTTCTATCTCGTTCATATATATTTAATATGTGTCTATATCTTATATCGTTTTCCTAAATAATCTTTATTGAGGCAACCAAGAATTCTTAATTATTAATTATTAATTATTAATTCCCTTACATGTCATCGTCCTCAAATTTCAGTCCCTCGGTGCGGTCCTTGATATAGTAATCGCTGAGCAGACCCACGAAGGTAGTTATCTCCTTGATGGCACGCTCGGTCTCGGGGCTGATGGTCTTCTTCTGTAGTCGGAGCATCATCACTCCGTAGAGGGCATCCAGGCAGGTCTCTATCTCGTTGAGGTCCTTGTCGCCTCGGTTGCGCAGCTCCACGATAAATGGCAGAACCTTATAGTACTCAGCGTTGTAGATAGGAAACTTGGTGCTCTGCAGCAGCATTCCGTGCAGGTCAATGACGTCCTTCAGTATCACCTTGTTGATGTCCAGATGTCCGCTCTCACGCTTGCCCTCCTCATTCATCATTCGGATCAGGTTGCCAAACCAGTCTATCTCCTCCGCCTTCTGCTCCTCGCTGAAGTTGAAGCGCTCTATATACTGCTTCTTGATCACGGGCAGCGAGCATCCGTAAGCACGGATGATGTCCTCTATCTGCCACATATATAAGAGGTATTCTGCGATACTCTTCTTTCTCAATTCTTGTGCTACAAACATTTTTCTCTAATGAATAATTAATAATTTATAATTAATAATTGTCTTTCCTCCATTAGAACTCAGGGAGGTGGTAGAGATTAAACACCGTGCCGATGAGGGCTATCAGGGAGAAGATGATGACCACGCTTCCTATTACCTTATTAATAATAAGGATGCCATTGGTATCAAACTTGCCCCTCACCTTGTCGATGAGCCAAGTGAGCCCAAACCACCACAGCAGGGCTCCGAAGACGATGCTCAGATAGCCCACGCCCATCTCAAGCGGCATGTCGGGCACCACGAATGCAAACTGGGCGAAGGCGGCCATGAAGAGGAACACGATGAGCGGATTGCTCAGCGTCACCAGGAATGCCGTGATGCCATTGTGCCAGAGCGTGCCCTGCTTGTTGCTGCTCTGGTGCATGTTCTTGGTGGGATTGCTCTTGAAGCAATAGATGCCAAACACCAGCAGCAGGATGCCGCCAAATATCTGCAGATAGAACTTGTTCTGCGCATTGTTGACGAAATCCATCACAAAACTCATACCCAGACCCGTGAACAGAGCGTACACGATGTCGCTACATGCCGCGCCCAAGCCCGTCACGAAACCATACCAGCGGCCCTTGTTCAGAGTGCGCTGAATACATAAGATGCCTACAGGCCCCATCGGAGCCGAGGCAATCACACCTATGATAATTCCCTTGAATATAAAATCAAGAATATTTATCTCTATTGGAAATGCTAAACTCATAACAGTGGGCAAAGGTACAAAATTTTGGGCATATCTTGCAACTTTTTGGGCTAAAAGTTCACTTTAGATAAAAATTTCTGCCCAAAAGCTTTGTTTTATGCAAACTTTTTCATATCTTTGTGCCAAAATTCAAAACATTCTAACTAATTAAGACATTAAACATGACAGAAAACGAACTTAAGCCCTACGTAATAGGTTTGGACCTCGGTGGAACAAACTCTGTTTTCGGCATCGTAGATGCACGAGGCGAAATCAAAGCTACAACTGCCATCAAGACTGGTGGCTATGACAAGGTAGAAGACTATGTGAAAGCTGCCGTAGAGGCACTCCAGCCTATCATCGACACCGTGGGTGGTATCGGTAAGATCAAGGCTATGGGTATCGGTGCTCCTAATGGCAACTACTATAAGGCACCATCGAATTTGCCCCTAACTTGCCTTGGGCACACACCAGCGTGGTGCCATTGGCAGATCTCTTCAGCAAGGCACTCGGTGGCATCCCAGTGGCACTGACCAATGACGCCAATGCAGCAGCCTTGGGCGAAATGACCTACGGCGTGGCTCGTGGCATGAAGAACTTCATCGACATCACCCTCGGTACAGGCGTAGGCTCTGGTATCGTGATCAATGGCCAGATGCTCTATGGCTGCGACGGATTCGCTGGCGAGCTGGGTCACGTCATCATGGTACGTGGCGAGGAAGGCCGCTCATGCGGATGTGGCAGAAAGGGCTGCTTGGAGCTTACTGCTCAGCTACGGGTGTGGCTCGCACAGCACGTGAGTTCCTCGAGAAGAGCGATGAGCCATCTCTGCTCCGCGACATGAAGCCTGAGGACATCACCTCTTACGATGTGAGCGTGGCTGCGGGCAAGGGCGACGCCTTGGCCAACCGCGTATATGAGTTCACTGGCAAGATGCTCGGTGAGGCTTGCGCTGACTTCGCAGCGTTCTCTTCTCCTGAGGCATTCGTATTCTTCGGTGGACTGACCAAGCTGGCGACCTCCTGATGAAGCTATCAAGGAGGCTTACGACAAGAGCGTATTGCCTATCTTCAAGGGCAAGGCCAAGTTCTTGGTATCTACACTGGATGGTAGCTCAGCTGCCGTTCTCGGTGCAGCGCAGTGGGCTGGGACCTCTAAGAAAGACCATAAAAGACTGATTATAAAAAGGAAAAATTTAAGCACAAATCATTAAGACTCATAAGGAGACATAACAGCGGCTATGTAATTAAACTAAAATAAGTTTCAACTGTTAAACAGTTGGGTACTTCGGCTTGGTGCTCGTGAGAGTACCAAGCCTTTTTATATATATGTCACATAAGCATTTCCTCTTATAGCTCCAGCCAGTTCTTGACGATGGTCTTTCCCTCCGGAGTGAGCACGCTCTCGGGATGGAACTGGATGCCATGGATGTCATAATTCTTATGCCTCAATCCCATGATACAACCATCATCGCTCACCGCCGTCACGTCCAGACAGTCGGGAAATCCTCCTCTGTCCACCACCCAAGAGTGGTATCTGCCTATCTCTATGCGCTTAGGCATGCCACGGAAGATAGGGTCGTTGCCAAACTGGGTGCAGGGTGTAGCCACCCCGTGATACACCTCCGAGAGATTGGTAAGCTTAGCTCCAAACGCCTCGCCTATCGCCTGATGTCCCAGGCACACGCCCAGCATAGGCTTTCTGCAGCATAGTTCTTGATCACATCCATCAGCAGTCCTGCCTCCGAAGGAATGCCAGGACCCGGGCTCAATATGATCTTGTCGAAATGGTCCAGTTCCCTCAATTGGAACTGGTCGTTGCGATATACCGTCACGTCCACTCCGAGTTCCTTCACCAAGTGAGCCAAGTTGTAGGTGAAGCTATCGTAATTATCTATGATTACTATTTTCATTGCTATTCTAATTTATAATTTATAATTAAGAATTAAGATTTAGCTAGCGCCCTTGCAAGCCGATACAAATCTTGCACTTACAGTTCTTGCAGTTTTTCCGAAGCCCACATTCCGTGAGGCAATTGTTAATTATTAATTATTAATTCATTCACAGTTTTTCTGCTATGTGGATAGCCTTGGTGAGGGCTCCCAACTTGTTGTTACACTCTTCCAGCTCATACTGGTCATTGCTCTTAGCCACCACGCCGCTGCCAGCCTGGAACCACAACTCTCCATTGCGGCTGATGAAGGTACGGATCACGATGGCTTGGTTCAGGTCGCCATTCAGACCGATGAAACCAATGCATCCACCGTAGGCACCTCGGTTGTGAGGCTCCAGCTCAGAGATTATCTGCATCGCTCTCACCTTAGGCGCACCGCTCAGCGTGCCCGCAGGGAAGGTGTCGATAAACTCCTTGATGTGGTCGACTTTCTCATCCAGCTCTCCGCTCACACGGCTCACCAAGTGGATCACGTGGCTATAGAACTGCATATCCTTATAGAAATCCACCTTCACGTCGTGGCAGTTGCGGCTCAGGTCATTGCGAGCCAAATCTACCAGCATCACATGCTCGGCATTCTCCTTCGGGTCATTTCTCAGGAACTCGGCAGCCTTGCGGTCTTGCTCATATCGCCCGTGCGCTTGGTGGTGCCAGCGATAGGGTCGATGAAAGCCTTCGAGCCCACGATGCGGTTGTGAGTCTCTGGTGAAGAACCGAAGATGCGGAATCCACCGAAGTCGAAATAGAAGAGATAAGGGCTAGGATTGAGCTGCGCAGGGCACGATAGAGCTTGAAGTCATCGCCCTCATATTTCTGCACGAACCTACGGCTCACCACAATCTGGAACACATCGCCACGGAGGCAGTGCTGTATGCAGCGGCGAATATTCGCCTTGTGCTCCTCATCGGTGAGCGTAGAATATGTATCGCCCACTGGATGGAACTCGTATGCTTCACATTCGCCTTGTTCACCGCCTTGAGCAGCGCATCCAGCTCAGCCTCGCCAGCAGCATTTCCAGCCTCGCCAGCCTCTTCCCCCTCCGAGCATTCGCCCAGGGTAATCAGCTCCATGGTATTATTGAAGTGGTCGAACACGATGATGTCCTTATACATTATATAATATATGTCCGGCGCATCATTCTTCTCCATGGTGGTATCCTTCACGGCGATATTCTCAAAATATCTCACGGCATTGAAGGTGGTAAACCATACAAGCACAGAAGTCCTTGCCTTCACCCTCGACATGGAAACTCTGGATAAATCATTGATGGCCTTGGAGATGGCGAGCTTACACTCCTCGCCCTTGCCCTCGCCAAAGGCAGGCAACTCCTGCTCCTCTACCCTGCCATCAGGATAAGTGGCTTTCAGCACACCATGACCTAGCGATATGCTAGCCATGGGGTGCACTCCAATGAAGGAGCGAGAGTTCTCTGAGCCGTGATAGTCGGAACTCTCCATCAGAGCCGACTGGGGATAGATATCTCTCAATCGCATATACACTCCCACTGGCGTATAGACGGTCAGCGAGAATCTTGCGAGTCACTGTCTTATAAGTTATATTGTGCCATATTATAAATTATACATTATAAATTATTCATTA
>ENA-OQEB01000900-OQEB01000900.1-human-gut-metagenome-genome-assembly--contig:-NODE-900-length-11646-cov-1.665422_pt1 | contig 11646 bp, 16 predicted proteins | sample MGYA00242787_ERZ504619 | MGnify/ENA primary metagenome ERZ504619 (study PRJEB26092, sample SAMD00036317) | human gut metagenome | host: Homo sapiens | study: EMG produced TPA metagenomics assembly of... | reverse complement strand
CCAATTCTTAAAAGCCGTATTGCGAACCCGGGTGATCTGGGAGAGAATTATACTGGCGAGACTTCCATCGGTTGCCGCATCCGTGGTATCAAGGACGGTAAGGAATTAACTTATTACGTATACAACAACTGTAGCCACCATGCCGCTTATCTAGAGACAGGAGCGCAAGGTGTTAGTTATACCACCGGTGTTCCCGCCATGATCGGCGCCAAATTATTTATGCAAGGCATTTGGAAGAAACCGGGAGTATGGAATGTAGAGGAATTCAATCCGGACCCATTCATGAAAGAGCTAAATGAGCAAGGTTTGCCTTGGCATGAATTGTTTAACATTGACTTAGAATTGTAATATGGCAGTACAAATAGGCGATAAGGTTCCCGAGTTTTTGGGAACCGATCAAGACGGTAAAGAGGTAAAGATGAGTGACTATAAAGGGAAAAAAGTAGCGCTCTATTTCTATCCGAAAGATAACACGAGCGGTTGCACGGCGGAAGCATGCAGCTACGTGACGGCTATCAAGCCTTACAAGCGAAAGGCTTCGAGATCATCGGAGTAAGCAAAGATAGCGCCAAATCGCATCAAGGCTTTATACAAAAGCAAAACTTACCTTTCCGTTTAATAGCGGACACAGACACGACCTTACAAGAACAGTTTGGTGTGTGGGCTGAGAAAAAAATGTACGGACGTTCATACATGGGGACTCTCCGGACCACCTTTATCATTAACGAGGAAGGTATTGTTACTAATATCATCGGGCCGAAAGAGGTGAAGACAAAAGACCATGCAAATCAAATCCTTAATTTATAAGGGACACATATGGCAAAAGAAGAAAATTTGTTCGAAGAAAAAGCGAAAGAAGAAGGTGGTAAACCAGCCGCTAACACGGATAAGCTAAAGGCTTTACGTGCGGCAATGGATAAAATCGAGAAGAACTACGGAAAAGGTTCGATCATGAAACTAGGCGATGAAAACATCGAGGATATCGAGGTGATACCGACAGGCTCTATCGCTTTAAACGCAGCGCTGGGCGTAGGCGGATATCCGAAAGGACGTATCGTCGAGATCTATGGTCCGGAATCTTCCGGTAAGACAACCATAGCGATCCATGCGATCGCCGAGGCTCAGAAAAAAGGAGGTATCGCCGCATTTATCGATGCGGAGCATGCTTTTGACCGTTTCTATGCTGAAAAGTTAGGCGTTGATGTAGAGAACCTATGGATCTCCCAGCCGGATAACGGTGAGCAGGCCTTGGAAATAGCCGAGCAGTTGATCCGTTCATCCGCCGTAGATATCATTGTTATCGACTCCGTAGCCGCTTTGACTCCTAAAGCTGAGATTGAGGGCGATATGGGAGACAGCAAGATGGGTCTGCAAGCTCGCTTAATGTCGCAAGCCCTTCGTAAATTGACAGCTGCGATCAATAAGACGAATACGACCTGTATCTTCATCAACCAATTGCGTGATAAGATCGGCGTAATGTTCGGGAACCCGGAAACGACGACTGGTGGTAATGCGTTGAAGTTCTACGCTCAGTCCGTTTGGATATCCGTAGTATTGGAAAGCTGAAAGATGGTGACGAGATCAAGGGTAACCAAGTGCGTGTGAAAGTCATAAAAAACAAGGTGGCTCCTCCATTCCGCAAGGCAGAGTTCGATATCATGTTCGGTCAAGGTATCTCCCGTTCCGGAGAGATCATCGATCTTGGCTCTGAACTGAATATCATCAAGAAGAGCGGTTCGTGGTACAGCTACAATGATACCAAATTGGGACAAGGTCGTGATGCGGCAAAACAATGTGTCGAGGACAATCCCGAATTGGCAGACGAATTATCCGAATTAATATTGAGCATTAAAAGCCAACAAGTAATTTGCGGGGGCGGGCACCCCCCCGCCCCTATACGAAATTGTAATGAGTAATAAAGACAAATATCGTTTACTTTGCAATACTGAAAAAAATATACCGATCTTCTCACATGACTGGTGGTTGGATACGGTTTGCGGAGAAAAAAAATGGGATGTCTTGCTTATAGAACAAAAGGGAAAGATACAGGCAACCCTCCCCCTTTACGTCCCCCATTCCGATATTGTCTCAATGCCTTCTTACACCCAAACAATGGCCCTTGGTTCACCGCAAGTTCCTCCGACACGAAATATACGACCGAGTTAGGACGACGTCAAGAACTATGCAAACAATTCACGGAAGAACTAAAACGCTATCCGCACTTCCTGCAAAATTTCAATTATGACATCACGGATTGGCTTCCGTTTTATTGGGCGGGATATAACCAAACGACACGTTATACCTATTTATTAAAAAATATCCGGGATCATCAAGCGGTATGGGAGAATATGAGCCCCAATATCCGGCGAAATATTACGAAAGCGCAGAATAAATACCATATATCCGTAAAAAAAGGGATTCCTTTGAATGAGTTCCTAGCTGTACAAGCCCAAACATTTGACCGCCAGCATGTACGAATCAAGGAAGACACGAATGTACTGAAAGACTTGATCGCCACTTGCGACAAAGAGGACAAGGTGATTTATGGGAGGTTATGACGAGCAAGGCATTTACATGCGGCCGCTTTCATCGTATGGCAAGATCGATCGGCTTACTATCTCGCTGGAGGAGGAAATCCGGTCTATAGAGGTTCCGGAGCGCAAAGCTACGTCCTGTGGGAATGTCTTCATTTCGTTTCTCAATTTACGACGGTATTTGATTTCGAAGGGTCTATGCTACCCGGAGTAGAACGTTTCTTCCGCGAGTTCGGAGCTATCCAAACCCCATTTTTCACAATATCTAGGGGGAAATTGAGTTTATTAGACAGAGCACGCATTAAACTAAGCAAATGGGTATGAAAAATCGCACTTTACATTATATAATACGTTTTCTTGTAGGAGATGATGTCCCTAGCGAACTGGTGGAAACGATCGGGTACACGGCTGATCCCAATAAATTCGACCGATATAACGTCGTTATCATTCCATCCGGCTTCTTTGATGGACAAACATACGGGACTCCTGCTTCCTTACCGGAACTCCCTTTGCAAGAGGTTCAAGGTATCCCCTTGTTATTCGCTCGCCGAAAGAGGAATGGGTAAGAGATACATGGGTGGTTCATGCCGATATCATCGCAAGTACTTATTTTCTCATTTCCAGATACGAGGAGATGGTACGGCGTGGACTTCGGGATGAGCATGGAAGATTTCCCGGTAAAGAGTCCTTGCCCTACCGGGCCGGTTTCCTGCATCGTCCGATCGTGGATGAATATCGCATGCTGCTTCATCGTTGGCTACGCCAATCCCGGTTACGTGTACCCGAGGTAAAAAAGCAAATCCGGAAGATCTACCTCACGCACGACGTAGATTCTCCGACTCTATATCGTTCGTGGAAAGGTTGATACGGTCTATTAGAGATAGAAGAGGTTTATATAAATCCTTTCAAGGTAAATTCGGTACCCTTGAGAAAGACCCGTTTTATACCTTCCCTTGGTTTTTCCGCCAGAATAGTATCCTTCAGGATTTGATCGGGAAGGAACAATGTCACCCTATCCTATTTATCCGGAACGGGGGGAAAGCCAAGCACGACAAACCTCATTACGATTTGAGGAATAAAGATATTCGTAAATTGATAAAAAGTGCTCTAGAGCATAATGTAACTATTGGTTTGCATAGTAGCTACCAAGCGGGTACGACTCCCAGCCTTATCCGGAAAGAGAAAACCGGTCTGGAAGATCATATCGGTAAAAATGTTCGGTTCAACCGTCATCATTTCTTGGCTATCCGGGAACCGGAAGATATGGACCAAATAGAGGCTGCTGGGGTTACGGACGATTTCACCATGGGGTATGCCGATGTCTCCGGATTCCGGTTAGGGACTTGCTACCCGGTTCGTTGGATCAATCCGATCACCCGCCGGCTATCTCCTCTCCGACTACATCCGCTTATTATAATGGATTGTACCCTAGAGGAGGAAAAATATATGGGACTGGATTTTGACAGGGCTTTAACCTATTGCCGGAATTTAGTGGAACAAGTAAATAATGTAGGAGGTGAATTGGTTTTACTATGGCATAATGACTCCGTACAAGAAGGGTCCGGAAGTTATTTACGTAAATTATACGCCCAGCTATTAAAAGAATTAGCGAAGCAGTGAAAACAACAAAATCCCTGTATTCAAATAAATCAGAAAGAATGATTACTAATTGTAAAAATATTTTAGTCCTCGCCCCTCATACGGATGATGGGGAACTTGGGTTGGGGGGAACTATCTCACGCCTGATAGAAGATGGTAAAAAAGTGACCTATGTGGCTTTCTCCACCGCACAGCAATCGGTTCCCGAAGGTTTTCCGAAAGATATCTTGAAGACAGAGGTCAAGCAAGCGACCCAGACCTTAGGTATAGAACCGGGAAACCTAATCATATACAATTACGAAGTAAGAAAACTGGGATACGCAAGACAAGAGATATTAGAGGAGTTAATACGCCTGAAAAAAGTATCCGATTTTGACCTAGTCTTCATCCCTAGCTTGCACGACATCCACCAAGATCATACGACGATCGCCCAAGAGGGTCTACGAGCGTTCAAAAACACGAATATATTAGGTTATGAGTTAATCTGGAACAACCTGACATTCAATACACAATGTTTTGTAAGGCTGGAAGAGCGCCATATCGACGCAAAGTAGAATCATTGAAAGCCTATAAATCGCAAGGAGCGAGAGATTATCTATCCAAGGACTTTATCTATTCATTAGCAAGAGCACGGGGCGTCCAAGCAGGATGTACCTATGCGGAAGCGTTTGAAGTCATTCGTCTATTCTTATAACCCTGATTGAATCCATGAATAAACTCCTTATCATATGTGATATGTTCCCACCCGCTTTCGCCCCCAGAATGGGATATCTATGCAAATATTTGACACGCATGGATGGGAAGTTACCGTAGTGACAGAATACATAGAAGACAATACATTCGAATTCCTTACGGGGGTATGCGGACGTGTATTGCGTCCGCTACTACAAAGCATCAGGAAAGATCTCAAAGCATATCGAATGGATGTGGGTCATGTTTCTAGACATCTTGTTTGGTTATAAAGACATGAAAATAATCAACGCATGTATTCCCTTAATAAAGACCAACCAGTACAAAGGAATATTGTGTAGCACATACCGTACCTTTCCTTTAACCGCCGCCAAGACGTTAGCGATCCATACCAACCTCCCTTTCGTTCGTGGATTTACGAGATATTATCGAGCAATACGCCTCCAACGAATATATATCGCATAAATTCCATACATTTTCATGGCTAGACGCATTCATCACAAAGCGATTTCGCAAACGGTTACTTAGAAAGCGGAATAACGCTTTGGAGGTAGCGGATTGTGTCACGACCGTATCGCCTTGGCACGTGGAGGTACTTAAACAATATAATCCCAATGTAAAACTGATTTATAACGGATTCGATCCCGAGTTGTTCTATCCGCAACAAATCAAGACCTCCCGGTTTATCATTACCTATACCGGACGGTTGTTAAGTTTAGCGATCCGAAATCCGGAGTTATTATTTGCGGCCATCGCCCGTCTTACGGAGGACAAGGTCATTATCCCCGAAACTTTTCGAGTTGTATGGTATACCGATCAAGAGTCCCGCTCCATCATCCGCCAAGAGGCCGAACAACATGGGGTGCAATCTTTCATGGATTACCATGAGTATGTACCGGCATCCGATATTCCCCTCATCTTGAACAAAAGCTCGGTGCTGCTTTCCTTGACGAATAAGTTTGACACGTCTGGTCCAAAAGGCTTCATGACAACTAAGTTCTTTGAATCGCTTGCGGTAGAAAAACCCATCTTATGCGTACAGAGTGACGAGGCTTACCTCGCCGAAGCCATCAAGGAGACCCATTCCGGACTGGCCGCAACCCGGGTAGACGAGGTGTACGATTTCTTGAAACATTACTATGAGGAATGGCAGGAAAAAGGATATACGACCTCGCCCGTCAATCGGGATAAGCTATCGAATTATTCCCGGAAAGAGCAAGCTAGCCAATTTGCGCGTATATTTGAGGAGATTTAAGCAGATGGATAAATACCTCAACATAGTATCGTTCAATATACCTTATCCCGCCAATTACGGAGGGGTCATTGATGTGTATTATAAACTGGAGGCCTTGCATGCATGCGGCGTGAAACTCATATTACATTGTTTCGAATATGAACGTCCGCACGCACCGGAATTAGAAAGCATTTGCGACAAGGTTTTCTATTATAAACGCCGTACCGGGGTAATCGCTAATTTAACATGGCTCCCTTACAATGTATATAGCCGTAAAGATCATCGCTTGATCGAGAATCTTTTACAAAATGATTACCCGATCTTATTTGAGGGCCTCCACTCCTGCTATTATATGGACGATCCCCGTTTAAGAAACCGGATGAAGATATTCCGGGAGTGCAATATCGAGCACGATTATTATCGCCACTTGGCAAAGTCTGGCAAAGGATTGGTTCGCAATGCCTTTTTCAAGATCGAGGCCATGCGCTTCCAAGCCTATCAGAAAGTAGCACAGTACGCAAATCTGATAATCGCCGTATCCACGACAGACGCAGACTATTTACGAAAACAATTTCCCAATCAAAGGATCGAGTTCGTTCCTTGTTTCCACGAGAATAACCGGATTACGGCCAAACCGGGAAAATCCGATTATATTTTATATCATGGCAAGTTATCCGTTATCGAGAATGAGCGAGCCGTGTTATTTCTCACCAAGCATGTTTTCAGCCAATTAAAACATACCTGCATAATAGCGGGCATGAACCCGACCCGTTTGATACGAGAGGCAGCCGCCCCTTACCCACATATAAAAGTAGAAGCAAATCCCAGTAAGGAACGTATGGACGCATTGATCCACAACGCACAAATTCATATGCTAATCACATTTCAAGATACCGGCCTAAAACTAAAGCTTTTGAACAGCTTATTCGCCGGAAGGCATACGATTGTCAATCATCTCATGCTAGCGGGTAGCGGATTAGATCCTTTATGCCATATCGCCGATACGCCGGATGAGATGATACGGGCTTGCGAACAATTAATGGCCCTACCTATAGATAAAGAGGCGATAGATAAACGAAAACAATTATTGTTCCCTGCTTTTTCTAATGAAGATCAGGGGATACGTTTATACAAGATGATATATGATGAAAGAGAATAGAAGTGATTTATTACATACATTAACCGAACGTTTGAAAGCGATCGACTATAATAAATTACCTATCAGCGATTATAATAAGCGATACATCGGCAACTTAAAGCCGGCGTTAAGCTATTTCATGCATATATACGCAGATTGCCTACAAAGAGGACTTCAAGCGATACAAACCCCTATCTCCGATGTCACGCTAATCGATTATGGAGGAGGAACCGGCTTCCTTAGTATTCTGGCGAAATCCATAGGAATAGGACAAGTTATTTATATTGATCTTAACCCATCTTCCGTGGAGACGATCCAGCTATTGAAACAAATAATAGGAATAGGCCCCGATACCATACTCCATGGAGATTCAGATGTTCTTGCGGGCTGGTGCGCAAGGAACAAAGTCTCCCCCCAACTTTTAATCGCTACGGACCTGATAGAACATGTCTATGATTTATCTTTGTTCTTCAAGGATTTAATCCATATAAACGATTCCATGTATCTACTATTCACGACGGCCTCTACACCATTCAACCCGTATGTCCAACAACGGTTACATAAGATGATGATCGGATGCGAAAGTGGATCTTTGGAATCCCCCAACTATTATACATTACGAGAGCAATTCATAACGAAACTTTGCCCGGCTTTCTCCCCAAAAGAAGTAGAGACATGGGCCCGGCAGACTAGAGGCTTGACCTATCCCGATATCCAAAAAGCGATCGAGAAAAAGAGTTTACCAAGCCCGGAAGACCCATACAATACTTGCGATCCGGCTACAGGTAATTGGGCCGAACGAATCCTTCCCATACAGACTTATGAGGACTTATTGGCACCCTACCAGTTCAAGCTTAAAGTAGAGAAAGGATTTTATAACGCAGACCGAAACAACCCAGTTCTTTCTTTGATATGCAAAGGTATCAACGCATTGATCCGCAACAGCGGTCTCCTTTGGTTTTCTATTGGCACCATTCATCATTCTCTCCTGCGGCAAGGAGCGAGCAGATGCCATCTAGAACATATTCACGGGTCAAGTCCTCTGCTTTCAAGATTTGGTCGTTCCACTGCAATAAATCAATATCTATTGGCACACGCCCACAAGATTTATCTTCCGGCTTACGGCCGATGCAGCATTCTATATCTTTCAAGACATCCTTTATTCGCGCCGGACTCTCCTCGCTATACAAAACAGCCACTCGATTCAAAAATGTAGTTGATAATGGACAATCGATCGGTTCCGTATAAACTGGCTGAGAAAACTGTATAAAAACAAAATGAGCACGCAGCATCTCCGCCGCGCGCTCCATATTTTTCTCTTTATCCCAATTAGAGCCTAAGCACAATAGAACCCGGTTTCGTTTATTCTCCATCTCCGGCTAAAAGCGTTTAGTCATTCTTATGATTATTCAAGAATGTATTGATAAAACCGATCAACTTCACGAAAGAAGCGGAAAATTGTCCGGTATCGCTATTACGGATAGAGATAAATTTCTCCTTACCTTCCGTGGTAAATGAAACCTGATACATGATATCCCCTAAATCCCGGTTCGTCTCCTCCTCAAAGCCATAAGAGTCTTTCATCTTAAAGAAATTACATTTTTGCAGAATCGGTTTTAAAGAAGCAAACTCCTCGTCAGTCAATGTCCCCTCCATAATTTTAGGATCTCGTTTCTTGGCGAAATTATCCATATAATAATTATACTCCTCGATACGGAATGTCTTGTCACTATCAAACAGAACCATTAGTTTGTAGTTATCTACACTTTCCATACTATAACTAAAAGAGAAATCCTTCAATTCTTTTTTACAGCCTGTAAAACAAGCAGACAGAAGAACCAATAAGGTGGTGAACAAAGTAATTCGTAGTTTCATTTGTCTAAAGTTGAAATTTGTGGCACAAACATACATAAAATACTCGAAAAACAACCCATGGAAATAAAAAAATACCTATTAGTTGGTATTGGTGGTACGAAGTTTTCAAGCTACCTTCGCGTAACATTTAATAGGACATGAGATTATCAGAACTTCGCACAGGCGATAAAGGTGTTATAGTAAAGGTAATGGGTCGCGGAGCTTTCCGCAAACGCATTATCGAGATGGGATTTATCAGAGGGAAAGAAGTGATCGTTATACAAAACGCTCCGCTCAAAGACCTATTCACTATCGTGTAATGGGATATGATGTCTCATTGCGACGCTCGGACGCCGCATTGATCGAAGTCGTTAGCGCGGCGGATTTCGAGAAGGAACAAGCTACCTCGGTACAAGATACGAACAGGAGTGCAGACTCTTTTATCCTGCCTTCCGGCAATGAATTGCAAGCCATCGCATTACATAAAGGAAAAACAATTAACGTAGCCTTGGTTGGTAATCCGAACTGCGGAAAGACCTCTCTTTTCAATTTCGCATCCGGAGCACATGAGCATGTGGGTAACTATAGCGGCGTGACCGTAGATGCCAAGGAAGGAACCTTCCAACAGAATGGCTATACATTCCGCATCGTAGATTTACCGGGTACTTACTCCCTATCCGCTTACACGCCGGAAGAATTATACGTGCGTAAGCATTTGAATGAAGAGCAACCAGACGTGGTGATCAATGTTATCGACGCATCCAATCTGGAGCGAAACCTATATTTGACCGCCCAACTGATCGATATGGACGTTCGCATGGTAATCGCCTTAAACATGTATGATGAGCTGGAACGCCATGGTAATAAATTCGATCATGAGCCTTAGCGAAAATGATCGGGGCACCGATTATCCCGACCGTAAGTAAAACAGGCTTTGGCATAGAGGATTTGTTTAACCGTGTAATCAAGGTATACGAAGAAGAAGATCCTGTCATCCGTCATATCCATATTAATTACGGAGAGTCTTTAGAGAAAGGGATCAGCAACGTTAGGAAGACCTTGAAAAATAGCGTGGATATACCAAAAGCTTGTCAAAGCGCTATCTATCTATCAAGCTATTAGAGGGAGACCGGGAGATAGAGACATTTATAAAAACGCTGCCCGGTGCCGAAACGATCTTCCAAGAAAGAGACCGTAATACAGCCCTAATAGAAAAGTTATTGCAAGAGGATTGTGAGACCGCATTCACGAACGCACGCTATGGCTTTATTTCCGGTAGCGGTTGCAGTGAGACTTACGAACAAAATATGATCAAAGAGGCAACGAGTACGCAGATCATCGATCTATTCGTCACGCATAAAGTCTTAGGCTTCCCTATCTTTATCCTATTCATGTGGATCATGTTCGAGGCCACTTTCCGTTTGGGAGGCTATCCGATGGAATGGATAGAGGCATTGGTCGAGGTGATCGGTAATTTCGTGCGCAACCATATGTCGGAAGGACCTTTGAAGGATCTTCTCGTGGATGGTATCATCGGTGGCGTGGGAGGTGTTATCGTGTTCCTGCCGAATATCTTGATTCTGTATATGTTCATATCGTTCATGGAAGACTCCGGATATATGGCACGTGCGGCTTTTATCATGGATAAGATCATGCATAAGATGGGACTGCATGGAAAGTCGTTCATCCCTTTAGTGATGGGATTCGGTTGTAATGTTCCTGCTATCATGGCCTCCCGTACGATAGAGAGCGTAATAGCCGGATGATAACGATGTTGGTAAATCCGTTGATGAGCTGTAGCGCCCGCCTGCCGGTTTATGTATTGCTGACCGGGGCGTTTTTCCCGAAGAACGCCAGCTTTGTGTTATTAGCTTTATATGTATCCGGAATCTTGCTGGCAGTTATCATGGCCCGTCTTTTCAAACGCTTCCTGTTTAACGAGGAGGATGTTCCTTTCGTAATGGAACTCCCCCCTACCGGATGCCTACCGGCAAATCCATCATGATCCATATGTGGGAGAAAGCGAAACAATACTTGCACAAGATGGGAGGTATCATCTTGGTCGCTTCTATCATCATCTGGTTCCTTGGGTATTTCCCCAGACATTCGGAGAGCGGAGATCAGTTTGATCGCCAGATAGCGGAGATCGAAAATACGGAGTTGGATTCTCAAGAAAAAACAGATACGATAGAGGAGTTAGAACGCTTGAAGGCAATCGACCACCAACAAAATTCGTATATCGGGCGTATCGGCCAGACGATTCAACCGATCTTGGCTCCTTTAGGATTCGATTGGAAAATGAGTGTAAGCCTACTTACCGGTATGGCGGCGAAAGAAGTTGTTGTCAGCACGTTAAGCGTATTATACACGGGGAATGCCGATGATGACAGCCAAGCCCTGTCGGAGCGTTTGAAGCAAGACCGTAACGCAGAAGGTAATTTGGTATTCACACCGCTCATAGCGATTAGCTTAATGCTTTTCGTCTTGATTTATTTTCCGTGCATAGCAACTATATCGGCTATTGTCAACGAGTCTGGCTCATGGAAATGGGGTATATTCGTTATCATTTATACTTGTGTCCTAGCATGGATCGTTTC
>ENA-OQEB01000899-OQEB01000899.1-human-gut-metagenome-genome-assembly--contig:-NODE-899-length-11656-cov-1.763032_pt1 | contig 11656 bp, 19 predicted proteins | sample MGYA00242787_ERZ504619 | MGnify/ENA primary metagenome ERZ504619 (study PRJEB26092, sample SAMD00036317) | human gut metagenome | host: Homo sapiens | study: EMG produced TPA metagenomics assembly of... | reverse complement strand
CCCAAAACGCAATAGAAAAACTGCACAAAAATAAAAACATAAATTGTTGAAAATGTATAAAAAGCTAACTAAAAAATGTGAAACTTTGCCAGCCAAACAATATAAAAACGAAACGTTGACTTTATAAAACGATGTGACTAAAATCAAGTACAACGATAGTTGCTTCTTATTAAATCAAGACCAAACAAACATCAAAGGTCAGACAAAACACATCTTGAGTTATTAAGAAACAATTTGCGTATCAAATTTCATATAGCAAAAAAGAAAGGAGGTAACGCAGATGGATGCTCTGGTAGATGGACTGTTAGAGGAACTTAATTGTGACGTGGTATTCAAGATACCGATATTCGGAGGCATACCCATATACGAGTCGGTAGTAGTCACATGGATAATAATGGCAGCGGTATTTTTACTGTGCTTTTTTCTCGGCAGAAATCTTTCAGTTGAAAATCCCGGACGCAGACAGGTAGCCGTAGAGGCAGGAGTCAAATTCCTTAATGATTTCTTCAGTGAGACACTCGGAGAAAAAGGAAAGGATTACATACCATATCTGGCAACAGTAATCATCTATATAGGAATAGCAAACCTGATAGGCTTACTTGGCTTCAAACCGCCGACAAAGGATATGAACGTCACCGCAGCACTCGCTGTAATGAGCATAGTTCTTATCGAGGTGGCAGGAATCAGGGCAAAGGGCACCAAAAGGTGGCTTAAAAGCTTTGCAGAGCCAATGCCGGTAATACTACCTATCAATATCCTTGAGATCTTTATCAAACCATTATGCTGTGTATGCGATTATTTGGAAACGTCCTTGGTTCATTCGTAATCATGGAGCTTTTAAAGATGGTCGTACCGGCAATCGTCCCGGCAGTATTCAGTTGTTATTTTGATATCTTTGATGGACTTATACAGGCATATGTATTTGTATTCCTGACAGGACTTTTCATCAAGGAGGCAACCGAGTAAGAAGACCTGATGAGGCATGAAACGCCACATCATTTAATTTCACATCGTAAGCATGGAAAATGTAACATCGCTTACAAAAGAAACAAAATAATTGCTAACCAAAAGAAAGCATATAAGCAAGAAAAGGAGAACACATTATGTCATCAACATTATTAGTAGCAATCGGAGCTGGAATCGCAGTATTAACAGGAATCGGAGCCGGACTTGGAATCGGTAAGGCAACAAGCAGCGCAGTAGACGCAATCGCAAGACAGCCTGAGGCTGAGAGCAAAATCTCTAAATCACTTCTTTTAGGATGTGCCCTTGCAGAGGCAACAGCTATTTACGGTTTCGTTATCGCATTACTTATCATCCTCTTCCTTAAATAATCAGGCAGCGTAACTGACAGTTACAACCAGATGAAACAGAAAGGAAGGTAGAGCAATGTTAAAAATTGATCCATGGAACATAATATGGACAGTAGTCAATCTGCTTTTCCTGTACTGGATATTTAAGAAATTCCTCTTTGACCGCGTGATGGGCGTGATTAATCAGAGAGACGAAATGATTCAGAAGCAGTTCTCGGAAGCAAAGAAGAGTCAGGACGATGCAGAAAGCTTAAAGAGCGACTATAAAAAGAAGCTCGAGAGTGCAAAGACTCAGGCAGACCAGATAATACTCGATGCCAGGGCAAGAGCCGAGGCTGAGCAGGAGAAGGCTCTTGAGAGAACCAGACAGGAAGCAGACAGTATGCTTGAAAAAGCAAAAGCGGACATTGCTAGCGAGCAGGATAAGGCAACAAAGGCCGCTGAGGCTGAAATTGCAAAACTTGCCATCTTAGCAGCGAGAAAGATTGTAAAGACAGGTGAAGCTAATGACACAGGCAGCAGTAAATAATGCAATAGTTTTGTACAGGCTGGCTGTAGAACGTCGTGATGTGGAGGAAGCACAGAGAGTATACTTTGTGACAGAAAAGCTTGCACAGACGCTTGCAAATCCACTTATACCGCTTACCAAAAAGTATGACATCATAGAAAAGGTATACGGATTTGAGAGTGAGCCAAAGCTTATCACAAGCTTCATAAAGGAATGGTAAAGCTTGGATATGCCGCTGAAATGAATGAAATCTTTGAGGCATATTACAGATACTGGGATGAGAAAAACCATATCATAAGAGCTGAGCTTATCAGTGCAGAGGCCGCAACCGACGAGGAAGCAAATGACGCCAAGGCGCTGCTACAAAGCAAATATCCGGAATATGAAATATCCCTTACACAGAAAGTGGACGAAACACTTTTAGGAGGATATGTGATTAAGACTCTTAATACAGAGTATGACAGAAGCTACGAAGGAAAGCTTCGTGAGCTTGAAAGAAAATTGACCAGGAGGTGACCCCTGTGGGCGCAATCAGTGCAACAGACATAATCTCCATTATCCAGAGCGAGATAGAGAATTTCGACTTCGATACCGAGAGCCGTGAGACCGGCGAGGTAATCTACGTCGGCGACGGAATCGCCACAATATACGGCATCGACCATGCCATGTATGGTGAGATCGTAGTATTTGATAATGGAGTAAAAGGAATGGTTCAGGATATCCGTCAGAATGAAATCGGAGTAATCCTTTTCGGAAGAGACCACGGAATCCATGAAGGAACCAAAGTAGTAAGAACAAAGAAAAAAGCCGGAATCCCTGTAGGCGAAGGCTTTATCGGCCGAATCATCAATGCTTTAGGTGAGCCTATTGATGGAAAGGGCGATATCAAAGAGGAAGATTACAGACCAATCGAGAATGAGGCACCGGGTATCGTGGACAGAAAGTCAGTAGATACTCCACTTGAGACAGGAATCCTCTCAATCGATTCAATGTTCCCAATCGGACGTGGACAGCGAGAGCTTATCATGGTGACCGTCAGACAGGAAAGACATCAATTGCCACAGATACCATCATCAACCAAAAGGGCAAGGATGTTATCTGTATATATGTAGCAATTGGCCAGAAAGCATCAACAGTAGCAAAAATTGTGTCAACTCTGACAAAACACGGCGCAATGGATTACTCAATCGTGCTTTCATCAACAGCCAGCGATCCTGCATCACTGCAGTATATCGCACCATACGCAGGAACAGCCATGGCAGAGCATTTCATGCATCAGGGCAAGGATGTACTTATCGTATACGATGACCTTTCAAAGCATGCGGTAGCATACAGAGCACTTTCACTGCTGCTCGAGAGATCACCGGGACGTGAGGCATATCCGGGAGACGTATTCTATCTCCATTCAAGACTGCTCGAGAGATCAAGCCGTCTGAGCGATGAGCTGGGCGGAGGCTCAATCACAGCACTCCCAATCATCGAGACACAGGCAGGAGACGTATCAGCATACATCCCTACCAACGTAATATCTATCACAGACGGACAGATATTCTTAGAGAGCAACCTCTTCAACGCAGGTATGAGACCGGCCGTAAACGTAGGTCTTTCAGTATCCCGAGTTGGTGGAGCAGCCCAGACAAAGGCCATGAAGAAGGCATCAGGAAGCATCCGTATCGACCTGGCACAGTACAGGGAGATGGAGGTCTTCACACAGTTTGCATCAGACCTTGACGATGCCACAAAGCACAGCTTGCACATGGAAAAGCACTTATGGAGCTTTTGAAGCAGCCGCTTTGTCACCCACTGTCACTGCATGAGCAGGTAATGACACTTATCATGGCAAACCACGGTGTGTTTGACACAATTGAGACAAAAGATGTCAAGAAATATCAGGGCGATATCCTCTCATACATGGATCTTTCTTATCCGGAAATCGGACAGAAGATCGAAGAGAACAGAGCCATTGATGAAGAGCTCGTAAATAAAATCATGGATGCAGTAAAAGAGTATAAAGGGTAACAGGTAGTATTATGGCGAACACGAAGGAAATACAGGATCGAATAAAAAGTATCAATGATACGCTTAAAATCACAAATGCCATGTATATGATTTCTTCTTCGAAGCTGAAAAAGTCCAAAAAGATGCTGGCAGATACAGAGCCGTATTTCTTCACACTGCAATCAGAGATGAGCCGAATACTCAGGCATCTGCCTGATATGGAGGACATCTATTTCAAGACCAACGAGGATAAGCTGCCTGAGACAGAAAGGTCGGATATATCGTAATCACAGCCGATAAAGGACTTGCGGGATCATACAACCACAATATCCTGAAAATGGCTGAGGAGCACTTAAAGAATCATCCGAACCATTCACTTTTCGTACTCGGAGAGCTGGGACGTCATTATTTTGAACAGCGTGGAATTGAGATTGAAAAACAGTTCCACTACACAGTTCAGAATCCGACACTCAACCGTGCCAGAAATATTGCAGAAGAAATTTTGGAGCTATATCTACATAACGAGCTGGACGAAGTTTATATTATCTATACCAGCATGATAAATGCGATTCAGGAGGAAACACAGATGTCACAGCTTCTGCCACTGAAAAAGGCAGACTTCACTGTGCAGATTCCTATAGACATACCGAGGGAGGAACTGGCACTCAAGCCATCGCCTGAGGCAGTCATGGATCGTATCGTACCAAACTACGTTGTTGGATTTGTCTACGGTGCTCTTGTAGAGTCATTTCATGTGAGCAGAACGCCAGAATGATGGCGATGCAGTCCGCATCAAACAGTGCGAGGGACATGCTTGCAGAGCTTGACATTCTTTACAACCGTGCCAGACAGGCAGCGATTACACAGGAGATTACAGAGGTAATAGCCGGTGCTAAATCGCAGAAGAAAAAGAGAAAGTAGGCTTTTTGATGAAAACAGGAAAAATTATCCAGGTTATGGGTCCTGTTGTCGATGTAGAGTTCGAGGATGAGAACCTGCGGCAATCAGAGACGCACTAGAAGTTTTAAATGGTGACAAAAAAAGTGTGATGGAAGTCGCACAGCATATTGGAAATAATACAGTACGCTGTATCATGCTTGCTTCCAGTGAGGGACTTCACAGAGATATGGAAGTAACAGCCACAGCGCCGGCATCAAGACACCTGTCGGAGAGCAGACTCTCGGCAGACTGTTCAACGTGCTCGGTGAGGCTATCGATGGCGGAGCACAGCCTGATACAGAAGAAAAGTGGGAAATCCACAGAGAACCACCAACATTTGAGGAGCAGAACCCTGCAGAGGAAATCCTCGAGACAGGTATCAAGGTCATCGACCTCCTTGCCCCATATGCAAAGGGTGGAAAAATCGGACTCTTCGGAGGAGCCGGAGTAGGAAAAACAGTCCTCATCCAGGAGCTCATCAGCAATATCGCAACAGAGCACGGCGGCTACTCAATCTTTACAGGAGTCGGAGAGCGTTCCAGAGAGGGAAATGATCTCTGGACAGAAATGAAGGAATCAGGAGTTCTGGAAAAAACAGCCTTAGTGTTCGGACAGATGAACGAGCCACCAGGAGCACGTATGCGTGTAGCTGAGACAGGACTTACAATGGCAGAGTATTTCAGGGATGAGAAGCACCAGAACGTGCTGCTTTTCATCGACAATATATTCCGTTTCACACAGGCAGGTTCAGAGGTTTCAGCACTTTTAGGACGTATGCCTTCAGCCGTAGGTTATCAGCCTACACTGGCTACTGAGATGGGTGAGCTGCAGGAGAGAATCGCATCTACAAAGAACGGTTCGGTAACATCGGTACAGGCCGTATACGTACCAGCCGATGACCTCACAGACCCGGCTCCGGCTACAACTTTCGCACATCTGGATGCCACAACAGTTCTTTCAAGAAAGATTGTTGAACAGGTATTTACCCGGCAGTAGACCCGCTTGAGTCTACATCACGTATCCTCGAGCCTGATATCGTAGGCGAGGAGCATTACCAGGTAGCACGAAAGGTACAGGAGATTCTCCAGAAGTACAAGGAGCTGCAGGATATCATCGCGATCCTTGGTATGGAGGAGCTGGCAGATGAGGACAAGGTGCTTGTATACAGAGCAAGAAAAATCCAGAAGTTCCTCTCACAGCCATTCCACGTAGCCGAGAACTTCACAGGTATCCAGGGTGTCTATGTGCCTGTAGAGGATACTATCAAGGGCTTCAAGGCATCATAGATGGTGAGATGGACGAGTATCCTGAGAACGCATTTTTCAATGTCGGAACAATCGAGGACGTCAAGGAAAAAGCAAAGACTATGCAGCAGTAAAAGCATAAGGAAGGACAAATCGTATGGCAACAAATACATTTTATCTAAAGGTAATAGCTGCTAACAGAGTGTTTTACTCAGGAAGATGTCGTTCCATAATAGTCCCTGAGTTCGATGGCCAGAAGGAAATCCTCGCCCACCATGAGGATATGGTCATAGCCGTCGATGAGGGCGAGATGAGATTTCAGCCGGAGGGCAGTGACAACTGGGAGTACGCGGTAGTGGGAATGGGCTTCGTAGAGATAGTCAACAACCGTGTGACACTGCTTGTCGAGACAGCCGAGCATCCGGAGGAAATCGATATAGCAAGGGCAAGAGAGGCAAAGGAGAGAGCTGAGGAGCAGCTTCGCCAGAAGCAGAGTATTCAGGAGTATTATCACTCAAGAGCTTCGCTGGCCCGTGCATGACACGACTGAAAGCAACTTCAGGAAAATAATAAATGTTAATAAATTACAAAAAAGAGGTTGTGACAACCTCTTTTTTGTTTACATTACACATGAAATGAGTTACAATGGCTATATATAGGTTAGTAATATGTCATAGAAGACAGGTGGGAATATGAGGATAGTATATGGACTGGGAGTATTGCTGGAAGCAATACTGATTGCACATTGCGCAATCTGTTCCTTTAAAAAACATGACAGACTCGGTAAAAGTGTGTGTATATATGAGACGTTGACATTTGCCTGCGCTATAGTCTTTTTTGTTTTTACATTTGTGCCGGGGCACACTGTTACAGTACTTGCGAAAGGGCTTACTATGGCTCTGTTTGACTGGATGCTCATCGCTCTTATGTTTTATACACAGTATTATACAGGTGCTGTAAAGACCTTCAAGGGAGTGCAGGCTGCTTCCATGATATTTGCGGTGCTGGACACATATATGCTTATAGAGAACACCTGGACTAATAAGATTTTTGATATAGAATCCATAAAAGCTGAGAATATTAAGGTGGTATTCAATAATGACAGCCTATGGTACAGGCTGCATTTTATATTCACATATGCGTTTGTGATTCTGATTATTTTTACATATCTGTATATGATTATCAAATCATCGCGCATGTACAGGGAGGCATATGGGCTATAGCGGTAGTTATCTTTATCGCTTTTCGTTTGACATTGCTACTATAGTTCGGACTCCATATATGACCTCACCATGATTATATATGGTGCTATAGCTATTATCATATATTACCTGACATACAGATATGTGCCGAATGAGCTTATAGAAAATATGCTCTCTCTTGTGGTCCGCGATATGAACAATGGTATCATCTGCTATGACAGAAAGGGCAGGTGCATATATTACAATGACCTGATGGAGGCTATTTACAGGCATGGCGGCAATATGTCTGTTTATGAAAGTAAATATAGTCAGTGGATTGAAAAGCTGGGAGACGACAGAAGGGACAGTATGACCTTCCAGACAACAGATATTGAAATAAACGGTGAAAAGCACTACTTTGAGATTGCCTACAAGCGCATATATGATGAGAGCAATCGCGTTATATGTGATTATTTTGTATACAATGACCGTACACAGATGTATGAGTCGTGGGAGCAGGAAAAGTACAAGGCATCGCATGACAGTCTGACCGGACTTTTGAACCGTGACCAGTTCTATGAGGATGTGCACGATATGGTGAACAAGTATCATGACACAACCTTCTACCTGATTTGCAGCAATATAAAGGATTTCAAATTCATCAATGAGATATTTGGAATGGAGAAGGGCAATCAGGTGCTCATAAAGCAGGCGAAGCTCATGGCATCGAATCCATCTGAGAGGACCATTTGTGCAAGGCTTATGAATGACCGCTTTGCGCTGTGTCTGCCAAGAGAAGAGTTTGATGAAAAAAGAGTGCAGATTCAATAAAAGAGCTGCAGCGTGAGTTTTCGGGCAATTCTTTCCATCTGCATACATACATGGGTGTGTATGAGATAAGAGACAGGGATGAGGCTGTCAGCATTATGGTAGACAAGGCTAATATAGCGGCAGACACCATAAAGAATAATTATGACTGCTGTGTGGCATACTATGATGAACATCTGCTTGAGATATCAATAGAGCAGAGACGTCTGCTCGGTGAATTTGAGCCGGCATTGCAAAATGATGAGTTTGTCATGTACTTACAGCCACAGGTGAAAACGTGATGGTGCTGCAAAGGGCGCAGAAGCGCTGGTACGCTGGGTTCATCCGTCAAGAGGCATCCTGACACCGTATGCTTTTATTGATATTTTAGAGAACGCAGGTCTCATTTACAAGCTTGACCTATATATATGGGAGAAGGCAGCGCAAAAGCTTGCAGAGTGGAAGGAAAAAGGCTATGGAAGCTATCATATATCTGTAAATATATCTACAAAGGACTTTTACATTATAGATATATATGAGACCTTTACAGGGCTGATTAATAAATATGGCATAGCAGCGTCCAATCTGCATCTGGAGATTACAGAGACAACGCTGATGACCGATTTTGAGAAGAATATGAATATTATCCACAAGCTTCAGGGCGTAGGCTTCAGGGTGGAGATTGATGATTTCGGAAGCGGTTACTCATCACTCAACATGCTAAAGGATATCAGTGCCGATGTGCTGAAAATCGATATGGGCTTCCTTCGCAAATCTGAGAACGAGGTCAAGGGACAGGATATATTAGAGAGTATCATCACGCTTGCAGGCAAGATAGGCATGGACGTCATCACAGAGGGTGTGGAGACGAAAAAGCAGCTTGATATGCTCACAATGATGGGCTGTCATGAGTTCCAGGGATATTATTTCTCAAAACCGGTACCGGTATCTGAGTTTGAAGAAAAGTATCTGGTATAGCTATCATGTATATCTATTATGTATATCCAATATATATTTTAGGTATTGTGCAAAATTTAATACACTGTATATTTGGGGCGGGTATTGAAATATCCGCCCTTTTTTCTATAATAATAAACCGTGTGGATTGCTGTAAATATGTAATTGCTGTGGGTCACACGAGGGTGTGGCAGATAACAGCGAATATGAGAAAAAGAGGCGAAAAAATGACTGAAAAAGAAAAAATAAGGATTCAGACATCAGAGACCTTTTTGCTGAGTGCGATTCTGGCACTTTCCGGAGGCTTTCAGGATGCCTACACCTACAAACGTGAGAAACGAGGTGTTCTCGAATGCGCAGACAGGAAACGTGGTGCTGATGAGCCAGCATCTGATGATGGGTGAATGGATGAAGGGACTATCGTATCTTTTCCCAATCCTCTCATTTGCACTCGGTGTGCTTGTGGCAGAGAGAATCGGGCATAGATATAAGAAGGCAAAGCGCATCCACTGGCGTCAGATAGTGGTGATGATAGAGATAATCATACTGTTTGTGGTCGGTTTCATACCACACAGGTACGATATGATAGCGACCATGCTTGTATCATTCAGCTGTTCTATGCAGGTGCAGTCCTTCAGAAAGGTAAACGGCTACGGCTATGCCAGCACCATGTGCATCGGCAACTTAAGAAGTGGCACAGAGAGCCTGTCAATATATCTGCGTGACAGAAATATAGGGGCACTGAAAAAGACCGCGCACTACTATGGAATCATTCTGATATTTGCAATAGGAGCAGGTATAGGCGGAGTGTGCTCACTGCACATAGGAATACGCGCTATATGGGCTTCAAGCGTGCTGCTTGCCATTGTATGTGCAATGATGGTCAGGGAACACTGATAAACAGTTACAAATAGTCACGAAATATATATAACGGAGATACAATATAAAATGAAATTATTAAAGCAATTTCTCATCATACTTGCGATTTCGTTTGTAGGTGAGATACTCAAATATTTACTGCCGTTGCCTGTTCCGGCGAGCATATATGGCATGGTTATACTTTTCATAGGTTTGCTGACAGGCCTGATACCGCTTAACTCTGTAAGGAGTGCAGGCAAATTCATGATAGAGATAATGCCTGTCATGTTTATCCCTGCGGGAGTGGGGCTTATGTCATCCTGGGGCAATCTTAAGCCGGTGCTCGTACCGGTGATTGTAATCACGGTTGTGGCACTTCTTACTGTAATGATTGCTACAGGACATGTTTCACAGCTCGTAATCCGTATGCAGAAGCGCAAGAGCTGATGCTGGAGAAAATAAATAAGATAGAGGATAATCATAATGGATAATTTGTTTCAGACATCGCTTTTTGCCGGTGTCACAGTAAGTCTGGTTGCATATCTGCTAGGTATGCTTTTAAAGAAGAAGTTTAAGCTTGCAATACTCAATCCGCTTCTCATTTCAATAGTACTGACCATCATAGTGCTTGTTGTGGCAGATGTGGATTATGACACATACAATAAGGGGGCATCGTACCTTAGCTGGTTTCTGACACCGGCCACGGTATGCCTTGCGATACCGCTCTATGAGCAGTGGACACTGCTCAAGAAAAATATAGCAGCAGTCGCGCTCGGACTCACGGCAGGCGTCATAACAAGTCTTGTGACAGTGCTTGTGTTGTCAGTGCTTATGGGGCTTTCACACGAGGACTATGTCACACTGCTTCCAAAGTCCATCACGACAGCTATCGGTATGGGCGTATCAGAGGAGCTCGGCGGATATGTGACCATTACTGTCGCAGTTATCGTCGTGACAGGTGTGCTTGGAAATATACTCGGAGAGTTTGTTTGCAAAATATTCAGAATCACTGAGCCTATATCGAAGGGACTGGCGCTTGGCGCTTCATCACATGCCATCGGAACAGCGAAGGCTATCGAGATTGGCGAGATAGAGGGCGCCATGAGCTCTCTTGCTATCGCGGTGGCAGGAATACTTACTGTGGTGTTTGCATCGGTGTTTGCAACTTTTATTGATTTGTCTGAGCGCTTCATGCGCGTTGGCTTTTTTACAGAAAGGAGCTATATTTATATGATAATTACAATTGCTAGAAAGTGCGGTTGCGATGCAGATACTATCGGTAGAGCAGTCGCTGAGAAATATCATTTACATTTCATGGACAGAGAGGCTATTGCGGCCGGTGCCAAAGAGGCAGGCTGCTACGATGAGTATGAGGAGTTTTACAGTGAGAGACCGGTTAATTCCCTGCTTTACTCTATTGTGATGGAGACGGAGGAGGATAATGTGCTGCATGATACTCCGGCTATGGCTCTTACATTTATTGACAGGCTGCCGCTTGAGGACGGCTGTGAGGGATATGTGATTCAGGGACGATGTGCAAACTTTGCCTTTCAGGGAAGAGATGATGTTGTCTCAGTTTTCCTGACAGCGAATGATGCATTCTGCGTTGATACTGTGGCTGATACACATGGAGTCTCAGTGAGAAAGGCAAAGACTGTTGTGCGTGAGACAAATGACAACAGAAAGACCTATCACAAATACTATACTGGACAGGAGTGGGGGCAGGCAGAAAACTATGACCTGTGCCTGAATGTGGCAAAGCTCGGTGTAGATGGTGTGATTGCGAGATTGACAGCTTCATACAAAATAGAAAATAGAAGTGTATATACAAAAGCCGAATCCATGGGAGTG
>ENA-OQEB01000897-OQEB01000897.1-human-gut-metagenome-genome-assembly--contig:-NODE-897-length-11670-cov-1.561899_pt1 | contig 11670 bp, 18 predicted proteins | sample MGYA00242787_ERZ504619 | MGnify/ENA primary metagenome ERZ504619 (study PRJEB26092, sample SAMD00036317) | human gut metagenome | host: Homo sapiens | study: EMG produced TPA metagenomics assembly of... | reverse complement strand
ATGAACGACAGGTAGGTCAGTTCCCGTTCCTCCGTATTTCCATATTCCATCGCCTGTTCGCAGGCCCGCTTATAACAGATTACCACGTCTCCCAGCAACACCGAAATCTCCTCATCCAGGGATTTCAACTCTTCCGCAACCGCTTCTGCCGATTCATACTGCGGGAAGGACAGCACATCCGTTACCCGGTCAATGTCTCGATACTCCCGATTAATCTGCCGAATGGTCTCCTCATCCGTGATGGTGAGGGATACCTCCAGTCGCTCTTCTTCCTCTGCCGGCAAATCGAATTCCTGACGGAACACTTCCGACGCCGCCTCCAGAATCTTTGTAAAAGCAGCTTCCTGCAGTCTGCCGTTCTCGTCTACGCAATCGATTCTCATTTTCTTTTGTCTCCGCTTTTCTTCTCGTATTCGTTATAGGCTTTGATAATTCTTTTTACCAGTTCGTGGCGAACCACATCCACATCGGTCAAATAACAGAATCGAATGCCTTCCACATGCTTCAGCACCCGGGTGGCCTCCAGCAGTCCGGAACCCTTCCCTTTGGCAGGTCAATCTGGGTGATATCCCCCGTCACCACCACTTTGGAATGAAATCCCATTCGGGTGAGGAACATCTTCATCTGCTCCCGCGTGGTGTTCTGCGCCTCGTCCAAATGATGAAAGAATTGTCCAGCGTCCGACCTCTCATGTATGCCAGCGGAACCACCTCAATGGCGCCCTTTTCCTTCATTCTGGCCGCTGCTTCCTGTCCCATGATTTCATAGAGGGCATCGTACAGCGGGCGAAGGTACGGATCCACCTTCTCCTGAAGGTCTCCCGGAAGGAATCCCAGCTCTCTCCGGCTTCCACCGCCGGCCGCGCCAGGATGATTCGTTCAATTTCTTTATTCTTTAGAGCGTTCACCGCCATGGCACAGGCCAGGTACGTCTTTCCCGTTCCCGCCGGTCCCACGCCGAACACCATGTTGTTCCGGCGAATGGCATCCACATATTCCTTCTGTCCGAACGTCTTCGGACGAAGGGGTTTCCCGTAATGGTATAGCAGATGATATCCCGGGCGTTCTCCTGTTCGTCGTATGGAATCTCCCGAGTCAGCGCCTCGATAATGTAATCCGCCTTCTGGGAATCCAGCTTGCCGGTGGCCTTCAGTTCTCCTGCCATCTTCGTCAGCATTTCCCGGGCCCGATTGCCCTCCTCTCCCTGAATCAGGAGCTCGCTGTTTCGCTGAATAATCGTTGTTCCGGTGGCCCGCTCCACCGCCTTCACATTCCGATCCATGCTGCCGAACAGCGCAGCGGAATCCACGGTACCGTCAATCGGAAAAGTAATTGTTTTTTCGTTCTTCAAGTCTTTTTATCCTCATAAAAGTATTTTTTTACAGATTGATTATAGCCTTTTTGTTTTTGCAATACAACCTCAAACAGAACAGAAGGGTCGTTTCTGCATCTGAGATTACCGGTGTGCCGTTATAGAAATCAAAAAATCCAAAACCGACAGATTCCGCGGATGAAATTCTGCCGGTTCCGGATTGCTCTGTGTTATATCGGCGATTTCCCGCCGATATGGTGATTCTATCTACAATCTGTAGAATTGTCAAATACTTTTTCTTCATATTGTGGAATTCCGTTGACGGATTTTTTCCGTTCCCCTATATTTTGTAGAAAAGAAAGGACTGCATAATGGATCAGCAAAGCATCGGCAATAAATTACGAAAACTTCGGAATCAAAACAACCTGTCTGTGCAGGACGTGGCTGTACTGCTTCACAAATACGGAATATACATCAGCACAAAGGCGCTCTACAGCTACGAAACCGGCACCCGCTCCGTGGAAGCACCCATTTTTCTGGCGCTGTGCATGATTTACCGGTGCGATAACATCCTGAAGGAATTTGCCGATTGCGATTATGCGGTGACCGTTCCTTCCAGCGAAGAGCTTCGCCTGTTGGAGCGAATTCGCGGTCTGGACGAACACGGTCAGGAACTGCTGAACGGGATGCTGGAACTGGAGCTAAAGCGTTGTCGAAAGGGCTAATATCTAAGAGGAAGCTTTCGCTGCGCCCAGAATTTCATTGATGATGAACCGGGCCAGAAGCCGCTGGATTTTCTTGGAAAACCCGTGCCCCTCCCCGTGAAGGATGTACAGCTTCGCATTATCGTACATGGTCGCCGCCCGTTCCGAATAGGAGGCATCCACGATCTCATCATTATCTCCGTGGAAGATGAATACTTTTCCTTTATATTTCCGAATTTCCTTCTGAAAATTGTAATCCAGCAAATACTGGTAATACGTCTTTCCCACCGTAAGGCCCATGATTTCCACTTCATCCGGCACCTCTTCCAGGCTGGCATACCGCCGCTTTGCATCGTCCGGAATGCACATCGCCGGATAGGCCAGAAAGAGCCCTCGAATTTCCTCCGGCCGATTGCCGGCCACCAGTGCCGATACCAATCCCCCCTGACTGGCACCCAGCCAGATAAATCCGCTGCGGATCGATTCCATCCTGTTCCTTCACCAGATCGATCACCGAGTCCAAATCATCTTTCTGGGTAAAAATAGACATGGCCCGCATATCCCCCCGGCTGCGGCCGCTTTTGTATCCGCTCCCTCCGCGAAAATCAAAAGAACACACTGCAATTCCGCCGGCGATCAGGATGCGCTGCATCCGCCGGTTGTCTGTAGCATTTCCTCCGAAGGTATGACTGAAAATCACCACCGGACTCTTCTCTCCCTTCTGCTGGCAGGGAAACTTCAAATCGATATACAGATGTGTACCTACCGGATTCAGTCGCATAATCCTCACTTCCTTTTATGTAAATTATCTTTCACTTTCTAACACAATCTATCAAACAATCTATTCGCCGTCAATAATTGTTAATTCACTGACTTTTCCGCCAGAAAAGATTGCGTTTTTGCCCCATTTCGCCCCGATGCACTCAAAAAAAATTTAATATACCACTTTAAATTCCATCGTTGTATAATATATTTTGTTATTTAATTTTATCGTCAGATATTACACCATCTATTGATATTTTTAATCGTAAAAAGGAGAAGGACGAATGAGCAATCTTCATGAGGAATGCGGCATCTTCGGCATTTTCAGCGAAAACCGACAGAATGTTGCGGAGACGGTTTACTACGGGCTTTTCGCACTGCAGCACCGGGGACAGGAAAGCTGCGGCATCGTGGTAAACGATGACGGAATCTTCCGGGACTACAAGGACAACGGCCTTGCCCACGAGGTCTTCACCCGGCACGTGCTGGAAAACCTGGGACCGGGAAATATGGCCATCGGACACGACCGCTACAGCACTACCGGTGCCAATGAACGAATCAACGCCCAGCCGATTGTGGTCAACCACCACAAGGGACGCATGGCGCTGGCTCACAACGGAAACATCGTCAACGCTTTCGAACTGCGTCAGGAATTGGAACTGCAGGCTCCATCTTCCACACCACCAACGATTCGGAGGTCATCGCCTACGTAATTACAAAGGAACGGATTCAAAGCGAATCCATTGAAGAGGCCGTGAACAAAGCCATGGGACGCATTGACGGAGCCTATTCCCTGCTGATCATGTCCCCGCAGAAGATGATTGCCTGTCGGGACCCGTACGGTTTCCGCCCGCTGTGCTACGGCAAGCGGGAAGACGGTACCTACATCGTGGCATCCGAGACCTGCGCTCTGGACGCGGTGGGCGCGGAATATATCCGGGACCTGGAGCCGGGTGAAATCCTGGTATTCAGCAAGGACGGCATCCGGTCCATCCGGGATCACTGCGGGGAAAAGGAGCATAAAATCTGCATTTTCGAGTACCTCTACTTCGCCCGTCCGGATTCTCAGATTGAAGGAAAGAGCGTTCACGAAGCACGGCGAAAAGCCGGCGCCTGCTGGCCATGCAGTATCCGGTGGATGCGGATATCGTCATCGGCGTTCCGGATTCCGGTCTGGATGCGGCCATCGGCTACGCGGAGCAATCCGGAATTCCGTACGGAATGGGTTTTGTCAAGAACAAGTACATCGGCCGAACCTTCATCGCTCCTGGTCAGAAGAATCGGGAGGATAAGGTTCGCATCAAGCTGAACGTCATCCGTAACAGCGTTGCGGGGAAGCGGGTGGTATTGGTGGACGACTCCGTGGTTCGGGGAACCACCATCACCCGAATCATCCAGCTGGTTCGCTCCGCCGGCGCCACGGAAGTTCACGTCATGTCCTCCGCACCGGCCTTTACCGATGCCTGCTACTACGGCGTGGATGTGGACACCAAGGAAAACCTCATCGCCTGCCAGTGCGGCTACGATCAGGACAAGATTGCCCGGAAAATCGGTGCCGACAGCATGGGCTACCTGGACGTAAACACCTGCACCTGATTATCGGGAATCATCCGGGAGAAGGCTTCTGCAGCGCCTGCTTCGGAACCGGATACCCGACTCCGATTCCGACAGGTCAAAAGGACCGCTTCGAAGAGAAAATCGGTGGCGATGCACCGGAAAAGGGATCCGAAGAGTCCTACGATAAATTCCTTCGGGTTGAATAGCGCATAAAACAATCCGCCTCACCGGACGTTTCCGATGAAGCGGATTTTGTTTTTTTATGAAGAAGCTTTACGCATTCGGACGAGTATCCTTGAATTCTCCAATGGTGAAGAACACCAATCCGATCCATATAATTCCAAAGGCCATGAACTGAACGCTGTCGGCATGCTCGTGTACAGCAAGATGCCGAGAATCATCTGCATGGTGGGGCTGATGTACTCCACCAGGCCCAGGATGAACATGGATGTTTTCTGGGCGCCGGCGCTGAAGAGCATCAGGGGAACCGCGGTGCAGAATCCGCAGAGCAGCAGCAAACCCACCTGATACGGTGCGCCCGCCGCAACGGCGCCGTTGCCGCTGATTTCCTGATACAGGATGATTGCCAGGGCGATGGGCGCCAGGAACATGGTCTCGTAGATCATGGACAGCACCGGATCCACGGTCACGGAACGCTTAATGGCGGCGTAGACGGAGAATGTCAGCGCCAGTCCCAGAGCGATGAACGGAATTTGGTGGAAATGAAACAGCAGCACCAGCACCGCCACCAAGGCGAAAATCATGGCGACGACCTTGTATTTCGTCACCCGTTCATGAAATAGGATAATTCCCAGCAGGCAGACTACCAGCGGTTCGATATAATACCCCAGACTGGTCTGGATAATAAATCCCGCATTCACCGCCAGATGTAGGTGGACCAGTTGATGGTGATGATGACGCCGGCGACGGCCAGAGTTCGGATGGTCTTTCGGTCTTCCTTCAGCGGCGCCCAGATTTCCTGCCAGGTATAATTTCGATGTGCCAGAAGCAGCGCCGTTAGGAAAGACATCAGCACCCGGTACAGCATGATTACCGATGAACTGATGGGAATCAGGGCCTTCCAATAGATGGGCAGCACGCCCCAGATGACCATGCAGAAGACCACCTGGAACACCCCCTTCCGATATTGCGATTGTTCTTTCGTCATTTTAAATTTCCCCCTTTGTTTTTTTCTCTGTACGAGTCCCATGCGTTCCATTATATGCTGGACTTTTGAATATTGCAATGGTATCCTTGTTAGGCTGTTTGACAGAATCGTATTCAAAAAAACAAACCATACAAGCGATGGTTTGAAAGTAAATAAATCATTAAATTGTGGGGGTGTTTTGCCGTGGAAGATATTTTGTTTTTCTGGAGATTATGGGGACCGTTGCCTTCGCCATTTCCGGTGCCGTTCTGGGCATCCGAAAGCGAATGGATATTTTCGGCGTATCCATTCTGGGGCTCACCACCGGCGTGGGCGGCGGAATCATCCGGGATCTGATTGTGGGGAACAATCCGCCCCTCACCTTTCAGGATCCGGTGTATCTGGTGGTATCCATCATCACTTCCATCATCGTGTTCCTGCCGGTCATCCGGACGTGGATTTTTCGGGAAACTCGGTTCTACGAAGCGCTGATGCTGCTGTTCGACTCCATCGGTCTGGGTATTTTTACCGTGAACGGCATTCAAACTGCTTACCAATCCACCAATATCCACGGCATCATCCTGCTGGCCTTCGTGGGCGTATTACCGGATGCGGCGGCGGCGTACTGCGGGATATGATGGCCGGCGACCGGCCGTACATCTTCGTCAAGCATTTCTACGCCAGCGCCTCTCTGCTGGGAGCATTAGCATGCATCCTTCTCTGGAACCGAATCGGCTACGGCGGAGCCATGCTGCTGGGCGCCACATCGATTGTGGTTCTCCGGCTGCTGGCCGCCCGAAATCACTGGAGCCTTCCGAAAGCAGACCTTCCGGAAGAATAGATTTCTCGCTTCCGACGGATTACGCCACCATGGTGCTGACCCACACCAGCGCGAAACCGATAATCACACTGACCACGGACTCCCGCAAATGTTCCCGGGTACGAAACACATGAGGCGTCAGCTCGGAGAACACGATATATAGAATCATGCCCGTGGCGATGCTCACCATAGTCAGGGTCAGAACCTCCGACAGGTGCACCTCAATCATATTCATCAGCATGCCGCCGAAGAGGGTGGAGAGGGTCACCGCCGCCAAAAGGACGTACCGCTCGCTGCGCTTCCGCTCCTCCATGGTGGAATCAATCAGCATCCCCATCGGGATGTTGTGCATGGCGATGCCAGGGCAAAAATAATTCCGTCGGACATGGAATTCATGGCGATGCTGTACACCGACATTCCTTCCACTATATTATGGAGGATTACCGCCATCGCCGAAATGATTCCGATATGGGCGGCATTCTCATGATCGTGGGTCTCTTCCGTATCGTGGTGATCCGGAATGAACAGATCCAGCACCTTCAGCATGGCGATGCCCACCACCAGCATGCCCAGGCTGTATCCCCAGCCTGTGCCTCCACCAGTCGTGCACCTCCGGGAACAGGTCGAAGAGCAGCAGTGCGCCAGTGCACCCAGCGCCAAAGCCATGGACAGGTGCTCCATCTTTTCCGTATCTTTAATCAAATGCGTTGCCAAGGCTCCCAACAAAATGGAGAACCCGGCAATCGCGGTAATCATCAATTCCATTCGTTACTTCCTTTTATCTTATCATCAAGTGTTACCGTGTCGATATTCTGCGGACGGGACAAAAATCCTACCTATCAACTAGGTTATTATATGTATCCATCGTCCATCTGTCAAGTTTCGGTCTTCAGAGGCGTCCGTTTATTTCCTTCCAAAAAATATTTTTTTCCGCTCTTGACGCAAGTCCGACTCCTATTATATAATTTCTTGACAAAATCAATATGGAAAATGTATTAAGCTTTTGCTTCGATCCACGTCTGTCAGGGAAAATTCCTGATGCGTGGTCTTTTTTTTCGCAAGAAATGCGATACGAGATTAAGGAGGTCATCTCATGAAGTCATCATCCCTTTTCAGTCTTCGATTTCTCCGAAATGTACTGATTATCATCTTCGGAAACTTCATCTACGCCGTGGGCGTCGTTTTCTTTATCCTTCCATCCGGCCTGATTACCGGCGGAACCACCGGTATCGGTTTGATTATGAACCACTTCACCGGCATGGATATTTCCATCTTCGTGGGCATCTTTAACGTGGCCATGTTCCTGCTGGGCGCCTCATCCTGGGAAAGGAATTCGCCCTCACCACACTGGTGAGCACCATTTTCTACCCCCTGCTCCTGGGGATCCTGCAGCGGGCCGTGGGCGGCTTCGTCCTGACACGGGATCTGTTCCTCAGCGCCCTCTTCGGCGGCCTGTGCATCGGCATTTCCCTGGCGATGAGTCATCCGGCTGGGGGCCAGCACCGGCGGCATGGATATTCCGCCTCTGGTCCTGCAGAAACTCTTCCGGATTCCGGTATCCGTCAGCCTGTACGTATTTGATTTTATCATCCTGATTGGCCAGATGCTCTTCTCCGACAAGGCACCAGCCTCTACGGCATTATTTTGGTTATCGTGTACACCATGACGCTGGACAAGCTGCTGGCACTGGGCACCGCCAAAACCAAATTGGAAATCGTCACCAAACATTCCGAGGAGATGAAGGATGCCATTCTGGCAGACATCGACCGGGGCGTCACCCTGCTGCACGGAAAGACCGGTTACCTGGGCATTGAAACCGATGTGCTTTCCTGCGTCATCTCCCCTCGAGAGCTGTACCGCACGGAGAAGGTGGTTCACGAAGTGGATCCCAATGCCTTCATCGTGCTGAGCAAGGTGAGCAGCGTCACCGGCCGAGGCTTTACGAAGGAGAAAAAATACATCCCGAAGAACTCCTAGGTCCTTCCGGCACAGTTGCACCGAAAAAAAAGTTCTTTTTCAAGTGACAGTACTCTTTCGAGTGTTGTTACATTGTTCTTATATTGATACAATCCGGTTAAGAAGTACATCTCCCTTCTCAAGGAAGAACGGCAGGTTCAAGCACCTGCAGGAGGAACCGATATGAAAAAGAACACAAAGAAACGAAGGACGATTCGTCGTCTGCTGATCGCCACCGCGTTTGCGCTCCTGATGATTCCGGCATCGGTTTCCGCAGATGTTGTGGGGAAAAAGATTACACAAGAGTACACACCGAATAAACAAAATCCGTTGTCAAAAATCGAATACACCTATCGAAGCGACGGAAAATTCGATATGTCCTTACCTTCGATATTTTTGCAGCGAAATACGCTGTATATCATGTGGATAATGCCCGGGACTATGTCCTCGAGGTTTCCCAGAACAACCAGCTCATCGGATCCCAGATTATCAATGCTCCGGACATTCGAAAATTGAACGGAAAGCTCGTCTATGATTTCAAGAATGCACAGAAGGTCCCGATCGTCCGGCCGGAAGAAGAGCTTTCCATCAGCTTTAAATTCTATAGTGACTACAACAACGATCAATATGCGAACTACGGCAACAACTTCCAGCCGCGAACGGTGCAGGCACCGCATCCTAACCTTCTGGAAGGCCTGACCGGATACGGCCAGGTGGAAAAGATGGATTCGGACGGTACCGAATAAACGGAAGTGTACGCCACTTTCTACGGCACGCAGGGGCCGAATGCCGGCGAAAAGCTCTGGGCGTATAACCTGGATGACAAAAAAATTACGGATCCTCCAACAGCAGAACCGTAAAGGTATGGATTTACCGGAATAAGATCAAACCGTTTGACATCGCGGATCAGAAGTCGCACCGCTGGATGCTGGTTTCCGCAAAGGATAAGGAGACGGCTGCACAAAAGGCGGAAGCAAGTGCTTCCCTTGCGACATCCTTGGCCTTTGACTCTCCGGCCAATATCAAATCAGAGATGGAGGATATCTAACGCTTCTCCAGCACCTCTGCCCGCTACGACCAAGCGGCGGTTACCGTATACAAGGACAGAAACCACAATACCGGCTATGCGGACGGAGTGGAAATCTATAACTACGTGAAGGGAGAGGGCGAAGCGGATCTTTACCAAGAGTTCAGCTTCGATTCGGGGAAAGACCACGGCAAATTCACTCTCACCGGACTGCTTCCGGGAACCACCCGGTACTATACCGTTCACACCATTCGGTACAAGAATAAATTGGAGTACAATTACTGGGACGGATATTACTACACCGTACGCACCGAGAATTTCAAAGCACCGGCTTCTCTGCAGTAAAGATGGGACCGAAGCAGGTAAAGATGCTGATAAAGGTTCCGGCAGATCAGCGGGCAAAGGGATTGTCCACCATGTACGTATACCGGGGCAGCAAGAAGATTAAGACCATCAAGAGCAACGGTAAGGCGACCATCACCTTCACCTACAGCGCGAAGAAGGCCAATTCCTACAAGTACAAGGTGAAAGCGGTATGCGCGAAGAAGACCAGCATTACCAAGTCCACTTCCGCAAAGAAGCCGAAGAGCAATACTTACAAGAGACCGGGACGCCTGAACAGCAATATCAATCAGATTACACCGTACGCAACGGCGAAATTCGTCCCATGGCAGTTTTCTTACTACGATAAGAAAATCAAGGTGACGGGCTACATCGTGAATAACCGGATGTTCAAGATGAAGAAGTACAAATTCAAGGTCTACGTGTACAACAACAACAAGAAAATTGCCACAAAGACCGTGACGTACAAGAACATCAAGAAGTATGCGAAGAAAAAGGTCACCATCACCATCAAGACCAAGAAGAAACCGGATTTCGTCAACTACTCCACCGGCTGGGGTACATCCAACGTATCGACCAAATGGGGATGGTAGTTCGGCAAAAGCAAGATGGAACCCACTAACGGAATAAACGAAATGAAGAGGCTGTTCCCTTCCGGGGGGAGCAGCCTCTTCATTTGCGCAGATTTCATTTCTACTGTTCCAGATACTTCCGAATCTTCGGCATCATCGCCTGTGCCCGCTTCCGCCCCTCTTTATAGGTGCGGTCCATGCGCGCCACATCGTGCTCCGTCCGACTGATGTCCAGTTCTTTTTCCGGATAGATGACACAGAGTTCTCCTTTGGATCCCAGCTGATGGACCATTTTCTTAGACCGATTGTACACCACATGACGGTTCCGAAGGCTGGCCGCAACCTGCGGATATTTGTGGAGGAGCAATCCGTAAAGGTGATCGTGCCGGTGGGCGCCTTGACGTAATCCTTCGGCCGAGTCAGCACTGTGACAATCCGGTCGTACCCCTGGTTCCGTGCGTACTGCACCGGAATGGAATCGCTGATGCCTCCGTCCAGCAAGCTGTATCCGTCGATGTGCACCGCACGGGATACCACCGGGCATGGATGCGCTGGCTCTCACCCACTCCAGCGCGGAATCGTTCAGCTCCGGCAGATCCTTATATACCGGCTTTCCGGTTCGGGTATCGGTACACACTACGACAAACCGGCTGGGATCGCTGTCATAGGTTTCCTTATCCATCACGTCCAGTTCCTTCGGCAAAGTATGGTAGCAGAACTCCGCCCCATACAGATCTCCGGTCTTCATCAGGGAGCGCAGGCTGCAATACCGCCAATCCTTTGCGAATCGCCGGTTATAACGGATAACCCGTCCCGGCTGATGGGACTTGTAATTGCAGCCGAATGCCGCACCGGCGGAGACGCCGATGACCGCATCGAAATGAATGTTGTTTCCATCAGCACGTCGATAACTCCCGCGCTGAAAATGCCTCGCATGGCACCGCCTCCAGAACCAACGCGGTTCGATGCTTGCCGTTATTCTCTTTTTTCGAAATCGTTTCTTTTGTATACATATTCACTGTTATTCCCCTAGAATTCTGCTCTCAAACAATTTAGTCAGTATTATAACATAGTTTTTATGAAATGAAACTAAATTTATAAGTTTTTTGTGTGAATTTTGTCGACATACATAGTATACCCGTATACGAGAGAACAAGGAATTGAAAAGGGATTGCGGGGAACATCCTCGCAATCCCTTTTTTCTCCCGGTCTTGTTTTTCCTCCTTCGTTTCATATATAATGTAGAGGATTGTGATTTCAAAAATGAAAGGAATATATATTTATGAGCATCTTAAACGTGGAACACCTGACCCACGGATTTGGAGACCGCCAGATTTTCGATGATGTATCCTTCCGACTTCTGTCCGGTGAACACATCGGACTGGTGGGCGCCAACGGAGAAGGCAAGTCTACTTTTATGAATATCATCACCGGTAAGCTTTCGCCGGATGAAGGAAAGGTGGAATGGTCGA
>ENA-OQEB01000895-OQEB01000895.1-human-gut-metagenome-genome-assembly--contig:-NODE-895-length-11672-cov-2.216371_pt1 | contig 11672 bp, 14 predicted proteins | sample MGYA00242787_ERZ504619 | MGnify/ENA primary metagenome ERZ504619 (study PRJEB26092, sample SAMD00036317) | human gut metagenome | host: Homo sapiens | study: EMG produced TPA metagenomics assembly of... | reverse complement strand
CAAACTTGCTGCTTTTAGGTTTGCTTTTGCCAAAAGTTTTTCCTCTGAAAAAGAAAACTTTTTCTCTTTTAAGACCTTCTCTTAAAAATCAGTATACGAAAAAAAGAACTGTTCTACAAGACTATCCACGCAAAAACTGTTGTTGTATTGTATCGGGTAATTTTGAGGGAATTCCTCAGACCGGCGAAGCTGCCGGTATCTTCCACAGAAAGAATTTCTGTAAGTAGAGTTACTATAGCATACATGTCATTTAAAAACAATGCCTTACTTTACGAAATGCAAAAAGAGAAACCGATTGCGCCTCGCATTTGGTCTCTCTTTTTATCATCTATTTTTCGCTGTAATGATGAGTTTTCTTCCAACATCATATCTTTCACTTTCATTAAGCGAATCTGTGTACTTCTTTCATTCTCATCCAGCTTCATCGTAATATATTTTATACTTTGTTCCGTCTCCGGAATGATCACATGCTCAAGTGCATTGACACGGCGTCTCGTCTTCTCGATCTCCGCCGCCATAAGCTGGCAGGCTTTCTCACATTCAGCAAGACGGATCATATCCGGAAGAACATCTGCAAGCGATTTTACTGCTCCGTCCAAGTCTCCTGACGTAAAAGCAAAACCATAAGAATAAATATCATTTTCATCCGCCGTTCTTGTTTTTATACTGAAATGTCGGAATATCCACGCTCATGACGTTTTTTTCTCCGGCTTCCAGATTCACTTCCTGCTTCGGAGCCATAAGCGCCGTATTCAGAGCCGCCTCTGACATGCCTGCTTTTGCGATTACGAAGTTTTTATTTGCAGAGCGGATTCCCGCTTCTACTTTTTTACGAACTTCCATGTTTTCCCGCACGAGATCAAGGTACTGACGCATCAGCTCGTCACGTTTATCTTTCAAAAGCTTATGACCACGAATCGCCGTGATCCGCTTCTTTTTAAGCCGCGTCAGCTCCATTCTGGTCGGATTCACTTGTTTTGCCGCCAAAATTCTACCTCCTTTTCCTGCTGCCGCAGATGATCGCAGCATGCTTCCTCTCAGTTTTTTGAAGATATTTCTCCACTTTCTTTTGCGCGCTGTATCTCTGCGGCTGATTTGTAAGTATCGCAGATTGCCTTGCGGCAACTATGATACATTCTCTTACTCTGCGTAATACTGATCTAAATATTTATCATCAATACGTTTCAATTCGGTTCTCGGCAGCATTCTAAGCAATTTCCATCCGATATCAAGAGTTTCTTCAATACTTCTGTCTGCGTTATATCCCTGCGATACATATTCCGCTTCAAAAGCGTCCGCAAATTTGGCGTACATCAAGTCGATCTCTGTCAACGCTGCTTCACCCAGAATGACCATCAGCTCTTTTGCATCTTTTCCTCGTGCATAAGCTGAGAAAAGCTGGTTCATCGTATTCGAGTGATCGGCTCTTGTTTTGCCTTCTCCGATTCCTTTGTCTTTCAGACGGGAAAGGGACGGAAGAACATCGATCGGAGGCGTGACTCCTTTTCTGTAAAGATCACGGCTCAAGATGATCTGACCTTCCGTAATATACCCTGTCAAGTCAGGAATCGGGTGTGTTTTATCATCTTCCGGCATCGTCAGAATCGGGATCATCGTAATACTTCCGTTCTTACCGTTTTGTCTTCCTGCTCTTTCATAAATAGAAGCCAAATCTGTATACATATATCCCGGATATCCGCGGCGTCCCGGAACTTCCTTACGAGCAGCCGACACTTCACGGAGAGCATCCGCATAATTTGTAATGTCTGTCAGAATAACGAGTACATGCATCTCTTTTTCAAAGGCAAGATACTCTGCTGCTGTAAGCGCCATCTTCGGAGTTGCGATACGTTCGATCGCCGGATCATTTGCAAGGTTAATAAACAAAACTGTTCTGTCAAGCGCTCCTGTCTCGCGGAAACTTTCCACGAAGAAGTTCGACTCTTCAAACGTAATACCCATAGCGGCAAACACTACGGCAAAGTTTTCATCTGTTCCAAGCACCTTAGCCTGTCTTGCGATCTGAGCCGCAAGCTGCGCGTGAGGCAGCCCTGACGCCGAGAAGATCGGCAGTTTCTGACCGCGGACAAGTGTATTCAGTCCGTCAATAGCGGAAACTCCTGTCTGGATAAACTCTTCCGGATAGCATCTGGCCGCCGGATTCATCGGCAGTCCGTTAATATCCATACGGGCATCCGGCAAAATTTCCGGGCCATCGTCAATCGGTCTTCCGAGACCGTCAAATACTCTTCCAAGCATATCTTCCGACACGCCAAGCTCCATGCTTCTTCCAAGAAAACGGACTTTACTGTTGGAAAGGTTGATTCCCGTCGCGCTCTCGAACAACTGGACGAGCACGTCGCTTCCGTTGACTTCCAACACTTTACATCTTCTTGTTTCTCCGCTTGCAAGCTCGATTTCTCCGAGCTCATCATAAGTCACGCCTTCTACGCCGCGCACAAGCATCAGCGGTCCGGCTACTTCCTGTATGGTTCTATACTCTTTCGGCATTTAGCGGTCCTCCTTTACAAATGCATTTGCAATCTGAGCGCTTAATTCCTCGTCTACTTTCACAAATTCCGCATCTAATGCATCTTCTTTCACATATTTAAAACGTCCGATCTGCTCACGAACCGGCATAGAGATCAGTTTCCGGAGAGACGCTCCTTCGCCAAGCGCGGCAACAGATCTTTCATAAAATGCATTTACTAATCTCATCATCATGTGCTGTTTCTTCAGAGAGGTATACGTATCTACTTCATGGAATGAGTTCTGATGAAGAAGTCCTCTCGAATCGATCTGGCTGCTTCCATTTTCAGGCGGTCTGTCGGAGAAAGTGCATCCATTCCGACCATTTTTACAATTTCTTCCAGCTCTGCCTCTTCCTGGAGAAGTGTCATCATTTTCTGACGTCCTTCCATCCATCTCGTCCACCATTCCGTTAACCTAACTTTTTCCATATCGTCAAGATACAGAGAATAACTGTTCAGCCAGTTGATCGCCGGGAAGTGTCTCTTATACGCAAGAGCTGAGTCAAGACCCCAGAATACTTTTACGATACGAAGCGTTGCCTGCGATACCGGCTCGGACGTATCGCACCCGGAGGCGATACTGCGCCGATTACGGAAAGCGCTCCTTCCCTTCCGTCTTTTCCGAGAGAGATCACATGTCCTGCACGCTCATAAAACTGTGCCAGACGGCTTCCCAGATAAGCCGGATATCCTTCCTCGCCCGGCATCTCTTCAAGACGTCCCGACATCTCTCGAAGCGCCTCTGCCCAACGAGATGTAGAATCTGCCATCAGCGCTACAGAATAACCCATGTCACGGAAATACTCCGCGATCGTAATTCCCGTATAAATCGACGCTTCACGGGCAGCAACCGGCATATCAGACGTATTGGCGATCAGAACTGTTCTTTGCATCAGCGCCTGACCTGTCTTCGGGTCTTTCAATTCCGGAAACTCGTTCAAAACGTCTGTCATCTCATTTCCACGCTCTCCGCATCCGATATACACAACGATATCTGCTTCCGCCCATTTTGCAAGCTGATGCTGGATCACTGTCTTACCGCTTCCGAACGGTCCCGGCACTGCTGCCACACCGCCTTTTGCAATCGGGAAAAACGTATCGATCACTCGCTGTCCTGTTACAAGCGGCATCTTTGGCGGAAGTTTCTTTTTATACGGACGTCCACGGCGAACCGGCCATTTCTGCATCAATGTCAGTTCTCTGTCTCCGTTTTCCGTCTCAACGACAGCCACAACTTCTTCTACTGTAAACTCTCCTGCCTTGATTTCTTTAATTGTTCCCTTTACTCCATAAGGAACCATGATCTTCTGCTGCACGAGAACCGTCTCCTGCACTGTTCCGATCACGTCTCCCGTCTCGACTTCATCTCCGACTTTTGCAGTCGGAACAAATTCCCATTTCAGGTTTCGTTTCAAAGACGGAACTTCCACGCCGCGCTTTAAGCTGTTTCCCGATACTTTCATAATATCGTCCAACGGTCTTTGTATTCCGTCATATATACTTGTAATCAGTCCCGGTCCGAGTTCTACGGACATCGGCACTTCCATTGACTCTACCGGCTCTCCCGGTCCAAGTCCCGAAGTCTCTTCATATACCTGAATCGAAGCTTCATCTCCGTGCATCTCGATAATCTCTCCGATCAGACGCTGATTCGACACGCGGACTACGTCAAACATATTTGCATCGCGCATTCCCTCTGCAATAACAAGTGGTCCTGCGACTTTCTTAATCACTCCTGTGCTCATTAGCTTACTCCTCCAAACAGAATATCCGAACCGACCGCCTGTTCCACGGTCTTCTTTACACCGTTTACTCCCGCTCCCGTATTGCCTGACACGCCCGGTATCTGAATAATTGCCGGAAGCGTATTTTCACGGTACTGCTCTATCTCTTCTTCGATCTGTGCAGCCACGGCTTCGGTAATATATATAATCCCGTACTGACCGTCTGCAAGCTGTTTTAATTTTTTTCTGGCATCTTCCCGGGTCTTACAGGGCAGATGCTAAGACCTAATGTGGCGAATCCGTAAATGCTGTCGTAATCGCCGATGACTGCTATCTTATACATACATCTCCCTTATCCTTTCCCTGATCGCCTCGTCCGAAAAACCGTTCTGTTTTCCTGTCAGTATAATCCGTACGGTCTTGATCTCCGTCTCTCTTGCGATCAAATATCCAAGCAGAGGTCCTACCGAAAACGCCTCGTACTTCTGCGGCTTCAACATCTCGATCATACGGTTGTCGCACCACCGTTCAAACGCGGAGGCTGACTCTCGAAGCGCCTGTGCGCCTTTTGCATACGCTGTTCCCTCCAGATACTGTGCGATCTCATCTTCTCCGGCAAGAGCCGCGCGGATGAGCTGTTCAACATTCACCCCATCACACTCCGCCATAGCGCTTCGCATGAAATCAGCGCTTTTTCCCGTTTTCCGGAACGCACGGCAATCTTGATATCCGCAATAGCAACCATTGTATCTGCATAATTTTCAATGATCGGTTCACCGGATTCTTTTCCCGCTTTGCGAATAGCTTCAAGCGCCGCCTTATCAATCATAATATCGCACAACTGACCGTCTCTTGTATGAAGAAGCGTTTCAAGAGCTTCCTGCGCAACATTTCCCATATGAGACGGCAAACGCGAAAACTCTCTGTTCTCCACGATCCGAAGCATCTCTTCTCCCGGTATCGGGCAGTCATCATAAAAAATATTCGGATTACGCGCTTCCGTACAAACCTCTTTGATCGCAGCTTTCAGATTATGATACAACTTCGGATAAGAGAGAACATTAAATACGCTCGCATCAGGAGCGACCTCTTTGATCACTTCCCATGTTTTCTCTTCTTCACGCCGCAGGACGACATCAGGATCATCCTGATCCGCCATATCACCCCAGCCTTTCTCGACAACAAACTGCAGCGCTCCGCCGCCGTTTTACAGGACAAAAGCTGCTCGATGACTGCATCAGAGAACAGGGCGACTTCCAGCGCACGTATACGTGCGACTGCGTAAGTATATTTTGTATTCCCCAATTCTAAACCTCCTTATGCTGTAACAATCCGCCGCATTAAAAATGCGGATTGTTATGCTCATTGCAGATCACTGTTTACGAAAAGAGCTGTCTCTTCACTACATCTGCCAGTTCTTCTCTTTTCGCATCAAAAACTGCTTTTATCGTACAATTTTCTTCGATGCCGCCATATACAAGGATAAATCCTCCGTCAATCTTTCTCGCCTCTTCGGAAATCACAAGTTTTCCGCCTTTTGCCTTTGCCGATGCATCGATTTTCTCTGCAAATGACTTCGGCATCCTGTCGAGATCTCTTTTAGAGAAGCAAATTGCTCCATCCTGGGCAAGCATATATTTATCAAGCATTTTTCCAAGCATTTCAAAATATGCCGCGTCATCCATGTTCATCACCTGACTGTACGCATCCTCAAGCACACTGCGGATCACATCCTGTTTTGCCGCCAAAAGAGCCTGTTTTCTGTTCATATCAGCCGACGATTCCGCCCGTTTTGCATATTCTTTCGCGTCAGCCGCAGCTTTTACACGGATATGTTCTGCATCCGCCCCGGCTTTTTCAACCGCATCTTTCACGATCTTTTCCGCATCTTTTTTTGCCTGATCGAGAAGTTCTGCCGCAGACTGCTCTGCCTCCTCGAAATCCGGGATTTCATTTTATCTAATCCGCTCATTTATCGCTGTCTCCTTTTCATCAATTCCAAACCAGACGTCTTTTCCTTAAATCTGAATTCCGTTTACGGCAAGGAATGAGATCAGCAGCGCCAGAATAGCGTATGTCTCAACCATAGCCGGGAACAACATAGCTTTACCGAACTGCTCCGGTTTCTTTGCGACGATTCCGATAGACGATGCCGCCGTTTTTCCCTGTGCAATTCCTGAAAGAAGTCCTACGATACCGATCGGAAGACACGCTGCCAATATCAAAAGACCTGAAGATACGGAAACATCCAATGCTCCGCCTCCGAGAATACCGATCTTTGAAAGTGTGATAAATCCTACAAGCAGTCCATACAGACCCTGTGTACCCGGAAGGAGCTGGATAATAAGCACTTTTGCAAACTTACTCGGATCTTCTGTCACAACGCCTGCCGCTGCCTGTCCTGCAATACCTACTCCGATCGCCGATCCTGCTCCGGCAAACAATACCGCAACTGCCGCTCCGAGCAGTGCATAAACAATTCCTAAATTTTCCGCAATATTCATGATAAAGTTTCCTCCTTAACATCTGCATATTTTGTATTTTCTTTAAAAGGATTAAACGGCTCTCCGCCGCCTTCGTAAAATTTCCCGAAAAACTCCACAAACTGCAAACGGTTTGTGTGTACATACGCACCCAAAAGATTGATCGCCAGATTGAGCGTATGACCTGCGATAAAAATTACGACAAATGCGATCACGCCGATCACATTATTCGGAAGCATGCTTCCCATCTGGTTAATAACCGATGCGATTACTCCGGTTGCAAGTCCGAGCGCCAGCAGACGAGAGTAAGACAACACGTCGCTGAGCCAGCCGCTCACATTGTAAAGATCATATGCGCCAAGCGCCAGACGAAGCGCCGGGTTTTTCTTCTCTCTTCCCGACATAAGCACGATTCCCACCGCTCCTGCTATCGCCAATGCCTTCGCTCCTGTATTGAGCCATGCCGGAAATACAATATTCATCTGTGCGATAGATGCAAAAATATCGCTCGGCAAAAGCATCAATATAAGACCGATCAAAAGCATAAACCAAAAGAACAACGTCAACAGAAGAAGTCCATCACTTTTCCGTCTTTCAGACAGAGATATCCTTTGATCCCCAGTCCCACAAACAGGTGGATGACACCGAATAACAGTGAGAACACAAGCAGTTTCATCGGGTCGTTCAACGGCACAAACCAAAGCGCCGGAACGGTGATCGTCGTTCCGAAAAACTTCTCCGAAACAACATCTACGATATTTCCGAAATATCCTCCGAATAAATTCCCCACACAAGAGTGGATAATCCACAATAGAAGAATAATTTCATCGATTTTTTCATTCCCTGAGACATTCTCGGGAATTTCTTCACAAGCACAGCGCAGACGATTGCCACAATCGCTCCATACGCCGCATCCGAAAGCATCATTCCGAAAAAGAATACATAGAAAAACGACATGATCGTCGTTGGATCAAGCTCCCCTTTGTGAGGAAGTCCGTAAGACTCTACAACGCCCTCCACACTTGCCGAAAACGGATTGTTCTTTAAAATAACCGGAGCTTCTTCGTTTTCCTGCAGTTCCTCAACATCTACCATACAGTCATATTTTTCTGTCAGATAACCGGAAAGATGCGCCGCCTCACACTGAGGAATGTATCCGCTTATGACAAACGTTCTCTCCGACTGCGGGATCTGACCGAGCACTGCGTATTTGTCCGCGCGTACTCTGTAGTAATCCGCTAATATTTTTAATTTTTCTCTCTGATCCGAAAGGTCTTTCACCTCATTCTCGATCTGTTCAATCCGCGCTCTGCAGTCTGCGATCTCACTTTCCAGCTCTTCTTTTTGAAACTTCGGAACGTCTCCCCACATCTGGGAAGGTCTTGCAAACCCGGCGCTTCTAAGCGCATCTTCCGCTGCCTGCACATCTTCTTTCATGCAGACGACTGCTAGATATACCATGCCCGGTTCTGATGAAACAATGTTTACATCTGCTCCGGTTATATCCGGCGCTTTCTCTGCCAAAATCCCATATACCGTCTCCGCGTCAGTACCTCCCGGCATCGTTCCGAAAAATACTGCCGTCCGGTCTGTCTCTGCCGGTGTCAGCGGAACGTCCAGGCTGATCCACGGATTGAGACTCTCGATACTGTTGTTCAGTTTCGTAATCTCCGCCATCTGTTCAGAGCGCTCTTTATCCAGCCTTCCGATCTGTTTTGCCGTTTTCAGAAGATCTCTTCGCTCATTGCGAATCCGCTCTTCTTCTTCCCGCTCAATCAATGCCTTTCCTTCTAAAGATGCAAACATCGACTTCTTCTCAGGAACATATTTATCAAGAATATCGATCGCCTGTTCTGCCAGAGTCGACGCTTTCTCGAAACCTGCCTTTTGCCCTGCAGTGTCCATCTTCTTAAAATCTTCATCTTCTTCGATACATGATTGATCTCCACAACACCGAGGCTCTGTAATTTTTCGAGGATTGCTTTTCGGTCTTTCTTTAAGGCGCAGATGCTGATTCTCTGCATCTTAAGTACCGCCATCTGTCTATCCCTCCTTTACAGTCTTATTTCTGTTATGTCAATCTTTCCAACACAAGAGCAGCCGCCTCTTTCTTTCGTTCAAGAGCCGCCTTTTTCATCTGTTCTGCTTCTCTGCGCGTTTCTTCCGCCGCCTGTGCCAGCATAACTTCTCCGTCTTTCTTTGCCTGATTTGCTGTTTTCAAAGCGTCTGACTTTGCTTCGTCAATCAGCTTGTCGGCAGCCTGTTTTGCTTCTTCTTTCGCGGTCTTGAGGATTCTCTTGCTTTCCTGTTCCGCTTCTTTTACGATCTGATCTGCCTTATTTTCTGTTTCCCGGATAGATTTGATCGTTTCTTCTACCATTTCCGCAACACCACCTTCCGCTTTCTTTTCTATCTTTTTAGTTTTACCATACTTTCCCGCTTCATACGGGACGTTCCCTTTTCGGGAAACGATTCCCTCCTCCTGTGCCCTATCTGAACAGACGTAACACAGTGTACAGATTCAACGTTAAACGAATGTAAAACGCCCTCCCGCACCTTATCCGAACCGATGTAACCGCAAACGTTTCTTAGCAGTTTCTTAGCACATTGACACTATTATATACCGAAAGTCTTCAATAGTGAACTACACTTTTCCCGAATTTTTTTACATTATTTCGTCATTTTGCACATATTTTCACAACTTATTTCGTTCAGGTATTCCCATGCCATTCTAATTCATGAAGCTCTCCTTCCAACTCCATTTTCGCAAATCCGTTTTGACGCAGAGCTTCATAGAGAACAACCGCCACAGAATTTCCAAGATTCAAAGATCTGATCTGTCCCATCATCGGAATGCGCACGCAAGTATCTTCATGATCTACAAGAATCTCCTCCGGTATACCTGCGCTCTCTTTTCCGAACATAATGTAACAATCCGGTTCATACGCCGCTTCGGTATATACTTTTTTCGCTTTTGTAGTTGCCATATAGATTTTGGCACCCGGATTTTTCTCAAGGAAATCCGCATAATCAATATAAGTCGTGACATCCAGATCATTCCAGTAATCCATCCCCGCGCGTTTCAATGCCTTTTCGGATAATTTGAATCCAAGAGGCTCGATCAGATGAAGACGCGTCCCTGTTGCCACACATGTTCTTCCGATATTTCCGGTATTGGCCGGAATCTCCGCTCATAAAGTACAATATTCAGCATAATTATTTTCTCTCATTTCTCAATCGCCCGATAAATCTTTCCAGCCGGCCGATTGCTTCTTTTAGATCTTCCAACGAATATGCGTAGGATATTCTCAAAAATCCTTCGCCGCATTCGCCGAACGCCGTTCCCGGAACAACTGCGACTTTCTCTTCATTTAACAGCCTGGTTGCAAATTCTTCTGAAGTCATTCCAAATTGTTTAATACTCGGGAAAACATAAAACGCTCCGAACGGTTCAAAGCATTCCAGTCCCATCTTTTTAAACTCATGCATGAGGAAGCGCCGTCTCTGATTATAGGATTTCCTCATTTCTTCTACTTCATCCCCACAGTTTCTAAGTCCTTGCACAGCCGCATACTGGCTGTTTGTAGGCGCACACATGATTGCAAACTGATGAAGCTTCGTCATCTGAGATATGATAACTTCCGGTCCGCAGCAATATCCGAGTCTCCAGCCTGTCATTGCAAACCCTTTTGAAAATCCGTTAATAACAAGCGTCCTCTCTCTCATTCCCGGAAGGCTCGCAATCGATACATGTTCTTCTTTATATGTAAGTTCCGAATAAATCTCGTCAGACATGACATACAGATCATGCTCTTCGACAAATTTTGCGATCGGTTCTAAATCTTCCCGCGTCATGATCGCTCCTGTCGGATTGTTCGGAAACGGAAGAACGAGAACCTTTGTCTTAGGCGTCGTATATTTTTCAAGTTCTTCTGCCGTCAGTTTAAATTCATTTTTTTCCTGAAGAGGAATGATCACCGGAACTCCGTCTGCCATAACCGTACACGGCAGATAAGACACATAACTCGGCTGCGGAATGAGCACTTCATCTCCGGGGTCGAGCATACAGCGAAGTCCGACATCTATTGCCTCGCTTCCGCCTACAGTGACAAGTGTTTCATGTACTGCATCGTATTTTACATGGATCTTTCTCTCAAGATAATTACAGATCTCTTTTCTCAGTTCTTTTAATCCGGCATTAGAAGTATAAAACGTCCTTCCTTTTTCAAGGGAAAACATTCCTTCTTCTCTTATGCGCCATGGCGTATCAAAGTCCGGTTCTCCTACTCCGAGGAAATTGCGTCTTCCATCTCGTTCGCCACATCAAAAATTTACGGATGCCGGACGGTTGTATCTCAACGATTTTTCTTGATAATGGATTTCTCATTACAGTGTCACCGGTATCCTTTCCGACCCTTTTTTCACGCCCATGATCGTTCCGTGGTCTTTATATTTTTTCAATATAAAATAAGTTGCCGTGCTCAAAACGCCGTCAATCGTAGACAGACGTTCAGATACGAATCTCGATACTTCTTTCAGCGTCTTGCCTTCCAAAGTTACAAGCAGGTCATAACTTCCGGAAATAAGATAAACCGCATATACTTCCGGATAGTTATATAACCGTTCCGCGATCCGATCGAATCCGCTGTCTCTTTGCGGCGTCACACGCACTTCGATCAGCGCCGTCACCATCTCTACGCCGGCTTTATCCCAGTCGATCAGCGTATGATATCCGCAGATGATCTTCTCTTTCTCCATATCTGCGATCTCATTTGCCACATCTGTTTCTTCCACACCGACTAACACTGCCAGTTCTCCAAGCTCTACCGGCTGTGCTTTTCGTATATACTTCAAAATCTTCCATTCAACTACCTGCTCTTTTTTCTTTCGTTCATTTCATTGCCTCCCTATACCTTTTATATATCCATTTTCCC